>Ga0153988_1000065_pt1 | contig 22300 bp, 25 predicted proteins | sample TSNC072MetaG_FD_104742 | JGI IMG/M metagenome (GOLD analysis project Ga0153988, IMG submission 104742) | Attine ant fungus gardens microbial communities from North Carolina, USA - TSNC072 MetaG | ecosystem: Host-associated > Fungi > Mycelium > Unclassified | place: USA: North Carolina, Jones...
GGTCTAGATTATGTCTGGGGCTTGTAGGAAGTCTCTAGAGTGGATTCCAATAGCGAAATCCAGGGTTATAACTTTTATCCCATGCTACATTTCCACAGAAAATTCTCTAGCGGCGTAACAACGCCTCATAGACGCTTGCCCAGGTGCCCCGTATCAGATTCCTAACAGATTTCCCTTCTAGAAGTGCTCTCGAGGACGGAAGCGAACTTAGAACAGACTACGTGATCTGAACGACATCATACCGTAGCTGCCGACGGCCCTATTTAAAGAAGAGTTGCAATCAGATTTGGGCCATCATCACTGATGGCTAATTATAGCAAGATCAAGAGAGTCGTACCATCGCAAAGTCGCCTCGTAACGGCGGTAGGAGGAAACCGGAGGGTAGAAGAGTGGGAATGCATAGGAGAGGTAAGAGGAAGAACTGGAAAGCTGAGGAGAGAAGTAGTAGGGAGATTAGACAAAGGGAATGCGCACGAGAACAAGACGGCTCAAGACCGCCATCTCTGTCTACGGTCTGTTGAGGTGCCCAAGGGCTAACCATTGTGCGAGGAAGGGTTCCCGGAGTAGGATTAGAATATCAGAGAGCAGTTAGTCGGTGTCTGGGAGAGGTGCCGTACCATCATTACGGCCTTGCTAGAATTGGGAATTTGGAGGTTTTCTTTGTCTCATTTTCTTTGTTGTCTCTTTGCTTTGTAATCATAATAAAATACTCTAGGGCACAGAGGGGAACTCAAGCATCATACCCCATCATCATCCCTTTCTGTTGCTCTAGAGCTTAATAGCTATTTTGAGTGACTGAGTCTCTAGCTTTCTGAAGAGTCCTCTTTTAATTTCAAAAACCCACTAAAACTCTCCCTCGATGGGAATTCGAGCCCTAACAGACTTGGGCATTTGCTTATGCTAGGAGTTAATAGCTTGCTATGTGTTATTGGAGTTGGCTTCCAGTTGTACAGTCAGCTGAAGAAGAGCCTACATGATAGCACAGGAGTTCTAAATAGTTCTGCTGTATTGATGGTGAGCCAGACTACTAGACTAGGTAAGGGCAGTAGTGTCACAATGTGAGATGAATGCGCATCTTAGAAAGCCTATTATAATGAGATCTACCTCAAGTAGATTCATAAACACTTTATTATCATTTCTTTCAGTCTTTTGAGTTGCACCCCTCTATCCCCCTTGTTCTTAAGCTCTCTTTTATATTTGATCATCTCTCCAGTGCCTACTTATTTAGTACACAATTGTGAGACATCTCAGAGATCTTTTAAATTTCCATTTGTTATCACTTTTGTATAGTGATCAATTCCCTTTGATCCCCATCAATAGTGTGATACCAAGGTATATGCTATTCTAGTATATGGCAGCTTAGTAACTACCTAATAAAAGTACCTAATCTTGGGTCTAGATTATGTCTGGGACTTGTAGGAGGTCTTTAGAGTAGGTTCTAATAGTGAAATCTAGGGGTTTTAATTTGTATCCCATGCTATATTTCTGCAGAAAATTTACTGGCAGCATAACAGCAATGGAGTACACTTTATTATTATATGCAAACTCTATTGTTTCTAACTATTCTGACTATTGTTCTTGCCTATGGTCAATGAAAATTCTTAGGTATTATTCTAACTCCTGATTTACCCTTTTTGTTTGTCTATCTGTGTCATAACTTAGCAAAACAGCTAAGTCATTATTTATATTTCTTTTCTTTTCTTTTACCTTAGGCTTACTACACAAGAAGGAGTACAGGAAAGTGTTATGTCACATAAAGGATCACATGATGAGTGTAGGAAAGTAGTGCACAGACCATGTAGTAGTTATATAAGTAGTATAGAAAATCTAACAGGAACTCTATTGAGTTCTTCTTGTCAACTTGGATAAGGAGTGAGATTAAGTTATCACAACTAAGTCCTTACACTAGAACTCAATTCCACTTCTAGAGCACTGTCTGCCTTGGACCTTGCTTAATCTTACTCTTATCTTTATCAACTCTCAGCTGGTGGTCATCACAACCACTAGCCACCTCTATATATAGCCAAGCTCTTGGCTTAAGGGAACTTTATAGTCAGTTAAGGACTGCAAATGAAAGTATAGTACCAAGCTTGGGTATTGGCACTGAGACCTGATGTTAAGACTCTAGACCTTACAGTTAAATATGCGTTTCAACTTGAAGCCTATATCTAATACTTGATATCTTCACACTCCTTCTTAAAGGATCCAGTTAAGGTTTTCAGTGAAGTTATATCAGAGGAGAAATGTCAATAAGACTTTGAGTAGCACCCTTGAGATTGTCCTAAGACAAGTAAGAGTACCAATTCCTTAGAGTAAGATTTTACAGAGGGAATACAGAAAGAGAAAACTTGCTGTTCCCTTCTCTTTCTGGTCTGTATTTATTCTAACTAGGTATTGTGACTATGTTACAATGTGGTAACACTAGTTGTAACTATAGGTGACTAGTTAAGTGACAGTCTAGTGACAGAAGTGAGTAAGGGTAACAAGTCGAGTCAGTGTCTAATAATGGGTTAGTCCAGTGTTGTCCTATTTTAGCACAGGTTCAAGAATAGAAGGAAAGATAGTCTGAGATTTCTCTGAAGAGTCCTGTCCATTCTGTGAGTCCATCGTCTCCTAGAGTCCTCAGACATTATTTTGCATTAGTACATAATAATGTCCTCGTCTAGCATTGCCATCATTTCATCTACTAACCATTCATTATCAGACCATGGCTGATAATAATTGTAATCCCACTCGACGTTCATAACACCTGACCTCACAATCAAGCAGTGTTTAGTAGAATACTTGTTTTTTTCTTGGTATAAACCTCGTGCTGTGGCCCATTGTGACTAAGTATATGCAGAGGAGTAACAGTTATCTCTTAAGGAGCTATCTAGATCAAGGATCCTCCCTGTGAGGTAATAGTCTAACCATAGTATTAGGGCAGTAGTAAGTAAGGTAGTAGAACTCTGGCTAGGTAAAGATCTTGTGCCCCAGCAAATATAGTTTATATAGTAAGACCTAATATTATTTCTATATCCAGAGGCATAGCATAATATCTCTAACCCAATACAATAACTTGATGAGCAGCATGCTCAAACAAAAATGTTCTCTCACCAAACTGAGGAAAGAACTTGAAGGAAGGAAAAGGAAGTTGTGTTTCAGTTGTAGAAAGTTTGGGCACCTGGCCCAAAACTGCAGGAATTAGAAAGGAAGAGAAAAGAGAAAATTGGTTCCTCAAAATGAATTTAAAGTGCTAGTAAGTAGAGTGATAAGATGTGAAGTAGAAGTAAGAAAGCAAGAAATGGAAGAGAGTGGCTAGGTAGTTGAGTGTTTTAAATGTGGCAAAAAGGAATATAAGTGTAAGGAGTGTCCACTATGGAAAAGGGTAAAGAAGGGAGAAGCAGAAAAAATAGCAGTGCATGTGGCAATGTCACAAAAGGCACAGTAAAAAAAGCTAAGGAGAATTGAGGAAAGAGAAGTAGCATGTGTGATCAAGCTATGAGAAGTGCAGTGAGAGGGATGAAAGAGAAATCTAGTACATGTTTTATAACAAAAAGTACAAGAGCACTATAGAGAGGGCATTCTCGATGAGGTATGCCTATGAGAGTTAGGATAATATACCAAGGAGGTAGTAGTGTCGTACTTGGTATGCAAAAGATATGAAAAGCAGAAATATTATGTGGAGAAAAATAGAGAATAGGGGGTAATTTCGAGAAGGCAGCTGGAAGAAATAAAATAGTATAGATGTTCAAAGATAGTAGAGAAAAGGGCGGTATACTCTATAGAGGGAAAAGTACAGCAAAGCAGTGCACAGCTAAGAGAGCTGGAAGGCATAGCAAGAGAGGAGGATAGTTGAAGGGAAGTCAAGAGAACTTTCCAGATGCTAAGAGAAGTATGGTTGAATATTGGAATAGAAAAGTTGGATACACATAAAGGTATAACTATAAAAGTACTCTTGGACAGTAGTACCACAGGGATGTTTATAAACAAGAGGATGATGGCTAGGCATGGGTTCAAACTACAGAAATTAGAAAGACCAATAGCAGTCAGGAATGTAGATGAGACAAATAATAGTGGAGGAGCAATTATTCACTAGGTAGAGGTGAATATTTATTATAAAAACCATATGAAAAGAATGAGGATAGATATATACGATTTGGAAAAAACAGAGATAATCTTGGGAATGCCATGGCTGGCAGTACACAATCCTGAAATAAACTAGAAGACTAGAGAAGTTAAAATAATGAGATATTCACCCTTGTATAGTAGGATAAAATCAAAAAAGAAAGAAAAGAAAAAGAGAGGAAAGAGAGTAGCAACTCTAGAAGAAGAGAAAATCATCAGGTAGGTAATAGATGATAAAGAGAACTGGGAAAGAGAGGAGAAAATTGAAGAGGACCACAGGAAAATTGAGAAAATAGTCCTAAGAAAATTCCTGAAGTGGAGGAAGATATTTGGGAAAGTGGAGTCAAAGAGGATGCCAACAAGGAAAGTTTGGGATCATGCTATAGATCTTAAAGAGACATTCAAGCTATGGAAAGAAAGGATTTATCCCTTGTCCAAAAATGAGAGAGAGAAAGTCCAAAACTTTGTGGAAGACCAATTGAGGAAAGACTACATTAGACCTTCAAAATCACCTTAGATATCACCAGTATTCTTTGTGGGCAAAAAGAATAGAAGTAAGAGAATGGTAATAGACTACTGTAATCTGAATGATCAGACAGTGAAAAACAATTACCTACTACCACTAATTACAGACCTAATAGATAACATAAGTAGCAAGAAAGTATTCACAAAAATGGATCTGAGGTAGGGATTCAATAATATAAGAATTAAGGAAGAGGATGAGTGAAAGAGAGCATTTATAACGTATATAGGCTCTTTTAAGCTAACTGTGATGTTCTTTGGAATGACAAACTCACCAGCTATATTTCAGGTGATAATAAATGAAATTTTGAGAGACCTAACTAACAAAGGAAAAGTTACAGCATTTGTAGATAATGTGTTAGTAGAGACAGAAACTAAGGAAGGATATAATGAAATTGTGGAGGAAATATTAAGAAGGTTAGAGGAAAATGACTTATATGTCAAACTAGAAAAGTGTGTTGTCAGTGAGCCAACTCCTGAGCCAGAATTAAGCCAACTGCTCTTTTATTAGCAATTGACAGAAAGAACTCGATAGAGTTCCCATTGGATTCTATACATTATTTATATATGAAGAGTAACCCTAACCCTTCCTTTTATCCCATGCTTTCCTATAAGTTACTTTTCTCTTATGTATCTATCGATAAGAAAATAAATAAAATAAAAATAAAAAGAAAAATGATAATCAGAAAATAAAAGAAAAGAAAAGAAAAAGAAATAAATATTGACTTAGCTGTTTTGCCAAGTCATGACATGTGTGAAAAGTAAGGAAGATAGGGTTCCTAGGGGTCATTATAGGACCCAATGGGATAGAAATGGAAAAAGAAAAGGTAGAAGGAGTACCTAGTTAGCTAGAGCTCAAAAATGTGAAAGATATCAGAAAATTCTTAGGCCTTGCAAATTATTATAGGAGGTTTATCAAAGATTTTACTTGAGTAGCAAGACCAATGAATATGTTAACAAAAAAGGACATAAAGTGGCAATGGAGAGCAAAGCAACAACAAGCATTTGATAAGCTCAAATAGGTCTTTACAACAAAACCAGTATTAGCAGCACCAGACTTAGATAAAGAGTTTAGGGTTAAAGTAGATACTTTAAATTATGCAACTGAAGAAGTACTCTCAATGAAGTGCTCAGATGAGATGTGAAGACCAGTTGCTTTTATTTCAAAATCTCTAAGTAATACAGAAAGGAACTATAAGATACATAACAAAGAAATGCTAGCAGTAATCAGATGTTTAGAAGTGTGGAAACATTTCCTGGAAGGAGCAGTAGTTAAGTTTGAGATTTAGATTGATCACAAGAATCTTAAATACTTTATGAAAGCACAGAAGTTAAACCAGAGACAAGCAAGATAGACTTTATACCTATCTAGGTTCAATTTTAGGCTAAAGCATGTTCTAGGGAGTAAGATGGGAAAAGCAGACAGTCTAAGCAAGAGACTGGACTAGGAGGTAGGAGTAAAAAGAGATAATGAGAATGAAATATTGGTAAAACTGAAATGGCTGAAAATGAGGAGGACAGAAACAGTGGAAATCATTGTAGAGGGAGTAGACTTACTCAAAAAAGTAAGACAGTCTAAAGTGAAAGATGAGAAAGTGGTAAAAACTGTTGAAGAAATGAAACGGGCAGGGATAAAGATATTTAGAGATGAAGAGTGGAAAGAAATGGCATTATGTATAAGGAGGGAAAAGTCTACATACCTAAAGACAACAAATTGAGAGCAGAGATCATTAGGTTACACCATAACATACTAGTAGGAGGACATGGGAGACAATGGAAAACAGTGGAACTAGTCACTCAAAACTTTTGGTGGCCAGGAATTACTAAAGAGATAAAGTAATATGTAAAAGGATGCAATGCTTGCCAGCAGAACAAAATTGCACAGAACAACCAGCTAGAAAATTGATGCCCAATTCTATTTCAAAAAAACCTTAGATACATATATCAGTAGATTTTATTACAAAGTTGCCATTAGCTCAGGGATACAACTCTATCTTAGTAGTAGTAGATAGATTAACAAAAATGGTCTATTTTATACCAACTACAGAGAAAACATTAGCAGAAGGGTTAGCCAAGTTATTCAGGGACAATGTGTGAAAATTGCACAGTTTACCTGAGAGTATCATATCAGATAGAAGACTGCAGTTTGCAGCAGGATTGATGCAGGAGTTGAATAGGATGTTGGAGATTGAAAGTAAGATATTGACGGTATTCTACTCTCAAACAGATGAACAAATAGAAAGAATGGATCAGGAGTTGGAACAATACTTAAGAATGTTTATTGATCATAGGCAAGAATAGTAGCCAGAATGGTTGGGAACAGTAGAGTTTGTATATAACAATAAAGCACACTCAAGTACTAGAATGTCATCTTTCGAGGCAAATTATGGACAAGATCTGAGAATAGGATTTGAGGGAAGGAAAAAAAGGAAATATGAGAGAGCAGAAAGATTTGTGACAAAAATAAAAGAGATCTAAGAGAAGACAAAAGCAATGCTAGGGAAAACACAAGAAGAGATGAAGAAATATACTGATAGGAAAAGAGCAGAGGTTGACAACTATAAAGTAGGAGACTTAGTTCTGTTGAGCACTAAGGATCTAAAGTATTAGATAATTGGGAGAAGAATAGAGAAGTTGATAAAAAGATTTGTTGGGTCTTACAAGATAAAGAAGATTGTATTATCAAACATGATTGAACTAGAACTACCTAGTATAGTAAGGATACACCTGGTGTTATGCTGCTAGAGAATTTTCTGCAAAAATGTAGCATGGAATACAAATTATACCCCTAGATTTCACTATTGCAACCTACTCTAGAAATCTCCTATAAGTCCCAGACATAATCTAGACCCAAGATTGGGTACTTCTATTAGGTAGTGGCCAAGCTACCACATACTAGAATAGCATATACCTTGGGAGGCAAGACTAATAAACTAGCATCAGGTTTCTTAGATACAGACTATCAATGTTAAAACTCTAGAAATCAGAGGCTTAGAGATATCTTTGAAATATAAGATAATTTTAATCTAGAGCAGACTTAGACTAATATAACATCCAGATAACAGATCAAAAGTCTATCAGTAACTAGTGATCCTATCACTGCTAGACTCAGTTAAGAAACAGATGTACTACTGAACGACAATCGTATTGCTGATGCTTGCATATACTGTCATGTATTTCTAGACTGTATTTGGAGTAGAAAAAAGCCAGTTTGGAGTTTGGGGAATGATGGACAGGAGTGAAGTATAGAGATAGAGTAGGAACACATGGCCATAGCTGGTAAACATGAAGAATAGGGAGGTGACATTTGTTATGTTCACATGGCAATGTCATGGAGAAGAGAAATGAGAGAGACTAGAAGAAAAAGAAGTTTCCTTTTTTATTTATTTTTAATTGAGTCTCATTAGTTTGTACTTTTAATATAACACTCAGAGAGCCCAAGAGGAAGGCAAGGGAATCTTAACACCTGCTGCCATCTCAAGGACTCGAGAGTTATTTTATGGCACTTTTCTGAGTTCTAAGTGAAATGGTTGAATTGTTAAGGAGACTAGAACTCTATATCCTACTTGGTCAAGAGACAAGACACAGCGGTTGCTCAGACAATTTTCTATGGAGTAGTAGGCCTAAAAAGCCTAGCTAATAATTGACTCAAATTGTATCATATTCATAAGGTTTGGTATGGGGGTACGAATTAGAGCTTGATTGAGTATGGTAAGGCCCATAAGTAGTTTACTAACTACTTTGATAGTAAGCTTGTTATGGTGTATAAAGGTGAACACCTTAGAGACACCATGCAAGAAAAATCTAGATTGAGCTTACAATCCTTCCAAACATTTTTACCTTAATTATTATACTAAGTTTCTATATTCTCTTTTTAATACCTTCATTCTTGATTCATCTCCACAAACTCTTTAGCATGTGATTGGGACCTGGTACTGTATCTTTAGCTTGTGCCAGGCTAATAGTCCCTTTTGCCCCCTTCACTGGCAGTCAATGTTAGTAAAATATATAGATATGTAGAGCAAGTAGAGGGACAGAGAAAGAAGTAACTAGCTCCTATAATAATTGAAGGAGAAGAGGAGTGGGAGGTAGAGAGAATCCTAAATAAGCAATGAGTAAAAGAAAAAGATAAATACTTGGTATGATAAAAAGGATTTATGGCAGAATCCAATACCTGAAAGCCTGGAAAATGCGAAAAAAGTAATTGAAAAATTCAAAAAAGAGTATCAGCGAGATATAGAAGATATAAGAAAGTAGAAAAAAGAAAAGGGAACATTTAGAAGGGGAAAACTATCAGGAAGGTTTACAGCAAAGAAATTATTTGGGTGGTCAAATAAGAGATATAATAAAGAATATTAGGGTATCACAAAAGACCACTTACTAATTATGATTTGGTTAATGGTAAACTCAAAAGACGCTTATAAGCAAAGTTTAGACAAAGACAAGAGATGTTGTTAAGTCTGAGGTCTAATTCTCAGACTATAAGTTCTTAAATACAGAAAAGTAATAGTCTATGTACTAGAACAGAGCATCACATGTTACTATCTATTGTTCTATATATAGTAGTGCCTTTGTACTTGAAAATGTGATAACTTAACCTTATGGAGGCTGTCCTTTGTTCTAAGAAAAGGACAGATGACTATCCATGGGTAATTAATAAAGTCTATGTACAAACATTGAGGTCTTCATATCTCTACTAATATTAATTGCCTTAATGTCATTCTAGGCTCATTCTGAGCATTATAAGAAAGGCTTCTGCTGAGCCTAGAACCAAAGCATTGGTTGTGGCAGTTTCTGAGATATTAGCAATTTAATAAATGGTAACATAGTGGTTACTAGTTGATCTACTTAATATTTTAGCCATTACTGATTGCCTTGAGACATGACTAGTATTAATCAAAAGGTCTTTTCAAGGACTTTTGGATGCCATTGAGACCATGGGAATTGTTAAAGAATTGATGGAGATATGACCAAATAAAGTTTGTGACATGAAAAAGGTTAGAATGGAATTGGAAGCAATGGAAAGGGGAAAGAAGAAGATGAACCTTAGAGACAATCAAAGAAAAAGAAGAAATCAAGCAGAAAAACTTAGAAATCAGAGACTGGACAAAAGAAAATGAGAAAGAAATGGACAACATGGTTGATCTATATTATGAGTTGTCAAAATTCTCAGAACAAGGAAACTTAAGAGAGGGGTGGTGTCATGACTTGGCAAAATGGCTAAGTTATTATTTATATTTCTTTTCTTTTACCTTGGGCTTGCTACACAAGAAAGAGTGTAGGAAAGTATTATATGACAAGAAGTCATGGTATCACATCACATGACATCACATAATGGGTCACATGATAAGTGTAGGAAAGTAGTGCACAGACCATGTAATAGTTGTATAAGTAGTATAGAAAATCTAATAAGAACTCTATTGAGTTCTCCTTGTCAACTTGGATAAGGAGTAGGATTAAGTTATTATAACTAAGTCCTTACAATTTGTTTGAGGGTAAAATACTGTCAACAATTTACTTTCAATTCCTAGCATTCTGTTTAACTCTTGCATTATTCCTGCCATAAATTGTGGTCCTCTATCTGATATAATGCTCTTAGGTAGACTATGTAGTTTCCATATATTATCCCTGAATAGCTGTGCTAATCTTTCAGCTAACATCTTCTTTGTAGTTGGTATGAAATAGACTATTTTTGTTAACTAATCCACTACTACTAGAATACTATCATAACCTTAAGCTAAAGGTAACTTTGTAATAAAGTCTACCAATATATATGTTCAAGGCTTTTCTGGAATTGAATTTGGCATTAGTTTTCTTGCTGGTTATTTTGTGTAATTGTTATTCTGCTGGCAAGCATTATATCCTTCCACATATCTTTTCACCTCTTTTGTCACTTCTAGCCACCAGAAGTTTCTGGTGGCCAATTCTACCATCTTCTGTTGTCCCCTATGCTCTCCTACTGGCATATCATGGTACAGTCTAATGATTTTTGTCCTTAGCTTATCATCTTTTGGCACATATACTTTTCCTTCTTTATACATGATACTATCCACTTTTCTCCATTCCTTGTCTCTCAACATTTTTACTCCTACTCATTTTATTTCCTCAACTGCTTTTACTACTTCATTGTCTTTTACTTTGGACCATTTTACCTTCTTTAGCAAGTTTATTCCTTTCACAATAACTTTTACTTCCTCAGTGCTTCTAACTTTTAGCTATTCTGGCTTTACCAACATCTTGTTCTCATTATTCTTTTCTATCTCTACTTTCCAGTCTGGCCTCCTACTCAGGCTATCTACCTTTCCCATCCTACTTCCTAGAACATGTTTCAACACAAAATTAAACCTTGATAGGTATAGTGCCCATCTTGCTTGTCTATGGTTTAATTTCTGTACCTTCATGAAATATTCAAGATTTTTATGATCTATTTAAATCTTGAACTTAATCATTGTTCTCTCTAAGAAGTGCCTCTATGCTTCCAAACATCTGACTATGGTTAGCATTTCCTTATCATGTATCTCATAGTTTCTTTCTGTATTACTTAGAAAATTTGAAATAAAAGCCATTAGTCTCCACAGTTTGTTAGAACACTTCATTAACAGTACTTCTCTAGTTGCATAGTTTAAGATATCTGCCTCTACCCTAAACTCTTTGTTTAGGTCTAGGACCACTAACACTGGTTTGGTAGTAAAGACTCATTTGAGTTTGTCAAATGCCTTCTGCTGCTTGCTTCTTTACTGCTATTTTATGTTCTTTCTTGTTAACATATTTATTAGCCTAGCTATTTGTGCAAAATTTTTGATAAACCTCCTATAGTAATTTGCAAGACCCAGAAATTTCCTGATATCCTTTATGTTCTTCAGCTCTAGCCAACTTAATACTCTATCTACTTTTTTCTTTTCCATCTTTATTCTGTTAGATTCTATGACAACTCCTAGGAATTTGATTTTTCTTACTTTTTATACATATTTCTCTGGTTTAACATACAAGTTGTTTTCTTCTAGCCTCCTCAATACTTCTTCTACTATTTCATTGTGTCTCCTCTTAGTCTCTGCTTCTACTAATATGTTATCTACAAATGCTGCTACTTTTTCTTCATTTATTAAGTCTCTTAGGATTTTGTTCATTGTTACCTGAAATGTTGCTGGCAAATTTGTCATCCCAAAAAACATAATAGTCAGTTTGAAGGAGCTCATATGCATTGTAAATGCTCTCTTTCACTCATCTCCTTCCTTAATTCTTATATAATTATACTACCAGTGAATTTTCATGTAGCATGAAATACAAATTATATCCCTGGATTTCACTATTAGAACCCACTCTAGAGACCTCCTACAAGCCCCAGACATAATCTAGACCCAAGATTGGGTACTTCTATCAAGTAGTTGCTGAGCTGCCACATACTAGAATAGCATATACCTTGGGAAACAAGACTGATGAGCTAGCATCAGGTTTCTCAGATACAGACTATCAATATTAATACTCTAGAACTCAGAGACTCAAGGACATCTTTGAAATGCAACATAATTTCAATCTAGAACAGGCTTAGACTAATATAACACTAAGATGACAGATCAAAAGTTTATCAGTAACTAGTGATCCTATTATTGCTAGACTTAGTCAAGAAGCAGATGTACCATTGGACAACAAACATATTGTTAATACTTGTATACACTTGCATGTATTTCTAGATCATATTCAGAGAAGAAGAAAACTGGTCCAAAGGTTAGAGAATGTTGGGCATAAGTGAAGTATAGAGGTAGAGTAAGATCATATGGTTATGCCCAGTAGGCATAGAGGACAGAGAGGTGATGTTTATCATGTCCATATGGCAATGTTATAGAGAAGAGATATGAGAGAGGCTAAAAGAAGAAGAAGTTTTCTTTTTTATTTATTTTTAATTGAGTCTCATTAGTTTGTATTTTCAATATAACACTCAGAGAATCTGAGAGAAAAAGCAATAGAATCCTGACATTTGCTGCTATCTCAAGGGCTCAAGAGTCATTTTATGGCACTTTTCTGAGTTCTAAGTAAAGTAGTTGGGTTGTTGAGGAGACTGGAACCATATATCCTACTTGGTCAAAAGACAAGACACAGTGGTTGCTCAAACAACCTTCTATAGAGTAACAGACCTGAAATATCATGACTTGGCAAAATGGCTAAGTTATTATTTATATTTCTTTTCTTTTCTCTTGAACTTACTATACATAAGAAGTGTGGGAAAGTGTCATGTCACAAGTGTCACAGTCACATGACAGGAAGTCACAGCAATTATGTCACATTGATGTCACATGATAAGTATGGGAAAGTAGTACACAGATTATGTAGTAGTTGTATAAGTAGTATAGAAAATCTAATAGGAACTTCATTAAGTTCTTCTTGTCAACTCAGACTTGGAGAGTGATTAAGTCATCTAGGCTAAGTTGCTATACCAGAACTCAATTCCACTTCAAGAGCACTATCTGCCTTGGACCTTGCTCAATCTTACTCTCATCTTTATCAACTCTTGGCTAGTAGCCATCATGATTACTAGCCACCTCCATATATAGCTAGGCTCTTGGCTTAAGGGGACTTTGTAGTCAGTTAGGAACTGCAGGTGGAAGTACAGTACCAAGCTTGGATATTGGCACTGAGACTTGATCTCACAATCAAGCAATGTTTAGTAGATACTTGTACTGTTCTTAGTATAAACCTTGTGCTATGCTCCATTGTGAGTGATATATGTAGAGGAGTGACAGTTACTTCTAAAAGGCTATCTAGAGTAGGGATCCTCTCCTTGAGGTGATAGTATAATCCTATTATTAAGGCAGTAGTTAGTAGGGCATTAGACACCTGGCTAAGTGAAGATCTTGTATCCCAGTAGACATAGTGTAGTTAGCAAGAATCAACATTCACTCCATATAATTATAGAGACATAGCATCATATCTCTATAACAATATAACTCTCTCATGAGCAACTTGCTTAACACAAAGCATGCTCTTACTAAATTAAGGGCAAAACTAAAAGGAAGCAAAGAAAAAATTTGTCAGTATTGTAAGAAGTTTGGGTATCTGGCCTGAAACTACAAGAATAGAGAAGGAGAAGAGAAGGGAAAAATAAGTTTGAGATATTAAGTAGTAAAGTGGGGTAGAACTAAGAAGATAGAAGATGGAAGAGAAGGGCTAGGTAGTCAAATGTTTCAAGTGTGAAAAAGAGAGACACAAGTGTAAAGAATGTCCTGAGTGGAAGAAGGGAAAGGAGACAAGAGAGGAAAGAGTGATGTATGTGGCCATACTACAAGAGACACAGCAAAAGGAGTGGAGAAGAATTCTTGTACATATCTTACGATAGAAGATGCAGAAGCACTGTGGAAAGAGCATTCCTAATAAGGCATGCCTATTAGAGCTAGGATGGTATACCAAGGAGATAGTGGTGTCATACTTGGTGTGTGAGAGGTATAGAAAGCAGAGATGTTATGTAGAGAAAAATAAAGGATAAGGGATAATCTCGAGAAGGCAGTTGGAAACAATGAAGTGGTGTGGATGTTCAAAAGTAGTAGAGAAAAAGATAGCATGCCTTATAGAGGGAAAAGTGCAGCAAAGCAGCATATAGCCAAGAGAGCCAGAAGGCATAGCAAAAGAGGAGGGTAGTTGAAGAGAAGTTAGGAGGATTTTCTGAATACTAAGAGAAGTATAGTTGAATATTGAAGTAGAAACATTGGATATGCATAAAGGTATAACCATAAAAGTACTCTTGGATAGTGGTGCTACAGGAATGTTTATGAACAGAAAGATGGCAGCTAGGCATAAATTTAAGCTACAGAAATTAGAAAGGCCAATAGCAGTTAGGAATATAGATGGAACAAATAATAGCAGAGAAGTAATCACCTACCAGGTAGAGGTGAACATTTATTATAAGAACTATATAAAAAGAATGAAAATGGGTATATGTAATTTAGGCAAAACAAAGATAATCTTGGGAATGCCATGGCTGGCAGCACATAATCCTGAAATAAACTGGGAGACAAGAGAAGTTAAGATGACAAGATATCCACCCTTGTGTAGTGGGATAAAATCAAAAAAGGAAGAAAAGAAGAAAAAGGAAAAGAGAGTAGCAACTCTAGAAGAAGAGAAAATTGTCAGGTGGGCAATAGATGATAAAGAAGACTAGAGAAGAGAGAAGGAGATCGAAAAGGACTATAGGAAAATTGAGGAAATGGTCCCAAGAAAATTTCTAAAGTAAAGGAAGGTGTTTGGGAAAGTGGAGTCAGAGAGAATGCTAACAAGGAAAGTTTAGAATCATGCTATAGATCTCAAAGAGATTTTCAAACCACAAAAGAGAAAGATTTATTCTTTATCCAAAGATGAGAGAGAAGAAGTCCAGAATTTTGTGGAAGACCAGCTAAGGAAAGAGTACATTAGACTGTTAAAATCCCCTCAAATGTTACCAGTATTCTTTGTGGGCAAAAAGGATGAAAAAAAGAGAATAGTAATAGACTACTATAATCTAAACAATCAGATGGTGAAAAATAACTATCCACTACTGCTAATAACAGACTTAATCAACAATATGGGAAGTAAGAAAATATTTACTAAAATAGATTTGAGGTGAAGATTCAACAACATGAGAATAAAAGAAGAGGATGAGTAGAAGGGAGTGTTTATAACGTATATAGGCTCTTTTGAGCTAACAGTAATGTTCTTTGAAATGACAAATTCACTAGCTACATTTCAGACAATGATGAATGAAACCCTGAGAGATCTGATAAACAAAGGGAAAGTCACAGCATTTGTAAATGACATACTGGTAGGAATGAAGACAGAGAAAGAACACAATGAAATTATAAAGGAAATATTAAAGAGGCTAGGGGAGAATAACTTATATGTCAAACCAGAAAAGTGTGTATAGAAAGTAAGAAAGATAGGATTCCTAGGAATCGTTATAGGACCCGACAGGATAGAAATAGAGAAAAAAGGTAAATGGAGTACTCAGTTGGCCAGAGCCCAAAAATATGAAAGACATCAGGAAGTTCTTAGGCCTCACAAATTATTATAGGAGGTTCATCAAAGATTTCACTTAAGTAGCAAGACTAATGAATATGCTAACAAGAAAGGATATGGAATAGCAATGGGGAGCAGAGCAATAGTAAGCATTTGACAAGCTCAAATAGGTCTTTACAACAAAACTAATATTAGTAGCACCAAACCTAGATAAAGAGTTTAGGGTTGAAGCAGATGCTTTAAATTATGCAACTAAAGAAGTACTTTCCATAAAGTGCTCAGATGAGATATGGAGGCTGGTTGCTTTTATTTCAAAATCTCTAAGTGATACAGAAAGAAACTATGAGATACATGACAAGGAAATACTAGCAGTAGTCAGATGTTTGGAAGCATGGAGACATTTCCTAGAAAGAACAGTAGTTGAGTTTGAGATCTGGACAGATCACAAGAACCTTGAATACTTTATGAAAGCACAAAAATTAAATTGAAGACAAGCAAGATAGGCTTTATACCTATCTAGGTTCAATTTTATGCTAAAGCATATTCCAGGGAGTAAGATGGGAAAAGCAGACAGTTTAAGTAGAAGACCAGACTAGGAGGTTAAAGTAGAAAAGGACAACAAGGATGAAACATTGGTTAAACTAGAATGGTTAGAAGTCAGAAAGACAGAAGTGGCAGAAATTATAGTAGATGGGGTAGATCTACTAGAGGAAGTGAGAAAGTCAAAAGTAAAAGATGATGAACTGTAGAAGAAATAAAGTGAGCAGGAGTAAAGATGTTAAGAGACAAGAAGTAAAAAGAAGTCAATGGTATAATATACAAAGAAGGAAAAGTCTATGTACCAAAGAATAATAAGCTTAGGATAGAAATAATTAGGCTGTATCATGACATACCAGTAGGGGGTCATGGAGAACAGTAGAAGATAGTAGAGTTAGTCACTAGGAATTTTTGGTAGCTGGAAGTTATGAAAGAAGTGAAGCAGTGATAGGGATCAAAAGGTTTGATCACAAAACAAAGGTGAAAACAAGGTCAAAGAGGTGAAATCTCCAAACTGCTTCACAATTGTGCACTAAACAAGTAGGCACTGGGGAGATAAATCAAATAATAGAGAGCTTACTGAAGGTAAATGTCCAAGGAATAACCAAAACATATTAAATAGAAACCTAAGAAGAAAAGAAATGTTTTTAGTATCTACTCAAGCGAACCCTTATCGTAATAAAATTCCTAAGACATGTGTTCATCTCGTGCTGTGACACTACTGCTCTTACTTAGTCTAGTAGCCTAGCTTGCTATCAATACAGCAGTACTACCTAGAACTCCCATGCCATCATATGGGCTCTTCAGTTGACTGTACAACTGGAAGCCAACTCCAATAACACGTAGCAAGTGGTTAGCTCCTAGCATAAGCAAATGCCCAGGTCCATTGAGGCTTGAGTCTTTCTTCGAGGGAAGTTTTATAGAGTTTTCATAAAGCAAACACAAAAGAAAAACCTCAAATCACTCAAATAGTCTTTTAGCTCTAGAGCAACAGAGAGAGAGACAATAGGAGAAAGAGTATTTTTGTCCCTTCTGTGCCCTAGAGTATTTTATTAGGATTACAAAACAACAATACAACAAAAAAAAAGAAACAAAGAAAACTTCCAAATTCCCAAAGATAGTAAGAGTGAAATGATGACAGCATCTCTCCCGATCACTTGGCTATCACTCTCCACTCCTCTAATCCTACTCCTGGGGTTCTTCTCTAAACAATAGATGGCTCTTGAGCCTTTTGATGGGCCATAGAGAGAGACAATGATCTTAAGTTATTTTGTTCTCAAGCATGTTATTTTCATCAAACACCTCTTTTTCTATCTCTCTATCTGACCTCTCTGTCTGACCTCTTTAGTCCTTCAACTACTCCTCTATACCTCATCACATCTTTAAGCCTTAGTCTTCTTTTGTTAGGTTTATGATGCCATTCTCGAGAGGACTTGTCTTGCTAATTCTTGCTATAATTAGCTATCAGCAATGATGGCCCTGCTCTAATAGTAACCTAGATGTTATAAATAAGTCACTGCCACCAAGATATGACATTATCCTTATAGAAAACATCTTCAAAGGTCCTTTCTGCTCTTGAGAGCACTCTAGAGGGGAGTTCTGTAATAGATCTGTTATGAAATTCTCTGGAAAATGCTTATGAGATCTCTATAGTGGTGGTCACAACCACTACTCTGCTACTCAAGTGGTATACTTGAGTCCACGACTAGGCATCTAACAATATCTCTGGAAGACTAAACTTATCTCTTGAGCTGGTTATTCTTGTTATTATAGTAAAAAATATCACTTTTATTGCCTAAATGGCTATCTGGCATGACAGCGGTATGTGGAAGGGTATAATACTTGTTAGCAAAACAAAAACCACACAGAATAACTAGTAGGAAAATTAATGCCAAATTCAATCCCAAAAAAACTATGGACGCATATATTGGTAGACTTTATCACTAAGTTGCCTTTAGCACAAGGATACAACAGCATTCTAGTAGTAGTGGATTGGTTAACTAAAATGGTCTATTTCATACCAACTATGAAGAAAACATCAGTAGAGGGGTTAGCAAGGCTGTTTAGAGATAATATGTGGAAACTGCATAGGTTACCAGAAAGCATTATTTCAGATAGAGGACCCCAATTTGCAGCAAGGTTAATGAGAAAGTTGAATGGGATGCTAGGAATTGAAAGTAAATTGTCAACAGCATTTCATCCATAGATAGATGGACAAACAGAAAGGGTGAACCAAGAGTTAGAGCAATACTTGAGAATGTTCATTGATTATAGGCAAGAACAATGGCCTGAATGGTTAGAAACAGCAAAATTTACATATAACAATAAAGCACACTTGAGTACTTAAATAACACCTTTTAAGGCAAATTATAGGCAAAATCCTAGGATGGGGTTTAAAGGAAAAAAGAAGGGGAAATACAAAGGAGCAAAGAAATTTATTGAGAAGATGAAAGAAATACAGGAGGAAGCAAAAGTAGTACTAGGGAAAGCACAAGAGGAAATGAAAAAGTATGCAGACAGAAAGAGAGGGGAAGTTGATGATTATAAAGTAAGAAACTTAGTGATGTTGAGTACTAAGGATCTAAAGTACCAAATGGTCAAGAGAAGGACAGAGAAGCTGATAGAAAGATTTGTTGGGTCTTACAAGGTGAAGAAAATTGTATTATTAAATGTGGTTGAATTAGAACTACCTAGTACAGTAAGGATATACCTGGTAGTTAATGTTAGTAGAGTACATAGATATATAGGGCAAGTAGAGGGACAAAGAAAGGAGTAACCAGCTCTAGTAATAATTAAGGGAAAAGAAGAATAGAAAGTAGAGAGAATATTGAATAAACAGTGAGTTAGAGAAAGAGACAAATACTTGGTATGCTAGAAAGGATTTACAGTGGAATCAGATACCTAGGAAGGAAGAGAGAATTTGAAGAATGCAAAGAAAGCAATTGAAGAATCCAAGAAAGAGTATTGACGGGACCAAGAAGATGTGATAAGACAAGAATAAGAAGAAGGAATATTTGAGAGGGAAGAATTGTCAGGAAGGTTTATGGCAAGAAAACTATTTGAATAGTCAGATAAAAGATACAACCAAGAATATTGGGGAAGGTTAGAAAGAAATTGGAAATGATAGAAGGAAGGATAACTTAGGGAAAGAAGAATACTGGAGGTGATTAGAGAACAAAAAGAGAAAGTTGAGAAACAAAACTCAGGAGTAAGGGAATGGACAGAAGAAGATGACAATGATGAAATGGGCAACATAGTTGATCCATATTACAAGTTATAGGAAAATTCTTCAAGACAAGAAAACTTAAGAAAGAGATAATGTTATAACTTGGCAAAATAGCTAAGTTATTATTTATATTTTTTTTTTGGACTTACTATACATAAGAAGTGCAGAAAAGTGTCACATAGTAGTAGTGCACAGACCATGTAGTAGTTGTATAAGTAGTGTAGAAAATCTAACAGGAACTCTATTGAGTTCTTTTTGTTAACTCAGACTTGGAGAATGATTAAGTTGTCTAGGCTAAGTTGCTATATGAAAAGCCTAGCTAGTTATTGACTTAGATTATATCACACCTATGAGGTTTGGTGTAGGAGTACAGATAAGGGCTTGATTGAGTATGGTAAGGTCCATAAGTAGTTTACTGACTACTTTGATAGTAAGCTTGTTATGGTATGTAAAGGTAGATAGATACCTTAGGGACATCATATGAGAAGGATCTAGATTGAGCTTACTATCCTTTTGAACACTTTTATCTTAATTATTACACTAAGTTTTTATATTCTCTTTTTTATTCTTGATTCATTCTTACAAACTCTTTAGCATGGTACTACATTTTTAGCTTGTGCCAGGCTAATAGTCCCTTTTGTCCCTTCAATGTTGTTGAACCCCCACCTTAGATCCATTTTAGTGAATATTTTCTTACTACCTATATTGTTAATGAAGTCTATGATTAATGGTAGTAGATAATGTTCTTTACTATTTGGTTATTTAGATTGCAGTAATCCATCACCATTCTCTTGCTTCTATTGTTTTTGTCTACAAAGAACACTAGCAATGTCTAAGGGAATTTTGATGACCTAATATATCCCTTTCTCAAGTGATTTTCCACAAAGTTTTGAACTTCTTTTCTCTTAATTTTGGATAAAGGATAAATTCTTTCCTTTTGTTACTTGAATGTCTTCTTGAGATCTATGACAAAATCCCAAACTTTTCCAGTTGGTGTTATTTCTGATTTTATCTCTTCAAATACCTTTCTCTATTTTAAAAACCTTTTAGAGACCATCTCTTCAATTTTCCTAGGGTCTATTTCTACTTTTTCTTCTTTTCTCTAATTTTTTTTATTGTCTACTGCCTATCTAATAATTTTCTCTTCCTTCAAGGTTGCTACCCTTTTTCTTTTAACTTTCTTTCCTTCTTTCTTTTGTTCTGTCCTACTACACAAGGGTAGACATCTCATTATTTTGACTTCCCCTATCTTCCAATTTATTTTTGGGTTATAAGCCTACAACTATGGTATTCCTAGAATTACATCTGTTTTTTCCAAATCATATACATCTATTCTCATCCTTTCTACATGGTTCTTATAGTACATATTCACTTTCACTTGATACATAATGGCCCCTATGCTGTTATTTGTCCTATATATTTCTTACTTATATTAGTTTTTCTAGCCTCTGTAGCTGAAACCATGCCTAGCTGCCATTTTCTGGTTTATAAACATTCCTATGGTGTTATCATCCAAGAATACCTTGACTATTACTCCTTCATAAGTATCTATTTTCTCTACTCTTATATTCAACTATACTTCTTTTAACATTTTGAATGTTCTCCTGATATCCCTTTATATACCCTTCTCTTTTGCTATGTCTTCCAGAGCTCTTGTCCATACACTGCTTTGTTGCGTCTTTGTCTCTTTGGGCCATGCTACTACTCCCCAATTCTACCATGGCTTCTTTTCTCTAATCCTACATTTGGGGCACAGGATTTTTTTCTCTAATATATGTTCTTCTATAATCATATTCTTTCTTTTATATTTGATACATTTTACTTTACTCCCTCTCTTATTATTCCTCTATTTCTACATCACCAAATACCTTTTATACTGCATGTTCTTCAATTGTTCTCTAGAGATGAATCCTTGTTCCTGGTTTCTTTCTGTCTTGGTGCCTTTATAATTATACCCCCATATTTCACAAATGTTACTATCTTCTACTTTGTCTTCTATCCTCTTTCCTCTAATGTTGCATCTTTTGGAGACATGTCCTATGTGCCATAATATTCCTGTGCTTTTCTCCATAGGGAGCACACTGGCACCTTCTCTTGCTATGCTTTTTGTGGTCTTGCCACATGTACTGCTCTTTCTTCCTGCATCTTCTTTTCTTTCTTTTACTCAGGATATTCTTGACTTCAGTGTCTCTCTTTGTCACACTTAATATTTTACTGTTCTTCTTTCCTCCTTCTCTGTCTCCTGCCTTCTTAATTCTACTCCACATCTCATTACTCTACTTGCTAGCACTTTAAATTTGTTGTGGAAAGTTGTTTTTGCCTTCTCTTTTTTCCTCTTGTTTCTATAGTTTTGGACTAGGTGCCTAAACCCCTTATAACTTCTGCACAACTTCCTCTTTCATCCTTTTAATTCTGCTCTTAATTTAGCCAAGGTATACTTTTCATTGAGCAAGCTGCTCATGAGAGAATTATATTGGGTTTGAGATATTATGCTGATGCCTTAAGGGTACAGATATAATGGTTGATCTCACTGGTTATACTATGTCTGTTGGGGTGTATTGAAGGGGCTTCAGGTGACGCTATACTATGGTGTCATGGCAATCTCTATTTTTACTTTCCTCTATATTTCCGTCTCTTCATTTCATTGTTAACTCAACTATATAGTTTAACTTCCTCTACTATATAGTTTTTATATGCCACTCATGCCGAGGACCTTTATCTACAGCCACCATAAATTTTCACCTCAGTGAACAACTGTAATCTTGTTGTCACTGAGGTGAGTCTCTATCTATCTTATATTGACTATGTACTTATTACTCACTTGTAAATAGTTTACTTTCTTTAGGTAAATACATATAGTGAACAACTGTAATCTCATTGTCACTGAGTTTACTTTCTTTAGGTTATGGGCCTTGGTCTGTAAATCTA
>Ga0153988_1000066_pt1 | contig 22259 bp, 20 predicted proteins | sample TSNC072MetaG_FD_104742 | JGI IMG/M metagenome (GOLD analysis project Ga0153988, IMG submission 104742) | Attine ant fungus gardens microbial communities from North Carolina, USA - TSNC072 MetaG | ecosystem: Host-associated > Fungi > Mycelium > Unclassified | place: USA: North Carolina, Jones...
AGGCATACAACGTCAACGGTCGATTCAAGTTCTTTGGCGGCGTGGTGATCTACGCGAACGGCGGCGGACGCGGCCTCGTCGATCAGTTGTACAAGGCGGCCGAAGCGCAGGGCATCGATGTACGTTATGGCGTGCAGGCCAAGGGGCTCGTCGTCGACGAGCGCGGCGTGTGCGGCGTGCGCGTCGTGGCGAATGGCCGCGAGAGCGTCATCGACGCGAAAGCGGTGGTGCTCGCGTGCGGCGGCTTCGAGGCGAATCGGGAGATGCGCACACGCTATCTCGGCCCCGGCTGGGACATGGCGAAAGTGCGCGGCACACGCTACAACACTGGAGACGGCATCCAGATGGCGCTCGACATCGGTGCCCAATCGTACGGGCAGTGGTCCGGCTGTCACTCGGTCGCGTGGGAGCGCTATGCGACGGACTTCGGCGATGTCGATCATCCGCATGCGGGTTATCGGCATAGCTATCCAATGGGTATCATGGTCAATGCCGACGGCAAGCGTTTCGTCGACGAAGGCGCGGATTTCCGCAACTACACGTACGCAAAATACGGTCGTGTTGTGCTGCAGCAGCCGGGCAGTTTCGCATGGCAGATCTTCGACCAGAAAGTGAAGCCGCTGCTGCGCGACGAATACAAGCTGCGCGGCGCGACCAAGGTGCTTGCCAACACGCTCGAAGAACTCGCCGATCGTCTGCAGGACGTCAACGGCCGCCAGCTGCTCGAAACGATCCAGCAGTACAACGCGTCGATCCGCAAGGACGTGCCGTTCGATCCGAACGTGCGCGACGGACGCTGCACCGAAGGGCTCGACGTCAACAAGACTAACTGGGCCAACACGATCGAAGACGGTCCGTTTGAAGCATATTCGGTGGGCTGCGGCATTACGTTCACGTTTGGCGGCCTGAAGATCGACACGTCGGCAAACGTGCAGGACATCGAAGACCAGCCGATCGCGGGTCTCTACGCGGCCGGCGAACTGGTCGGCGGCCTGTACTATTTCAACTATCCGGGCAGCACCGGTCTGATGGCCGGTTCGGTGTTCGGACGCATCGCGGGCCGCGAAGCCGCCACGCATGCGGCGAGCGTGCAGGCAGCCGCCACTGCGTAGCGCTATCGACGGATACGGTCCGGTTCGCGCGCTGCGTCGAAGAACAACGCCGCTGCATACACTGATCGAAACGTCATTTAAGGAAATACGCTGACATGGCAACCACATCCACGCGCTCACGCAAGAAGGCAACCGTCGAGGCCGCCGAGCTGGAAGTACGCGACGAAAAACAGCACGGCTCGCGTAGCGACTACGTGTACCAGATGCTGCGCAAGCGCATTGAAAGCGGTGAGCTGAAGCCGGGCGACCGCGTCATGGAAGTCGAGATCGCGGAGCAGCTCGAGGTCAGCCGCACGCCGGTGCGGGATGCGTTGCGGCGGCTCGAAAGCGACGGCATGGTGGTCATCGAGCCGCGCGTCGGCTTGCGGATCGCATCGCTTAGCCGCGGCTCGATTCTCGAGTTGTATTTGATGCGCGAACTGCTCGAAGGCACCGCGGCGGGGCTGTGCGCGACGCATGCGACGGAACTCGAGCTGATGGAGCTCGAAGAGCTGGTGCGCAAGGAGAAGTCGCTGCAAGGCGACTACGAAGCGCTGGCGCGCCACAACCGGCGCTTCCACGAAGCGATCTATCACGGTGCGCACAACCGCTATCTCGAGAAGAGCCTGAACGCGGTGAACGATTCGATGTGGCTGCTTGGCCGCAGCCTGATGTATAAGCCCGAGCGCGCGGAAACCGCATACCTGCAGCATCGCGAACTGCTCGAAGCGATTCTTGCACGTGACAGCGTGACGGCCGAAAAGCTCGCGCGCGAACACATCGCGGCCGCGAAGAAGGTCAGATTGCGCGCTCTTTTCGATAGCCAGGAATAGGGACAAGGAGGCCCAGATGGGTCAGACGATCGCTGAGAAGCTTTTCAGCAAGAACAATATTCACGGACAGCCCGCCTATGCGGGCGACGTGATCGAAGCGCGAATCGATGGCGCGATGATGCACTACCACGCATCCGAGCCGATGCACGACATGGCGCAGCAAGCCGGCTTCAAGAACGGCTTGCCGCGCGTGTGGGATCCGGAGCGCATCTTCGTGCTGCTCGATCATCATCAGCCGACTCTCTCCCAGAAGCAGGCCGACGAGAACGCGCTGGTGCGCAGCGAAGTCGAGCGTCTCGGCATTCGCTGCTTTCACGATTCGGAGCCCGGTATCGCGCATCAGATGATGGCCGACTACGGCCTGATGCGCCCGGGCGAACTCGTCGTCGGCAACGATTCGCACACGATCTCGTACGGCGCGCTCAACGTCGGCGGCACCGGCATCACGCGCGCCGACATGTTCTACGTGCTGCTGTTCGGCGAATTGTGGTTCCAGGTGCCGGAGTCGATCCGCATCACGCTGAACGGCACGCAGCCGAACTATCCGATCGCGAAGGACATCATCCTGTATCTCGCCGGCCAGTACGGTGACGATTTCGCAAGCGGCAAGTCGATCGAATACACCGGTTCGCTGGTGCCGCAGATGTCGATCGACAGCCGCATGTGCCTGTCGGCACATGGCGTCGAAGTGGGCGCGAAGCTCGCGATGTTTCCCTACGACGAGCGTACGCGCGACTATGTGCAGAAGCGCACCGATCGCGGATACGAGCCGATCGCTGCGGACGCCGACGCGAAGTATGTGCGCGAGATTACCGTCGATGTCGATTCGATGCCGTTCGTGGTCGCGAAGCCGCATCAGTTCGGCAACGTCAGTCCGATCGACGAGGTGCGCGGCCAGCGCATCCATCAGGCGCAGATCGGATCGTGCGCGAATGGCCGGTTCGAGGACATCGAGATCGCCGCGCGCGTGCTAAAGGGCCGCAAGGTCGCGAAAGGCGTGCGCTTCCTGATTTCGCCGGCCTCGCAGAAAGTTTATCTCGAGTGCATGAAGGCAGGCCTGATCGAAACGCTGCTGGAAGCGGGCGCGCAGGTCATCACGCCTGGCTGCGGCATCTGCCAGCCGAAAGTGGGTTTTCTGTCGAACAAGGAAGTGTGCATCACGTCGACGACGCGCAACTTCAAGGGACGCAAGGGCAGCCTCGACGCCGAAATTTATCTGGCTGGTCCGCTTTCCGTCGCGGCAGCGGCGCTGGCTGGCGAAATCGTCAATCCGAAGGAGCTCGTCAATGCGCTTTGACATGAACCGCCCGATCCAGGGCCGCGTATGGAAATTCGGCGATTCGATCGAAACGGACGCTATCAATCCGTACTATCACTATCCGACGATGGACGAGATGAAGCTTCACACGATGGAAGCGTATCGTCCGGAGTTCGCGAAAGAGGTCAAGCCCGGCGACATTCTGGTCGCGGGGCACAACTTCGGTTGCGGTTCGAGCCGGCCGGGCCTCGTGCTGCGCGAAGTCGGCATCGCGGCGATCGTCGTCGAATCGGTGTCGCGGCTTTTTCTTCGCAACAGCATCGCGCGCGCGATTCCGATTTTTCTCGCGCCCGGCATCACCAGTTTGGTCGACGACGCTCAGACACTGCGCATCGATTATCCGGGCGGTAAGGTGATCAATGTCGACAACGGCAACGAGATTGCGATGCGCCGCTTTCCCCCACTGATCGAAGCGATCTTCGGTGCAGGCGGCTTGCCCGAATACGCATACGAGCGCTACATGCGCGAGCAGCAGATCGTTTGACGCGGCGAAGCTGTTACCACGCTGTGATGTTTTCTAAATTATTTTGGTTGACTAAATAAAAGGAGGCGAGGTGCGTAACCGGTTCAATCACTGCGTGAGAGCAGGATTGTCTTTGCTGGCGCTGCTTGGCGCGATATCGACGGCACATGCCGCCGACGCGTATCCCGACAAGCCCATCCGCATGCTTGTCGGTCAGGCGCCGGGCGGTGGCACCGACGTGGTCGCGCGTCTGGTGGCAAAAGAGATGACGCAGACGCTCGGTCAGTCGGTCGTGGTCGAAAACCGTACCGGCGCCGCGGGCTCGATCGCCGCGAGCGTGGTGTCGAACAGCGCGCCGGACGGCTACACCGTGCTGCTGGTGTCGAGCAGCTATGCGATCGATCCGAACCTGATGAAACTGCCGTTCGATCCGATGAAGGATCTCGTGCCGGTGAGTCTGCTTGCACAGGTGCCGTTCCTGCTCGTCGTGAATCCGAAACTGCCGGTGAAGAACGTCGGCGATCTGCTGGCGCTCGCGAAGCAGAAGCAGGGCAGCCTTACGTTCGCGTCGGGCGGCCCGGACAGCTCGGGGCATCTCGCGGGTGTGCAGCTCATGAACCTGTCGAAGATCCCGATGACCCACGTTCCGTATCGCGGCGCGGGGCCGGCTCTCGTCGACGTGATTGCCGGGCAGGTCGACTTCATGTTTGCGAGCGTGTTGTCGGCGACGCCGCTCGTCAAGCAAGGCCAGTTGCGCGCGATCGCCGTGTCGAGCGACAAGCGTTCGGCGTCGAATCCGCAACTGCCGACGGTCGCTGAATCCGGCGTGCCCGGATATCGCTCAGGTAGCTGGTATGCATTGCTCGCGCCGAAGAATACGCCGCCCGCCGTGCTCGACAAGCTGCAGGACGCGGCCGCCAAAGCGGTGCATGCGAAGGTCGTGCGTGACACGTTGAGCCTGGACGGTGCCGAGCCGGTCGGCAGCACGCGGCAGGAGTTCCAGAGCTTTCTCGCCGGCGAGATGGACAAGTTCAAAAAGCTCGTGGAGATGGCGCGTGCGTCGGTCAAGTAATGTAATCGCAAGAGGGTATAACGCATGAAGGTTCTGGTAACCGTGAAGCGCGTCGTCGATCCGAACGTCAAGGTGCGTATCCGCGGCGACGGTTCGGGGGTCGATCTGGCCAACCTGAAGATGACGATGAATCCGTTCGACGAAATCGCCGTCGAGGAGGCGGTGCGGCTGAAGGAACAGGGCGTCGCGAGCGAGGTCGTGGCGGTGTCGGTCGGGCCGTCGCAGTGTCAGGAGACACTGCGCACCGCGATGGCAATGGGCGCGGATCGAGGCATTCTTGTCGAGAGTGCGGCAGGGCTGGAGCCGCTCGCTGTCGCCAAGCTGGTGCGCGAAGTCGTCAAGGCGGAAGCGGCCGATCTGGTGATCGTAGGCAAACAGGCGATCGACGACGATTGCAATCAGACTGGCCAGATGCTTGCCGCGTTGCTTGGCTGGCCGCAGGCGACGTTCATTTCGAAGCTGGAATTGCGCGACGGGCATCTCCTGCTGACGCGCGAGATCGACAGCGGCAGCGAGACGCTCGAATTGCCGCTGCCCGCCGTCGTGACTACCGATCTGCGGCTGAACGAACCGCGCTATGCGACCTTGCCCAGCGTGATGAAAGCCAAGCGCCTGCCGCTCGCGGTGAAGAAAGCCGATGAGCTCGGCATCGATCTTACGCCGCGCCTGACGCAGCTTGGTGTCGAGGAACCCGCGATGCGCACGCCGGGCGTGCGTGTCGCCAGCGCAGCCGAGATGGCTGGCAAACTCCACTCCGTTCTGGGAGCCGATTGACATGGCAGTACTGGTGATCGCCGATCACGACGGCGAAAAAATGAGCGAGAGCGTACGCAACGTGGTGACCTGCGCGCGCGAACTGAGCAATGAGGTCGACGTCGTCGTCGCGGGCGAGACGGTCGGTGCGCTGGCCGAAAGCGCGCGGCGTATCGCGGGCGTGCGCGTTGTGAAGACACTCGAGGCGACCTGCTATCGCGGCAGCGCGGCGGAGAACGTCGGGCATGCGCTCGCCGCGATGATCGACGGCTATACGCACGTGCTGGCCGCCGCGAGCGGCTATGGAAAGAATCTGGTGCCGCGCCTCGCCGCGCTCGCCGACGTACAGCCAGTTTCCGATGTGATGCAGGTACTTTCCGCCGACACGTTCAAGCGGCCGACGTACGCCGGCAACGTGATCGCGACGGTTCGTTCGAGCGACCGCATCAAGCTGATGACGGTGCGCGTCACCGCGTTCGCGGCCGCACCGCTGGATGGCGACGCGCCCGTCGAAGCGTGCGGCGCCACTGCGGATCTGCAACTGTCGCGCGTGGTGTCGATCGACATCGCGCGCTCGGATCGCCCCGATCTGTCGAGTGCGCGCGTGGTCGTGTCGGGTGGGCGCGGGATGGGCAGTGCGAAGAACTTCGAGGTGCTCACGCCGCTCGCCGACAAGCTCGGTGCGGCGATCGGCGCGTCGCGCGCGGCGGTCGATCTCGGCTTCGTGCCGAACGACTATCAGGTCGGGCAAACGGGCAAAGTCGTCGCGCCGGAGGTCTACGTTGCGGTCGGTATTTCCGGCGCGATTCAGCACCTCGCGGGCATGCGCGACAGCAAATACATCTTCGCGATCAACCGCGATCCCGAAGCGCCGATCTGCGCGGTTGCCGATTATTGGCTCAACGAGGATCTGTTCGAAGCCGTACCCGCGCTGGTCGATGCGCTGTAGTTACGCGCGCGATACAAGAATCGCGACATGACGTGATGGACCGCAGAGTCCACGCGAAGTCGAAAGACGTAGGAGACATGAGATGCAAAGTACTAGCCGGATTGCGCGGCTCTTTAACCGTCGCAATCAGGATTACTACGCCGGCACGCTGATGATGATCATCGGGCTGTCGGCGGCCTATACGGGCAGCGGCTACGGCGTCGGTTCGTTCTCGCGGATGGGCGCAGGCTTCTTTCCGGTTGCCCTCGGCGGACTGCTCGTGCTGGTGGGTGTCGGTATCGCGATGAGCCGCAAGCACACCGACACCGCCGTCGAAAGTCAGGCCTCGACCGAGATGCCGCGCAAATCCGACGTATCGCTGGGTCTGCGCATGCGCGGCTGGCTTTGCATCATCGCGAGCATCATCGCGTTCGTCGTGCTCGGCAAATACGGCGGCCTGCTGCCGGCGTCGTTCGCCGTCGGTCTGATCGCGGCGCTGGGAGACCCCGACAACCGCCTGCGCGACGCGTTGCTGCTCGCGCTCGCGCTGTGCGTCGTCGCGACGGTCGTGTTCTGGTGGGCATTGCGCATGCAGTTCCCGCTGTTCACCTGGGGTTAAGCCAATGCTCGCTCAATCCCTCTTCGATCTGTGGCACGGCTTCGCCATCGCGCTCGAACCGCACAACCTGATGTGGGTGTTCTTCGGCGTACTGGTAGGCAATCTGATCGGCGTACTACCCGGCATGGGAGCGCTCTCGGCGATGTCGATCCTGTTGCCGCTGACGTATGCAATGCACGCGGTGCCGGCTGTGCTGATGCTTGCGGGCATTTTCTACGGCTCGCAGTACGGCGGCGCGATCGGCGCGATCCTGCTTAATCTGCCGTGTCACCCGCCGCACGCGGTCACCTGTCTGGACGGCTATCCGATGACGCGGCAAGGGCGCGGTGGCGCGGCGCTCGGCATCACGATGATCGCGTCGTTTGTCGCCGCGTCGTTCGGCATCGTCGTGATGGTATTTGCTTCGCCGGCGCTGGTGCGCATCGCCTTCAAGTTCGGTCCCGCGGAACTGTTTTCGATCATGCTGCTCGGGCTGATCGTCGGCGGCACGATGTCGCGCGGTGCGCCGCTCAAGGGCATCGCGATGGTGCTGGTCGGCCTGCTCGTCGGCATGGTCGGCACCGACGTCAACACCGGCACAATGCGCTTCACGTTGGGTTTCATCGATCTGGCCGACGGCGTGCAGCTGGTCGCGCTCGCGCTCGGCCTGTTCGGCGTGACGGAATTTCTGCGCAACGTCAACTGCATGGACGCGGTCGGCAGCGGCATGAAAGTGAGCCTGCGCGACATGCGGCCGAGCGGCGCGGAGTTGAGGCAGGCGGCGGGGCCTATCGCGCGCGGTACGCTGATCGGTACGCTGTTTGGCGCGATGCCCGGTACGGGGCCGACGATCACGACATTCATCGCGTACGCGCTTGAAAAGCGTATCGCGCGTCAGCCAGAACGCTTCGGGCAGGGGGCGATCGAAGGCGTTGCGAGTCCCGAGGCGGCGTCGCATTCGAAGACCCAGGTCGACTTCATTCCGACGATGTCGCTCGGCATTCCCGGCGACGCGGTGATGGCGCTCATCCTCGGTGCGCTGCTGATCCAGGGCATCCAGCCCGGCCCGCAACTGATCGTGCAGCATGCCGATCTGTTCTGGGGTTTGATCGCGAGTTTCTGGATTGGCAACGTCCTGCTGATCGTGCTGAACGTGCCGTTGATCGGCCTGTGGGTACGCATGCTGCGCGTGCCGTACCGGCTGCTGTTTCCCGCGGCGCTGTTCTTCATCGCGGTTGGTGTGTACTCGACCAACAACAGCCTGTTCGAAGTGCTCGAAGTGCTGGTCTTCGGACTGGCGGGCGCGGTGTTCGTGCTGCTCGAGTTTCCGGTCGCGCCGATCCTGCTCGGTTACGTGCTCGGTCCGATGGTCGAAGAGAATTTCCGTCGCGCGATGGTGCTGTCGCAAGGCGATCCGGCGATCTTCGTCGAGCGGCCGATCAGCTGCGCGTTCGTATCGTTGTGCGCGTTACTGATCGTCGTGCAGCTGGGCTTCTGGCTGCGCCGGTTGATTGGTCGACGGCGCGGCCGCGACGTCGGCATGGAGCGGCGGGCATTCGAAGGCAAGTAACGTCGTGGCCCGGCGCGCCGATCTGCGCGGCCGGGCGCGACCGGAGAGTAGCGATGGCATCCCGATACCGGCTGGTCTTGCTGCTGTGGGCTATGCAGTTCGTCAACTACCTCGATCGCATCAATATCTCGGTCGCCGCGCCGACGATGATGCGGTCGCTATCGATCGATGCGGGCGCGTTTGGTATGGTGCTCGCCGCGTTCACGCTCGGCTACGCGCTGATGCAGATTCCCGGCGGCATGCTGGCGGACCGCTACGGCGCGAAAACATTGCTGGTGTGTGCGCCGATCGCATGGTCGCTGTTTACAGGGCTCACCGGGTTCGTGCAGACGCTGACCGCGCTGATTGCGGTGCGGCTGTGCTTCGGTCTCGCGGAAGGTTCGGCGAACGCGTCGCTGTACAAGCTGGTCGGCGACAACTTTGCGTCGCGCGAACGTGCCGCGGGCAACGGCGTGTGGCAAAGCGCGCTCGCGATCGGGCCGGCGGCGGTCGCGCCGCTTTCCGCGTGGCTGCTGCTCGAAGCGGGATGGCGGCAGATGTTCTTCTGGTTCACGATTCCAGGTTTGCTGATCTCGGTGGTGCTGTATTTCGGCGTACCGTCGCGTGGCGAGATCTCGTGCGATGCCGAACCCGTCGATGAAGACCTGTCATCCGGCTGGTCCGGGCTGTTCCGCCGTCCGAGCACGTGGCTCGTGATGCTCGGCTACATGACGTTCAACATTGGCTACTGGGGCTTCCTCGGCTGGATGCCCGGCTATCTGGCGCTCGAGCGTCATCTGGATCTGCACGCGCTCGGCTACGGCGCGTCGATTCCGTATCTCGCGGGGCTCTTCGGGCTGATCCTGTCCGCGTGGCTGAGCAGCACGGTGCTGCATCGCTATCGTCCGCAACTGATTGCGGCGGGCTATCTCGCGGCAGCCGTCGCGCTGTATATGACGTTCAACGCGCAAAGCCTGTCGGGCTGTCTTGCGTATCTATGCGTCGCGGCGTTCTTTATCTACGGCAATTTCCCGCCCACGGCGGCCGTGCTGCTCGATGTCGGTCCGCAGAAAGGCCGCGGCACGTTCGTTGGTATTGCGAATACGTTCGGTCAGGCGGGAGGTTTCGTCGCGCCGCTGGTGGTCGGTTTTGTCGTGCGCATTACGCATTCGTTCGCGGGCGGCTTCGCGTTCATGGTGTTCGCGCTGGTTTGCTCCGCTTTGAGTTTTCTTGCGCTGTATCCCTATGTGGCCAGGGCGAAATCGTCCGCGTGGGTGCGAGGTGAAGCGTAGGAAAAGTCGTAGTCGTGGGGCTGTAGTGCCGGGCGAATTCACCCGGCGTCAAATCTACCGCGCGCACATCGCGCGCAGCGCTTGCACCACTTCATCGGGTATTTCGAGCCGGTCGGTCTCGACGCGCGTCGCACGCTCCGCCATCGATCGCTCGAACGGCATGCGTACCGGCGCACCGTTTTCGACCGGGCGGGTGGAGTGGATTGCATCCGCGTAGCCGTCGACGGCGGCCTTGTAGTCGTCGAGCGACGTCAGCAGATCGGGCCGCACGACGATTGCCAGGAAGCCGAAGTCGCGCAACTCGCCCGGCATGATTGGCGAGCCCGCCAGCATGCCGAGCAGATGCACGACGATCGCGAGGCCGCTGCCTTTGTGGCCGCCCCATGGCGCCAGCGCGCCGCCGAGCGCGGCAGCAGGATCGCGTGTTTCGCGGCCGGCCGCATCGAATGCGACGCCGGCCGGCAATGCCTCGCCAATGCGTTGCGCGAGTTTCACCTGGGCATGGATGATCGATGAGGTGCCGATATCCCAGATCACCGGCTGGCGGTTCGACGGAAAGCCGAAGCAGATCGGATTGGTGCCGAAGCGGCCCTCGGTACCGCCATGCGGGGCAACCCATGGTGACGCGTTCGATGCGAGCATCACGACGAGATCCTGCGCAACGGCCATTTCCGCGTAGTAGGACAGCATGCCCGTGTACCAGGTGTTGCTCGCGCCGACGATCGCGATGCCCGCGCTCGACGCCTTGTCGATCGCCAGCCGCGTGGCGCGTTCCGCGACCAGATAGCCGAGCTGATCGCCGCCGTCGAGCCGCGCCGATACCGCGGACTCCTTGACGACGGCAATCGGGTGCGTCGAACGTGGTGTGCCCGCGAGACGTTCTGCAATGCTCAGAATACGTGCGAGCCCACTGAAGCCGAGTCCACGCAATTCGCAGTCCATCAGGTGCGCCACGATGATCCGCGTTTCGGTGTCGCTATAGCCGAGTTGCGCCAGCGATGCATGTGCGAGTTCGCGCGCTGCTGTAACGGTCAGATTCATCTACGATCCCCCATGCAATCCATTAGCGCGGCGCAGCGTCGAGCCGCACGATCCAGTCCTCGGTTTCCTTGCTGTGCGCCGGATAGCGCGTCAGCACGGCGGGATCGTGACCGGGTATCACATGTTGTGCAGAGCCGGCCAGTTCGTGCACGAGGCGGTAGCCTTCGATCATGTCGCCGACGTTGTAGACGGCCGGAAACGGACGGTTCTGCTCCATGTTCGCGTACAGGTGCGACGCATCCGACGCGAGCACGACCCAACCGCGCTCGGTATGCACCCGAACGACCTGCAGGCCGTCCGTATGGCCGCCGACACGATGTACGCTGAGTCCCGGCGCAATGTGCGACGTACCGTCATGAAACACCACGCGGCCGTCGAAAATACGGCCCACCATCGACTTCACGTCTTCGGGATCGAACGGATGATTCAGCGCGCCATGGCACATGCAGCGGCCGGTGCAATAAGCCATCTCGCGATCCTGCACGTGATAGCGCGCTTGCGGAAACAGCGAGCGGTTGCCGGCGTGGTCGTAGTGCATGTGCGTGACGATCACGTCTTCCACCGCGCTGGAGTGAATGCCGATCGCGGCGAGGCCTTCTTCGACCGGACGCGTGATGATGCGGCGGCGCTTCGCGCCCACTTCGGCATCGAAGCCCGTATCGACGAGAAAGCTGCGACTCTCGCCGACGACGGCCCACACGAAATAGTCGAGCGGCATGTTCACATCATGCGGATCGCCGCCGAGAAAGTTGTCTCGCGCGGGGCGGTCGTGATGCGCGTACTTGATCGCGTAAATCTTGTAATTTTCGAGTGCAGTTGTCATGGCGGGTGTCTCCTGTCCTTAATGCATGAGAGCGCTATCATAACTCTCTGACGGCTCGTTGTGTTAAGTCGTCGCACGGGTTGCCGTGGGCGCAAATCGCGTGCTGCTGTTGTCCGTTGTCATGGGCGAGTCGCGCCCGGTCCAGGGGCGGGGGGCGGTTCGAGGCGGCGTGGAGCGCCGTGTCGCATGCGCTACAATCCACTATCGAACTGAAGAGCCGGATGGACGAGTGAAAAAGCGTGTGGCGGCCGTCGACGACGGGAAGACCGGGTTGAAAAGCGGAGCGAAAGCCGCGCTGAGACCAGCTGTTGGTACGGGCAAGACACGCACGGGCGGACAGGCGGTGCGCATGATCGACGTGGCGAAAGCGGCGAACGTGTCACTGATGACTGTATCGCGGGCGCTCAACGAACCCGATCGGCTCTCCGAGGAAACCCGCAAGCTCGTGCTCGATACGGTGCGCCGCATCGGCTACGTGCCGAACCACATTGCATCGAATCTCGCGTCGGCGCGCTCGAATGTGGTCGGCCAGATCGTGCCGAGTATCCAGAACTCGCTGTATTCGCACAGCATCAAGGGCTGCGCGGACGTATTGCGTGCCGCTGGCATGCAGTTGCTGTTGGCCGACAGCGGCTATTCGCTCGAAGAGGAAGAGGCGCTGATCGATGCGTTTATCGCGCAGCGCGTGTGCGGACTGGTACTGCACAATACGGTCCACACGCCGCGCGCCGCACAGGTGATCCGCGCGGCCGGCATTCCGGTCGTCGAGACGGGCGATCTCGCGCGCACGCCGCTCGACATGGCGATCAGCTATTCGAACTACGCCGCCGCCAGGGAGATGACGCTGTATCTGGCCGGCCGCGGTTACCGGTCGATCGGTTTCGTCTGCCTGACCACCCGTAACAACATGCGCGCTCGCGAGCGTCTGAAGGGCTATCACGCGGCGCTCGCGGCGCTCGGCCGTGAGCGCAATCCGGTGCTGGTGCGTGAAGTGGAGGGCGGCCTGACCTCGGGCGCGCACGCGCTCGTGGATATGATGCAGCGCGTGCCGGACGTCGATGCGATCTTCTTTGCCGGCGATGTGCTGGCTATCGGCGCGCTATTCGAAGCGCAGCGGCGCAACTGGAAAGTGCCAGAGCGCATCGCGATTGCCGGGTTCGATGACCTCGACATCCTGCGCCATACGGTGCCGCGTCTCACCTGCCTGAATCTGCCGCGCCTCGAAATCGGCCGCCGCAGTGCCGAAGCGTTGCTGCAACGGCTGCGTAGCAACGAGCCGGCCGTGCCGACGCGGCTCGATCTCGGCTTCGAAATCATCCAGCGCGAAAGCACCTGACCCAACGGGCACACTGCCCCGTCATGTGCCCGATGCGGCTCCGCTCCGCGGTCGGTTTGTCAGCCTCGGCGTGCGATACGCCGCTTACTTTTTCGATGGTTCCAGCCACGGCGTTCCACGCGTGAGTTTCGCGCCGCGCGTATTCCGTTTTGCGTTTTTCCGGCCTGCTGCCTGGCAATGCTCCGGGCAACTCCCTATGTTGCAGCACTTTGTCTTTTCAGATAAGTTAGCGCTACCATTCAACGCGGCGGGTAGTCTATACTTCGCTGAAGCCCGGCGACGGGCGCGCCAGTCCACAAGGAAAATCGCAGAATGAAGGGGAAAACTGCACTCGTAACGGGATCGTCTCATGGTTTGGGCTTTGCGATGGCCGATGCGCTGGCGACAGCCGGCTGTCAGGTCGTGCTGCATGGCGTCGAGCCGCCCGCGCACGTCGAGGGGGTACGCGCGGCCTTCGAGGCAAAGCATGGCCGCCGCGCCGATTACCTGCAGGTGGATCTCGGCGACGCATGCGCCGTCGAGCGGATGATGTTCGAAGTAATCGAGCGGCTCGGCTCGATCGACGTGCTCGTCAATAACGCGGTAGTACGTCATTTTGCGCCGATCGATGCGTTTCCCGTCGACAGGTGGGAGCAGGCGCTGGCGGTCAACCTGAGCGCGGCCTTTCACTCGATTCGCCTCGCCTTGCCGGGGATGCGCGAACGCGGCTGGGGCCGCATCTTCAATATGACGTCGGTGTACGGTATGCGCGGCACGGTCAACCGCGTCGATTACGTGACGACCAAGTCCGCGCTGCTTGGCCTTACGCGCGCGGTCGCCGCCGAAACGATGGGGCAGGGGATTACCTGCAACGCGATCTGTCCGGGTGCGGTGCATACACCGACTAGCGAGAACCGGATTCAGGCATTGATGGAAGACACCGGGCTCGACCGCGAGACGGCGGTCGAGCGTTTTCTGACTGGCAAGCAGCCGACCGGCCGCTTCGTCGAAGCGGCGCATGTCGCCGATCTCGTCGTGTTTCTGTGCGGCGATGCAGCGGCGCAGATGACAGGCGCGATGCTGCCGGTGGAGGGAGGTTGGCTCGCGATCTGACGCGGCGCTGCGAATGGGCCGTCGTGGCAAGCGCGGGCACGCTGCGCTTGCCGTGCTTCGCTACCCGATCACGCAACTCAGCGCGAACAGATCCACCTGCGGTTCGCTTGCGCGGCTCGCCACGCTTTCAATTGCGCGGCACGCAGCCGCTACACACGCTTCGAGCGCGGTTGCTCGCGCGCTTTCGAGCATCAGCAGATGTCCGACGGTACCATTGTGGTCCAGTTCCGCATGACGTTCGACCGCGCAATGCACAGCCATCACGCGCGGCTCGCGCATGACCGCGTCGCATAGCGACGCGCCCTGTCGCGCATCAATTTCCCGCGGTAGGCGCAGACGCAGTGTTGTCAGTGCGCCGCCAATGCCGTCTCCCGTCGTAGCCAGCACGCCGAAAGTGCCGCGCGCCGAGGTGCGCAGATGCGGCTTCATTTGCTGCGTCCACGGCGTTGGCGACGCAACGCGCGCCTGATAGGGAGCTCCGGTCAGCACCTGGTCGTTAGCCAGCTCATAGCAGGAGAAATACGCAGGGTGCCCGGTATTCAACGACGTATAGCGCCGTGCCCGCACGAAGCCGGGAATATCGACGCGCTCGCGCAAGTGTTCGCGCGTGATCCACGCGTCGTATTCACTCTCGTGAAGTTCGGGCGCGATCGTATTCCAGATCGCGAGCACTGCCTTGCCGGCAATGGCCATCGTGACGTCTCCTCGTGGATGAAGGGATCGCGGCACGCCGACTACATTGCCGGCAGTGCTGCCAGAAATCGCGATGGTAGCGCTATCCATAAGGCGCGGCAAGCGGCGAGGGGGCAAGAGCTGCGACGTGGTGCTGAATTGACGACGGCAGACATTCCACGGCAAATGCCGGGTCGGTCTCCTGCCCGGAAAGCCGGCTTCAGCCCATCAGTTCGCGCCAGCTAACTTTGGGGTCGGCGAGCGCTATCGGGTCGAGTCGTCCGTTTTTCGCCAGCACGCGGCGCAATGCGGAAATGTCGCGGCCGGCATCGAAGGCGATCGCGCCCGTTACGCGGCCGTCTGCATCGAAGGCGAACAGGCTGTGCGCGCCGTCCGCCGTACCGCGCATGACCCACACCGGCGCATCCGGAATGTGGCCGAGCATCTGGATGTTCACGCCCAGTTGATCGGACCAGAACCACGGTACGTCGTCGTAGCGGCGCGGCTCACCCGCGGCCGTCGCGCCGGCCGCCCGCGCCTGCAGTTCGGCGACTTGCCACGACTCGATGCGGTGCAGGCCGCTGCGGCCCTCGACCGGATGGCGCGTAACCTCTCCCGCCGCGAAGATGTACGGGTCGTCGGTACGTCCGCATGCGTCGACGAGAATGCCGTCGTCGACAGCGAGGCCCGCCTGCTGCGCCAGCTCGGTGTTCGGTATGACGCCGATGCCGATCACGATCAGGTCCGCATGAACCGGATGCGCAGCGTCTTGCAGCGCGATGCGCACGCCGCCTTGCGGTTCCCGTTCGATGCGTTCGATCCGCGCGCCGAGCCGCACGTCGACGCCTGCCGCTCGATGCATGGCCAGTACGCGCCGGCTTGCGGCGTCGGGAAACACACGTGCGAGCAGCCGGTCGGCCAGATCGATCACGGTGACGGTGCAGCCGTGGTGCCGCGCCGCCGCGGCCACTTCGAGGCCGATGAAGCCGCCGCCGATCACGGCCACGTTCGCGCCGGCCCGCAGGCGCGGCTGCAAACGATGCGCGTCGTCGCGCGTGCGCAGATAGAAAACGTCGTCGTCCAGTTCGCGCGGCAGCGGCAGGCGCCGCACGCGCGAACCGGTGGCGAGAATCAGTTGCCCGTAGCGATAGCAATGACCCGCGGCGGTATCGACCACGCGGGCCGTTTTGTCGACCGCTGTCGCGCGCTCGCCTGGCCGCACCTCGATACGTTCGTCGGCGAACTGCGCGGCGCTGAGCTTTTCGCACGCGGCGCTGTTGGCCAGATCATGCAACACGTCTTTCGAGAGCGACGGGCGATCGTAGGGTAGATGCATCTCATCGCCGAGAATCGCGATGCGCGCGTCCGGTCGCACCGCGCGTGCGGCCTGCGCGGCACATCGTCCTGCCTGACCGCCACCGATTATCAGAATATCGAACTGTTGGTTCATGGGTTCACGCAAATGAAAAGGACGGGACAGGAGCGCAAGGATTGCATGCAATGCGTTTTCGCGAATGTCGGGTATCTACTCATACCATGCATTTAGGTTAGCGCTATCATAACATCACGCGAAATCGATACGGTGAAGTCGAAAGGGTCTAATACCAGGGAGACACGACGCATGAGATTCGGGGCATTCTGCTGTGCGGCCATCACGGTACTTTCCGCTGGCTGGTCAATCCAGGCATCGGCACAGATTTCAGGCGACGCCGTGAAAATAGGCTTTCTCACCGATATTTCGGGCACCTACGCCGACAACGACGGGCAGGGCGGCGTGGAAGCGATCAAGATGGCAATTGCCGATTTCGGCGGCACGGTCAACGGCAAGAAGATCGAGCTGCTGTATGCGGATCATCTGAACAAGGTGGACGTCGCGAACAACAAGGCGCACGAGTGGTTCGATCAGGACGGCCTCGACATGATGATCGGCGGCGCTAACTCGAGTGTCGGCCTCGCGCTGGCGAAACTGTCGGCCGAAAAGAAAAAGCCGTTCATGGCGGTTACCGCGGCAACCGCGCGGCTCACCAATGAAGACTGCACGCCGTACACGGTTGCCTACGCATACGACACGATCTCGGTGTCGCGCGGCACGGGTGGCGCGATCGTCGATCAGGGCGGCAAGACCTGGTTCTTTATCACCGCGGACTACGCGTTCGGTACCTCGCTGCAGGACGAAACAGCGAAGGTCGTGCAGGCGAAGGGCGGCAAGGTATTGGGTTCGGTCAGGCACCCGGTGGGTGCGTCGCCCAACTTCTCCTCGCTGGTATTGCAGGCGCAGGCGTCGAAAGCGCAGATTCTCGGCTTGGCCACCAGCGGCGGCGATCTGATCAATGCGGTGAAAACGGCGAACCAGTTCGGCGTCAACAAGACGATGCACCTCGCCGCGATTCTTACGCACATCACCGAGATAAATTCTCTCGGCCTTAATCTGACCCAGGGAATGTATCTCACGGACAGCTGGTACTGGGATCAGGATGACGAATCGCGTGCGTGGTCCAAACGCTTCTTCGCGATCGTGCATCGCATGCCGACCGCGATGCAGGCAGCCGACTACTCGGCCACGCTCACTTATCTGAAAGCGGTCAAGGCGCTCGATAGCGATGACGGCGACAAGGTGATGGCCTACATGAAGACGCATCCGATCGACGACCTGTTCACGAAGCATGGCACGATCCGTCCCGACGGACGCATGGTGCACGACATGTACCTACGCCAGGTGAAGACGCCGGCCGAGTCGAAATATCCGTGGGATTACTACAAGACGATTCGCACGATTCCGGGCGATCAGGCATTCAACACGAAAGCCGAATCGCAATGCAAGTTGTGGAAGTAACGCGGCGGGCTTGCGGAATCAGATATGGAAATTTTCGGCTATCCGGCACAGGCTGTCCTGTCCCAACTGGTGATCGGTCTCGTCAACGGCTCGTTTTACGCGATGCTGTCGCTCGGTCTCGCGATCATTTTCGGTTTGCTCAATGTGATCAACCTGTCGCACGGCGCGCTGTACATGCTCGGCGCGTTCGCGACGTGGATGGGGCTCGACTATCTCGGCCTCAGTTACTGGGCAATGCTGATTCTCGCGCCGCTGATCGTCGGGTTGATCGGCGTCGTGATCGAGAAGACGATGCTGCGCTGGCTCTACAAGCTGGATCACCTGTACGGGCTGCTGCTGATGATCGGCCTCGCGAGTTTTCTCGAAGGCCTGCTGCAGTCGTTCTATGGTGCGTCGGGCGTGTCGTATTCGGCGCCCGACGCGCTGAACGGTGCCGCCGATCTCGGCTTCATGGTGCTGCCGGTGTATCAGGCGTGGGTTGTCGCGGTAAGCCTCGTCGTATGTTTCGCGACCTGGTATGCGATCGAGCGCACACGTCTGGGCTCGTATCTACGGGCGGGCACCGAGAACCCGCGTCTCGTCGAGGCTTTCGGCATCAATGTGCCGCGCCTGATCACGCTGACCTACGCTTTCGGCGTGGGCCTTGCCGGACTGGCCGGCGTGCTGGCCGCACCGACCGTGCAGGTGTCGCCGCAGATGGGTTCGAACCTGATCGTCGTGGTGTTCGCGGTGGTGGTGATCGGCGGGTTGAGTTCGATCGTCGGTGCGATCGTCACGGGGCTCGTGCTCGGGGTGGCGGAAGCGCTGGTCAGCCTGTTCTATCCGCAGGCGTCGGCTACCGTCGTATTCGTCATTATGGCGATCGTACTGGTGCTGCGACCAGCGGGCCTGTTCGGCAAGGAGCGTTGAACATGCATGCATCCGGCCGTTACGCGCTTCACGGGAGATTCGCGCGATGATCGACAGAAAAGTCGCTTATGGCCTGGCAGTCGTCGTATTGCTGCTGGCTCCGCATTTTGTTTATCCGCTGTTTCTGATGAACGTGCTGTGCTTCGCACTGTTCGCGTGTTCGTTCAATCTTCTGATCGGCTTCGCCGGGCTGGTGTCGTTCGGGCATGCGGCGTTCTTCGGCGGAGCGGGTTATATCGCCGGCTATGTGCTCGCGACGCTGCACTGGCCGTTCGCGCTCGGCATCGTCGCCGGCATCGTGACGGGCGCATCGATGGGGCTGGGCTTCGGCCTGCTGGCCGCGCGCCGCAACGGCATCTATTTTTCGATGATTACTCTCGCGCTCGCGCAGATGATTTACTTCGTATTCCTGCAGGCGCCGTTTACCGGCGGCGAGGACGGCTTGCAGGGGATTCCGCGCGGCACGCTCGCGGGTCTCGATTTGACCAACGATATGACGTTCTATTACGTCGTGCTCGCAATTACCTCCCTCGGCTACGCGCTCATGCTGCGGGTCGTGCATTCACCGTTCGGCCAGGTACTGCTCGCGATCCGCGAAAACGAAGCACGGGCCGTGTCGCTCGGGTATGACGTCACGCGTCACAAGCTGCTTGCGTTCGTGCTGTCGACCTCGCTCGCCGGGCTCGCGGGAGCGACGAAGGCAGTCTCGGTCGGCACGCAGACGCTTACCGATGCGCACTGGGCGATGTCCGGCCTCGTCATCCTGATGGTGCTGATCGGCGGTATGGGCACCTATTTCGGTCCGGTGATCGGCGCGTTGGTCATCGTCGCGCTCGAGAGCAAGCTCGGCGACTTCGGCAATCTGCTCGCGGAGACCACGCATGTCGACTGGTTCCGGCAGATCGGCGTCTCGGTGACGATGGTGACGGGACTGATCTTCGTGGTGTGCGTGCTGACATTCAGGCGTGGCATTGTCGGTTCGATGCTGGCGTTGTCGCGCAAGGCAGGTGGGCAGGGAGCGCGTCAACATGGATGACCTGATTCTCGAAACGCGTGATCTGAGCAAGGACTTCAAGGGCTTCACCGCGGTCAATCGCGTGAACCTGAAAGTGAGGCGCGGGCATATCCATGCGCTGCTCGGGCCGAACGGCGCGGGCAAGACGACCTGTTTCAACCTGCTGACGAAGACGCTGGCGCCCACTTCCGGCCGCATCCTGTTCAACGGAATCGACATTACGTCGCAACGGCCATCGCAGGTCGCGCGACGCGGCATTGTGCGCTCGTTCCAGATTTCCGCGGTGTTTCCGCATATGACGGTGTTGCAGAACGTGCGTGTCGGATTGCAGCGCGCGACGGGAACGTCGTACCAGTTCTGGCGTAGCGACCGGGCGCTGAACGTGCTCAACGAGCGCGCCATGCAGTTGCTGGAAGAAGTCGATCTCGGCAGCTTCGCCGATCACGTCGTCACGGATCTGCCGTACGGCCGCAAACGCGCACTCGAAATCGCGACCACGCTTGCGATGGACCCGGAGCTGATGCTGCTCGACGAGCCGACCTCCGGCATGGGACACGAGGACGTCGACCGCGTGACCGAACTGATCAGGAAAGTGTCGGCGGGACGCACGGTGTTGATGGTCGAACACAACATGGCAATGGTCGCGGGTATCAGCGACCGCATCACGGTGCTGCAGCGCGGCGCGATTCTCGCCGAGGGCGATTACCAGACCGTGTCGACCGATCCACTGGTTGTCGAAGCGTATATCGGCGCGCCGCAGGAACCGCAGCGCAGGGAGGTTGCATGAGCGAGGCCGCACTGCAAGTCAGCGACCTGCATGCCTGGTATGGGGAGTCGCACGTGCTGCATGGCGTCGACCTGACGGTCGGACACGGCGAAGTCGTCAGTCTGCTCGGTCGCAACGGTTCCGGCCGTACGACGCTGCTGCGCGCGGTGTTCGGCCTGACAGGTGCCCGCAAGGGGTCGATCCGGATCGGTGGGGTCGAGGCGATCGGCCGGCCCACGCATCGTATCGCACATATGGGCGTCGGGTATTGCCCGGAAGAGCGCGGTATTTTCGCGTCGCTGAACGTTGAGGAAAACCTGCTGTTGCCGCCCGCGTTGTCGAAGCATGGCGAAGGGATGTCGATGCAGGAGATCTACGAGGTGTTTCCGAATCTGCACGAGCGCCGCACGAGCCAGGGTACGCGGCTGTCGGGCGGCGAACAGCAAATGCTCGCGCTCGCGCGCATCCTGAGAGCCGGTGCACGCATTCTGTTACTCGACGAGATTTCGGAAGGGCTCGCACCGGTGATCGTGCAGGCGCTTGGCCGGATGATTCGCATGCTCAAGGAGCGCGGCTACACGATCCTGATGGTCGAGCAGAATTTCCGCTTCGCCGCGCCGCTCGCGGACCGTTTCTATGTGATGGAGCACGGCGAAGTCGCCGAACATTTCGCGGCGACCGAACTGCCGTCGAAGATGGCGCGCCTTGGCGCGTTGCTCGGCGTCTAGCGCACGGGCGTACGGGCACGGCGCGCAGTCGCCGGTTTGATCGTGAAATGTTATGCGCCGGGTTGGATCGGGCTCGAATGGATGGCGCTAACACAAAGTTTTTCCGTATTCATGCGGATCGCCCCGACTCCAGCGCCCGCAGCGCGGGTGCGGCGAGCGAAGGACGACAACGAGAGCGGCAACGCTCAATTTGGGAGAACGTGAATGTCTAGTCGGACCGGTGCGCAGGTATTGATCGAACAACTGGCCGCGCGCGGCGTGACGCGCATTTTCGGCGTGCCGGGCGGCGATTGCAGTCTCGATGTGATCGAGGCGGCAAACGAGGCAGGGATCGAATTCGTCGTGACGCGCACGGAAAACTCGGCCGCGATGATGGCGGCAGTCACGGCCGAGCTGACCGGCAGTCTCGGCGTCGTGCTGACGACGCGCGGCCCCGGTCTCGCGAATGGCGTGAACGGTGTCGCGTATGCAGCGCTGGACCGCGCGCCGATCGTGCTGATCGGCGACGGTTACGAGCATGAGCAGGCTTTTATCAGCCATCAGCGTTTCGATCAGACGCGCGTGCTGGAGCCGCTGATCAAGGGCGCCGCGCGGCTCGACACGCCGGTTGCGCTGCCGGCCGTCGGCGCGTTGCTCGACACCGCGTTGAGCGCACCGTACGGACCGGTCTATCTGGAAGTCACCGGCGCGGGCATGCGCGGTACGGTGCCGGCCGAGGCGGTGCCCGTGCAGGTCGCGAGGCCGGCGCCCGCCACGCCCGGGCCCGCCGTCTTCGAGCATGCGCGCAAGGTGCTGGCAGCGGCGAGGCGGCCTGTGATCATCGCGGGTTTGCAGGCGGCCGAGGCGCGTGCCAGCGAAGCCTTGCGCCGGCTCGCCGCAAAGCTGCAATGCCCGGTGCTGGCGACGTACAAGGCGAAGGGCGTATTGCCCGACGCCGATCCGCTCATGCTCGGCTCGTACATCGGTGGTGCCGCGGAAGACGAGACGCTGCGCAGTGCGGATCTGTTCGTGCTGTTCGGCGCGGACCCGGTCGAATTCGCGCCGCAGCCGTGGCGCTATACGACACCGGTGCTTGATATCGCGCTGCATTCATTCCCGCGTCACTACTTTAACCCGGTCGCATCCGTGATCGGCGATCTGGCCGTTG
>Ga0153988_1000067_pt1 | contig 22101 bp, 20 predicted proteins | sample TSNC072MetaG_FD_104742 | JGI IMG/M metagenome (GOLD analysis project Ga0153988, IMG submission 104742) | Attine ant fungus gardens microbial communities from North Carolina, USA - TSNC072 MetaG | ecosystem: Host-associated > Fungi > Mycelium > Unclassified | place: USA: North Carolina, Jones...
CGAGGCGTCTCGGTGGGCGCGGCGGCGCGCATCTATGGGACAATCCTGTTTTTTCGCGACTTCACGTTTCCAGCATGAGCACCGAGTCCACCAAGCCCAATTCCGCTACTGCCCTTCCGCTCACCGACGAAGTTCGCCATGCGCTCGCCGTCACCAAACGCGGCGTCGACGAACTGCTGATCGAAGACGAATTCGCGCAAAAACTCGCACGGAGCGCGGCGACCGGCAAGCCGTTGCGCATCAAGCTCGGGCTCGATCCGACCGCGCCCGACATCCACATCGGCCACACGGTCGTGCTCAACAAGATGCGCCAGTTGCAGGACCTCGGCCACACGGTGATTTTCCTGATCGGCGATTTCACCTCGCTGATCGGCGACCCGTCCGGCCGTAACGCGACGCGTCCGCCGCTCACGCGCGAGCAGATCGAATCGAATGCGAAGACCTATTTCGAGCAGGCCGCGCTCGTGCTCGACCGCGACAAGACCGAGATCCGCTACAACAGCGAATGGTCGATGCCGCTCGGCGCCGACGGCATGATCAAGCTCGCGTCGCGTTATACGGTCGCGCGCATTCTCGAACGCGAGGACTTCACGAAGCGCTTCCAGGGCGGCGTGCCGATCTCGATCCACGAATTCCTCTACCCGCTGATGCAAGGCTACGACTCCGTCGCGCTGAACTCGGACCTCGAACTCGGCGGCACGGACCAGAAGTTCAACCTGCTGGTCGGCCGCGAGCTGCAGAAGCAGTACGGCCAGGAGCAGCAGTGCATCCTGACGATGCCGCTGCTCGAAGGGCTCGACGGCGTCGAGAAGATGTCGAAGTCGAAGAACAACTACATCGGCATCAGCGAAAAGCCGACCGATATGTTCGGCAAGCTCATGAGCATTTCCGACACGCTGATGTGGCGTTACTTCGAACTGCTGTCGTTCCGTCCGATGGACGAGATTGCCGGCTTCCGGAAAGAGATCGAAGCGGGCCGCAATCCGCGCGACTTCAAGGTGCTGCTTGGCCAGGAAATCGTCGCACGCTTCCACTCGCAGGCCGATGCCGAGCGCGCGCTCGAAGACTTCAATCATCGCGCGAAGGGCGGCGTGCCCGACGATATCCCGGCGGTGACGCTCGCGGGCGCGCCGCTCGCGATCGGCCAGTTGCTGAAGCAGGCCAACCTCGTGCCGTCGACGAGCGAAGCGTTGCGCAACATCGAGCAGGGCGGCGTGAAGATCGATGGCGCGACGGTGTCCGACAAGGGCCTGAAGGTCGAGGCGGGCGAGTATGTCGTGCAGGTCGGCAAGCGCCGCTTCGCACGCGTGACGCTCACGGCGTGATCGCGCGGTGATGGCACAACGCCGTTCGCTTGCCGTGACGAAGCGAAACCCGCGCCCGGAGTCGCGCCGATGATCGCGCTGATCCAGCGCGTGCGGCGCGCCGAAGTGCGCGTCGTGGACGGTGAAAGCGAGCGCGTGACCGGCGCGATCGACGCGGGTCTGCTCGCGCTCGTTTGCGCAGAGCGCGGCGACACCGAGGCGGCAGCCGACAAGCTGCTGGCCAAGGTGCTCGGCTACCGCGTATTCAGCGACGCGGCCGGCAAGATGAATCTCTCCGTGCAGAATGTCGACGGCGCGGGCCGCGCGGGCGGTCTGCTGCTCGTGTCGCAGTTCACGCTCGCGGCCGATACCAACAGCGGCCTGCGCCCGAGCTTCACGCCCGCCGCGCCGCCCGACGAAGGCAAGCGCCTGTTCGATTACTTCGTCGCGGCCGCGCGCGCGAAGCATCCGGTGGTCGAGACCGGCGAGTTCGGCGCGAACATGCAGGTGTCGCTCGTCAACGACGGGCCGGTCACGTTCTGGCTGCAGACCCACGCATAAGTGGGTTTCAGCGCGCGCCCATGCGCGCCGTTTGCGGGCCCGCCCGATCGAATCGTGTTCCGGCGCGCAGTCACCGCAATTCAGGCGCGGCTGTCGCTTTTTGCGACAATAGCCGTTCGGCATAACCGGCGGACGGCGCCCATTTCTTTCTCATGACGACGCAGATTCTGTTCATCCGGCACGGCGAGACCGACTGGAACCGCATCAAGCGCATTCAAGGTCACATCGACATTCCGCTCGCGACGACGGGGTTCGCGCAGGCGCAACGCCTGGCGCGGCGCATCGCGCAAGAGGCGCAGCAGGGCGCGCGGCTCGACGCAATCTATTCGAGCGATCTGCAACGCGCGCGGCAGACCGCCCAGCCGATCGCCGATGCGCTCGGCTTGCCGCTGCAGTTGCGCGAAGGCTTGCGCGAGCGTTCGTACGGTGCGTTCCAGGGGCACGACAGCGACGAGATCGCGCTGCGCTTTCCCGACGAATACGCGCAGTGGCAAACGCGCGATCCCGGCTTCGCGCCGCCCGAAGGCGAGTCGCAGCGCGTGTTCTACCACCGTGTCGTGCATGCGATCGAGCCGCTCGTCGCCGCGCATCCGGGTGGCCGGATCGCCTGTGTCGCGCATGGCGGCGTGCTCGACTGCGTGCGCCGTTTGGCGACGGGTTTGTCGCTCGACGCGCCGCGCGACTACGCGCTGCTGAACACGAGTGTGAACGTCGTGGATTTCGCCGACGGTCACGCGACGATCGTGTCGTGGGGCGACGTCGCGCATCTCGAACCGGCGAGCGCCGCCGACGACGGCTTCAGGACGGCGCCGGAGCCGGGCCGGTAAGCCGGGTGCGCATGACGGTGACGAGGCGGAGGCGTACTTGGTGCCTCAGCGCCTCGGTGCCGCGCGCTGTATCGCGCGCACGAGTGCGATCGTTCACCAGCCCATTTCAAACCGGCTCTTGCGCCGCGCCCGCGCGCCGGCGAGCCCGCTTCGACACCCCGTTGACCAGCGCCCAGCGAATCACCGGCGCAACGAGCCGCACGCCGGGCCGCACGAACGTTCTGCGCAGCGCCGCATAACGAGCGAAGCCGAGCATGTCCTGCGCCCAATCCGGCAGCAGATCGACACCGGCGTTGAGCATCAGCGCCCCGGCGGGCCGCATCGCGAAACTCGGCGCGGGCGCGTTCATCAGAATCCTCACGACTTCGCGCGTGCGTTCGCTTGCGACGAGCGCGGGCTGCATCGCAAGCAGATACGCCTCGATCTCGGCGCGCGAGCGCGGAATCTCGGTGGCGCCGAGCATTTCGGCGATGCGCGCGGTTTCCGCGAAGTATTGATCCTGTGCCGCGACGGACAGCACCGGATTCACGTAGCGCAAATGCGCGGTCATGAAGCTCGATACCTCGGCGACATGCACCCACGTCAGCAGCGCAGGCTCGCTCGCCTGGTACGCCTGACCGTCCGGCGCGACGCCGCTCACGTCGAGATGGATGCGCTTCACGCGTTCGATCAGCGCGAGCGCGTCGCGCTGGCTGGCGAATGTCGTGCCGGCGATGAAGGTCGCCGTGCGGCGCAGGCGCCCGAGAATGTCAGTGCGAAACGTCGAGTGATCCCATACGCCCGCAAGTGCGAGCGGGTGTAGCGCCTGGAGCAGGAGCGTGCTGATGCCGCCCGTCATCATCGACGTGAAGTCGGCGTGGACTTTCCAGCAGATGGAGTCGGGCCCGAAGAGGCCGGGATCGCCCGGCGGCGAGGAGTAGTCGAGCACCGGGCCGCTGCCGGTCGTCAGATGCGTGACGCCCGAGGCGAGTTTCGAGCGAAGGCGGTGGGCGAGCCGCTGCGCGAAGTTGCCGGTGGGATCGCCGGCCGGGTTGACGATGGGGTTACCCGATGCGCTGGCGGGCTGGTTGCCAGCACCACTGCCGGCGTTGCCGCCGGATTTGTTACCTGAGGTGTCACCCGAGTGGTCGCCTGAGGTTCCGGGCGATTGAGTCTGGTCGGACATCCTGATCGGCCTCGCTTGCGGCGGTATCGGCTGCGTCGGCTGAGCCGGCGACTCAGTTCGCCGAGTTCCACAGGCCCGGCAGCGCACTCGATGCATCCGGCGCGGCGAGCCCGAAGTGCCGGTAGGTCAGCAGCGTGGCGACGCGGCCGCGCGGCGTACGTTGCAGGAAGCCCTGCTGGATCAGATACGGTTCGAGCACGTCTTCGATCGTGTCGCGCTCCTCGCCGATTGCCGCCGCCAGATTGTCGACGCCGACCGGGCCGCCGTCGAACTTGTGCAGGATCGCTTCGAGCAGCTTGCGGTCCATCAGGTCGAAGCCGACCGCGTCGACGTCGAGCATGCTCAGCGCGGCGTCGGCCACCTGCGCGGTGATGTTGCCGTCGGCCTTCACTTCGGCGAAGTCGCGCACGCGGCGCAGCAGGCGGTTCGCGATACGCGGCGTGCCGCGCGCGCGGCGGGCGATTTCGAATGCGCCGTCCGGATGGATCTGCGCGTTGAGCAGCGCGGCCGACCGCGTGACGATGCGCGCGAGCTCCTCGGCGTTGTAGAACTCGAGCCGCGCGACGATGCCGAAGCGGTCGCGCAGCGGATTGGTCAGCATGCCCGCGCGCGTGGTCGCGCCGACCAGCGTGAACGGCTGCAGGTCGAGCTTGACGCTGCGCGCGGCCGGCCCTTCGCCGATCATGATGTCGATCTGATAATCCTCGAGCGCGGGGTACAGGATTTCCTCGACGACCGGCGAGAGCCGGTGGATTTCGTCGATGAACAGTACGTCGTTCGCTTCGAGATTTGTGAGCAGCGCGGCGAGGTCGCCCGCGCGTTCGAGCACCGGCCCCGATGTTTGCCGCAGATTGACGCCCATTTCGCGCGCGATGATGTGCGCGAGCGTGGTCTTGCCGAGGCCTGGCGGGCCGAACAGCAGCACGTGGTCGAGCGATTCGGAACGGCGTCTCGCGGCCTCGATGAAAATTTCGAGCTGGCCGCGTACCTTCTCCTGCCCGACATATTCTTCGAGCTGGCGCGGACGCAACGCCCGCTCGAACGCTTCTTCGTTCGGCGAGGCGGGCGTGGCCGCGATGATGCGCTCGGCGGCGAGTTTGTCGGTTTCGATCATGCGCTCATTGTACCGCGCGCGACCCGGGCATCAGCCCTTCGAGAGCGCCTTCAGCGCGAGCTTGATGCCCTCGGAAACGCCGGTGCCGGCCGGCACGTTCTTGATCGCCGCGAGCGCTTCCTTCTCGGAGTAGCCGAGCGCGAGCAGCGCGTTGAGGATGTCGGAGGCATGATCGGATGCCGACGCGGCGCCCGCCATCGCGCCGAGGTCGGCGCCGAGCTTGCCCTTCAGTTCGAGCAGCAGCCGCTCGGCGGTCTTCTTGCCGATGCCGGGCACGCGCGTGAGGCGCGCCGCGTCCTGCATCGTCACGGTCTGCGCGAGTTCGGACACGCTCATGCCCGACAGCACCGCGAGCGCCATGCGCGCGCCGATGCCGGAAATTTTCAGCAGTTCGCGGAAGGTCGAGCGTTCCTGCGCGGTGCCGAAGCCGTACAGCAGATGCGCGTCCTCGCGCACGATCATCTGCGTGAGCAGGACGATGCGTTCGCCGGTCGACGGCAGGTTATAGAACGTGCTCATCGGCACGTCCACTTCGTAGCCGACGCCGTTGCAGTCGACGAGCAGGTGCGGCGGGTTTTTTTCCAGCAGAACGCCGGCAATGCGACCGATCATGGCGGATTCGATTTTTAGAGTCGTATGGGAAAGGGCGAGTGTAGCGTAGCGGACCGGCGGCGCGATGGGGAATTGCGGAAGGCTGCGCCGCAAACCGTAAACCGCAAACCGCAAGCGGCGCCTGCGCTAGCCCACGAGGCGCCCGCGCCGCACCCGCAGTCCCTTCTTCACCAGCGAAGGCGCGATGCCGCCGAGCGTGCCCAGCGTCGAGCCGCCGTGCGCATGGCAGATCGCCATGCCGAGCGCGTCGGCGGCGTCGGTGCCCGGCACGCCCGTGAGGTTCAGCAGACGCACGACCATCTGCTGCATCTGCTCCTTGGTCGCGCGGCCATAGCCGACCACGGCCTGTTTCAGTTGCAGGGCCGTGTATTCGGCGACCGGCACGCCGCCCGCGACGAGCCCGCAGATCGCCGCGCCGCGAGCCTGACCGAGCAGCAGCGTCGACTGTGGATTGACGTTGACGAAAACTTTTTCGATCGCCGCCTGATCGGGCGAATGCTGGCGGATCAGCGTCGAAATGCCGTCGAAGATGGTGCCGAGGCGCGAGGGCAGATCGGCGTCGGCCGTCTTGATGACGCCGCTCGCGACGTAGTTCAGTGTGTGGCCGTGTTGGTCGATCACGCCGAAGCCGGTCACGCGCAGGCCGGGGTCGATGCCGAGAATTCTCATGAGGTGCCGCACATGCGATAAAAACCAGGTGCCTGCGATACTACAACGAACGCGGCGCGTGGCGGTTCGTGGGTGGTGTCGCGGACGGAAACGGTGGCGGCGAGGCAACGCAGTGAGGCCAGCACGGACGCAGCGCCATTGGACGCGTCGCAAGAGCGCGCGACATCGAATCGGCCGCGCAGGATCGATCGCGCCAAAGCAAACGGCCCGGCAGGAACACCCGCCGGGCCGTTTTTTCTACAGTACCGACATCACATTCGCGGCAACCGCCGGCCTCACCGTACTACGGCGAAGCAGCCATTTGCCGCCAACCGCCTGTCAATGACGGAAGTGACGCACGCCCGTCAGCACCATCGCGATGTTGTGCTCGTCGGCGGCGCTGACTACTTCGTCGTCGCGCACCGAGCCGCCCGGCTGGATCACGCAGGTCGCGCCCGCGGCCACGACCACGTCGAGACCGTCGCGGAACGGGAAGAACGCGTCCGATGCGACCGCCGAACCGGCCAGCGTCAGACCGGCGTTCTGCGCCTTGATGCCCGCGATGCGCGCCGAGTCCACGCGGCTCATCTGGCCCGCGCCGACGCCGAGCGTCATGCCATTCGCGCAGAACACGATCGCGTTCGACTTCACGTACTTCGCGACGCGCCAGGCGAACAGCAGGTCGTCCATTTCCTTCGGCGTCGGATGACGCTTGGTGACGACGCGCAACTCGCGCGGCTGCACATTCTTCGAGTCGAGCGACTGCACGAGCAGGCCGCCGCCGACGCGCTTCAGATCGAACGCGTTATGACCGTCGCCGAGCGCGATTTCGAGCAGACGCACGTTCTGCTTCGCCGCGAACACCTGGCGCGCTTCGGCGCTGAACGACGGCGCGATCAGCACTTCGACGAACTGCTTCGCGACCGCTTGCGCAGCCGCTTCGTCGACTTCGCGGTTGAACGCGATGATGCCGCCGAACGCCGAGGTCGGATCGGTCTGGAACGCCTTCGAGTACGCTTCGTGCGCGTTCGTGCCAACCGCGACGCCGCACGGATTTGCGTGCTTGACGATTACGCAGGCCGGCACGTCGAAGGTCTTCACGCATTCCCACGCCGCGTCGGAGTCGGCGATGTTGTTGTACGAGAGTTCCTTGCCCTGCAACTGGTTGTAGTTCGCGAGCGCGCCGGCCGGCACCGTCAGGTCGCGGTAGAACGCCGCGCTCTGGTGCGGGTTCTCGCCGTAGCGCAGGTCCTGCACCTTCTCGTACGCCATGTTGAAGGTGGCCGGATACGTGTTGCGCGACGCGTGCTGCAACTCGTCGGTCAGGCTCGTCAGGTAGTTCGTGATCGCGCCGTCGTACTGCGCGGTGTGCGCGTACACCTTGGTCGCGAGGCGGAAATTAGTCTTGTACGACACCGAATTATTGTTCGCGCGCATTTCGTCGAGCACGACCGCGTAGTCGGCCGGATCGACCACGACGGTCACGTCGCGGTGATTCTTCGCGGCCGAGCGCAGCATGGTCGGGCCGCCGATGTCGATGTTCTCGATCGCGTCTTCGAGCGAGCACTCTTCCTTCGACACGGTCTGCACGAACGGGTACAGGTTCACGACCAGCAGGTCGATGGTCGGAATGTCGTGCTTCTCGAGCGCGGCCATGTGCTCGGGCAGATCGCGGCGCGCGAGGATGCCGCCGTGTACCTTCGGATGCAGCGTTTTCACGCGCCCGTCGAGCATTTCCGGGAAGCCGGTGTAGTCGGCGACTTCGGTGACGGACAGGCCCGCGTCCGCGAGCAGTTTCGCGGTGCCGCCGGTCGACAGGATCTTGATACCGAGGTCCGACAGCGATTTTGCGAAATCGACGATGCCGGATTTATCGGAAACGGAGATGAGCGCTTGCTTGATCATGATGAATACGAAAAGCCGAAGGGAAACGTGGCAGGGCGCAGAAACTACAACGCGCTACAGCAAACCGTGTTGTTGCAGCTTCTTGCGCAGCGTATTGCGGTTGATGCCGAGATACTCGGCGGCCAGCGACTGGTTGCCGCCGGCCTGCTCGAGCACCACTTCGAGCAAGGGTTTTTCCACGCATGAAATGACCATGTCGTAGACGTCGTGCGGATTGGAGCCGTCGAGATCCTGGAAGTACACGTCCAGGCTGTCGCGGACGGATTGTTCGATGTTGTTCTTGCTCATGCTGCTAGTCGGTCGGTGTGGTCCTCGTCCTTGCTGTCGAGCCCGGCGTTGCCGGTCGATTCGTCGACGTAGACGAGGCGGTCTGAGATCGCCTTTTGCGCGTCGAAGAACTCGTTGACAGCGAGGAGTTGTTCGCGCGTGGTGTCCAGCGTATTCATGCGATGCCGGAACAGGTTGGCGCCGGAAAGGCCGCGAGTGTACCAGCCGATGTGCTTGCGCGCAGTGCGCACACCGGTAAATTCCCCGTAAAACGCATAGTGATCTTCGAGATGCTCGTTCATCACCTGCTGGATTTCGTCGATGCGCGGCGGCGGCAGCAGCTCGCCCGTCAGCAGGAAATGCCCGATCTCGCGGAACAGCCACGGGCGGCCCTGCGCGGCGCGCCCGATCATGATTGCGTCCGCGCCGGTCGCGGCGAGCACCTCGCGCGCCTTGTGCGGCGAGGTGATGTCGCCATTCGCGACGACCGGGATGCTGACCGCCGCTTTCACCGCGGCGATCGTTTCGTATTCCGCGTCGCCGTGGTACAGGTCGGCGCGCGTGCGGCCGTGCACGGTCAGCATCGAGATGCCGGCCGCTTGCGCGAGACGCGCGACGTTCAGCGCGTTTTTGTTCTCGCGATTCCAGCCGGTGCGGATTTTCAGCGTGACGGGCACCGCGTCGGGCCCGACGCCGACCGCGTTCACCACCGCTTCGACGATGCGCTGCACGAGCGGCTCGTTCTGCAGCAGCGCCGAGCCGGCCGCGACGTTGCAGACTTTCTTGGCCGGGCAACCCATGTTGATGTCGATGATCTGCGCGCCGTTCGCGACGTTGTAGCGGGCGGCCTCGGCCATCATGGCCGGGTCCGCGCCGGCGATCTGCACGGCGATCGGTTCGACCTCGCCTTCGTGGTTGGCACGGCGCATCGTCTTCTCGCTTTTCCACAGTTGCGCGTTCGACGCCACCATTTCCGACACCGCGTAACCCGCGCCGAGCCGTTTGCACAGCTGACGGAACGGGCGGTCGGTTACGCCGGCCATCGGGGCGACGAACAGGTTGTTACGCAGATTGTGGGAGCCGAGAGTGGGCATGACGTGAGCGCGCTGGCGACGGTCAGGATTTGACAATCATGACCGCCGATGCAATGCGAAATGCGAGGGAAAACCGCCATTTTAGCGTTAACGGGTTGCCGGGACTCGCCATCTGCGTGTCGTAACCCATTAAATCTTCTATGAAAGTGGGGCGGTTCATAGAATCGCGCAGTGCGCACGATAGCCCGCCCGAGCGCGACGCAAACGTCACGCAAATGCCGCGCAAACGCCACGGCCGGGCGAATTTGCCGCGCGCCTAGCGGCGCTGGCCGAACATCATCTGGCGGGCGAGCGCGGTCTTGACCGGCGGCACGAATTCGAGCGCGGTCAGCGCAAGACCGCGCATGATCGCGAGCGGTGGGAAGTCGACGGTAAAAAGACGCGCGAGCGTGTCGGTCGCGCCGATCGTCATGCGCCGGTCGAGTGCGCGGCGTTGCGCGAACGTCGCGAGTGCGAGCGGCGTCGGGCCTTCCGCCGAGAGCGCGTCGGCGAGCGCGTGCGCATCGCGCAGGCCGAGGTTGAGGCCCTGGCCCGCCACCGGATGCAGCGTCTGCGCAGCATTGCCGATCGCGACGATGTGGCCGTTCACGAGCGTATCGACCGCGTTGAGCCCGAGCGGGAACGACGCGCGTCCGCGAATCTGCGTGAAACGGCCCATGCGGTCGCCGAACGCGGCGTCGAGTTCGCGCAGGAACGCTTCGTCGGAGAGCTGCGCGCGGCGCGCGGCTTCCTCGGGCGAGCAGCACCAGACGAGCGCGTAGTCGGCGCCGCGCACGCCGCCCATCGGCAGCAGCGCGATCGGACCTTGCGACGTGAAGCGCTCCCACGCGACGTGCGGCTGCGGTGTGGACACGGTCACCGTGCCGACCAGCGCGGTTTGGCCGTAGTCGCGCGAGTCGATGCCGTCGGCGCTTTTATCGGCACTTCTGGCGACGCCGCGTTTGCCGGCAGGGTCGGTGGGGCTGGCGCTGCTTTCGCCAGTCTCTTCATCGGCGTCGTGGTCCGTATCGCGGGCGGCCTCGCGCGCGGTTTTCTGATCGCCGAACAGGCCGCCCTCGGCGTTCACGAGAATCCGCGTGCGCAGTTGTCGCACGACGCCGGCGGTTTCGATCGGCAGCGTGACGCCGTCGAATTCCTGGGTCGGCACGCCGGCCGAGGTCGAGCGGAACCAGTGGACCGGGCTCGCGTGCACGGCGTCGGCGAGGCCGTGCACGATCGAGCCGTAGCGCAGCACGTAGCCGAGCGCGGGCAGCCCATGCTCGCGATGATCGATCAGCGTGCGGCCGAAGTGACCGCGCTGCGACACGTGGATGCGCTCGATCGCGGTGGCGTCGGCGGGCCAGCGCAGCGGTTCGAGGATCATCCGGCTGCCGTGCGAGACCGCGATCGCGCGCGGATCGGCAATCGAGTCCTCGGGCTCGCGCGCGTCGACGAGCGCGATCTTCAGTTCGCGCGTCACGCTGCGGCGCACGAGCCAGCCGGCAAGCGCGAGCCCGACCGGCCCGGCGCCGACGATCGTCACGTCGAAGTCGAACGCCTGCTGGTGAGAGGCGGGCTTCAGGATCACCGCCGATGGAGAGGCTTCGTTCATCGTCGGTTAGGTCCTGGTTGCATGCGTCGTTTCATGAGCGGCGCGCGCTTCTCGCATCAGCGCCTCGATCTCGTCGGCGGTAACTGGCACGTCGCGCGTCATCAGTTCGCAAACGGTGGGCGTCACGATCGCATCGTCCTCGATGCGGATGCCGATGTTCCAGTAGCGCTCGGGCACACCTTCGGCTGGGCGGATGTACAGGCCCGGCTCGATCGTCAGCGTCATCGACGCATGCAGCGTGCGCCACGGCAGCGCGCCCGCCTCGTCGCGCGGCGCGCCGCGTTCGCGGTAGTCGCCGCAGTCGTGCACGTCCATGCCGAGCCAGTGGCCGGTGCGGTGCATGTAGAACGGCGCGTAGGCGCGTTCGGCGAGCAGGTCGTCGACCGAGGCGAACTTCTCGCGCGGCACGATGCCAGTGTCGAGCAGCCCCTGCGACAGCACGCGCAGCGCGGCCTGGTGCGGATCGTCGAAGCTGGCGCCGGCGCGCGTCGCGTCGATGGCGGCCTGCTGCGCAGCCAGCACGATGTCGTACAGCTCGCGCTGCGCCGGCGTGAAGCGGCCGCTCGCGGGGAACGTACGCGTGATGTCGGACGCGTAGCCGTCGAGCTCGCAGGCCGCGTCGATCAGGATCAGGTCGCCGTCGTGCGCGATCGCGTTGCCGGCCGGGTAGTGCAGCACGCAGGCGTTCGCGCCCGCCGCGACGATCGACGTATAGGCCGGCGCCTGCGCGCCGAATTTGCGGAACGTGTAGAGCAGCTCTGCCTCAAGTTCGTATTCGCGGATGCCGGGGCGGCACGCGGTCATCGCACGCCGATGCGCGGCCGCCGAAATCTGCCCGGCGCGGCGCATGATCGCGAGTTCGTGGTCGTCCTTGAGGAGCCGCATTTCGTCGAGCAGCGGCAGCAGATCGCGTGCGGCGGCGGGCGCGGCGACGCCGCCGCGGCCTTGCGCGCGCACCGCGTCGAGCCAGCCGCGCACCTGTTCGTCGAGCCGCGCCGAGCGGCCGAGCGCGTAATGCAGCGCCGGTTTGTCGGCGAGGATGCGCGGCACCTGCGCGTCGAGTTCGCCGAACGGGAATGCGGCGTCGAAGCCGAATGCTTCGCGCGCGCCCTCGGGGCCGAAGCGGAACCCTTCCCACGTCTCGCGCTCGACGTTCTTCTCGCGGCAGAACAGGATCGAGGCGGGCGCGCCGGGGCCAGCGCTCGCGTCGAGCACGAGCAGCGCCTCGGGCTCGGCGAAGCCGGTCAGGTAATAGAAGTAGCTGTCGTGACGATATGGGTAGTCGGCGTCGCGGTTGCGCAGCGCTTCCGGCGCGGTCGGGACGATGGCGACGCCGCCGCCCGCGACGCGTAGCGCAGCGAGAACGCGCTCGCGGCGCGTGCGGTAGACGTCGATGGCGATGGCGGGTTCGGTCGGCTGGTTCATCGTGCGATTGTAGCGCTCCGTCCCGCTGTGCCTCGGTGTCGCGCACACCGGCGGCGCCGTTTGGCGCGCAGCCTGGCGGCATCCCCGCCGCAGGCATGTTGCAATCCGCCCACAGCGGGTCCGCGCGCGGCTCGCGAAGATGCCGCCAGCACGTTCGTGATGCCCCTGGACCACTTATACTTTCGCCGGATTCAGAAAAAGGCAGATGGTCATGATGAAACTCATCGGTTCGCTCGCCAGCCCGTTCGTGCGCAAAGCGCGAATCGTGCTCGCCGACAAGAAGATCGACTATGAATTGGTGCCCGAGAACGTCTGGGCGCCGGATACCCGGATTCACACGTTCAATCCCATCGGCAAGGTGCCGTGCCTCGTGATGGAAGACGGCGAAGCGGTGTTCGACTCGCGCGTGATCTGCGAATACGTCGATACGCTCTCGCCGGTCGGCAAGCTGATTCCGCCGTCGGGGCGCGAGCGCGTTGAAGTGCGCTGCTGGGAAGCGCTCGCCGACGGCGTGCTCGACGCGGCCGTGCTGATCCGTCTCGAAAGCACGCAACGCACGCCCGAACAGCGCGTCGACGCGTGGGTCGCGCGCCAGCAGCGCAAGATCGACGAGGGTCTGATGGCGATGTCGCAGGGGCTCGGCAGCAAGCCGTGGTGCGCGAGCAATCACTACACGCTTGCCGATATCGCGGTGGGCTGCGCACTCGGCTATCTCGACTTCCGCATGCCGCACCTGAACTGGCGCGAATCGCATCCGAATCTGGACAGGCATTTCCAGAAGCTGTCGCTGCGGCAGTCGTTTATCGATACGGCGCCGAAGGATTGAGCGGAGCGCGCCGATGCGCGGCCTACGGGCGAAGTGCCGGGTGCCTGCCGGCCTGAACCGGAGTTTGTCCTTTTGATGAAAAAATGCGCCTGATTGGTTCAGGCGCATTTTTTTGCGGGTGCGGTTAGCGCTCGTCCTCGCGGCGGTCCTTGCGACGCCGCGCGATTCCCGGTCCGAACGCGAAACCGAATGCAAGCAGCAGCGCCGACACCGCCAGCACCGTGTTGTTGCCGCTCGTCACGTAAGGCGTGTTGCCCGAAGTGCCTTGCACCTTCACATCGAGCGAGCCGACCGTGTAGGGCGCAAGGCGTCCGATCACGCGGCCGTCCGCGTCGATCGCGGCGGTCATGCCGGTGTTGGTCGCGCGCAGCATCGGCCGGCCGGTTTCGAGCGCGCGCATGCGCGCGATCTGCAGATGCTGGTCGAGCGCGATCGTGTCGCCGAACCACGCGAGGTTGGTCGAATTGACGAGCACGCCGGCCGGCGTCGAGTTTTCGCGCAGCGTGCGCGCGATTTCCTCGCCGAAGATGTCCTCGTAGCAGATGTCGGCTGCGACTGGCTGGTTATGCACCATGAACGGCTTCTGCACCGGCGCGCCACGGAAGAAATCGCCGAGCGGAATGCGCATCAGATTGACGAACCAGCGGAAGCCCCACGGCACGAATTCGCCGAACGGCACGAGGTGGTGCTTGTCGTAGCGGTAAATGTCGCGCGAGCCCGGCGTGACGCCGAACAGGCTGTTGGTGTAATCGACCACCTGGCCTTCGGGCGTGATCGTGCCGCCGAGCGCGCCGAACAGGATCGCGCTGCCGGTCGAGTCGGAAAACTCGCGGATCGCGGCCGCCAACGGCGTCGGCAACTGCTGCGCGAGCACGGGAATCGCGGTTTCCGGCGTGACGATCAGGTCGGCCGGCTGTGCGGTAATCATCTGCTGATACTGATCGATCGCCGCGCGCATGCCGGCTTCCTCGAACTTCATTTCCTGCTTGACGTTGCCTTGCAGCAGACGCACGCTCAGCGGCGCGTTGGCGGGCGTCGTCCACTGCACGAGCGGCAGTAGCAGGCCGATCACGATCAGCGCCAGCGCGGCGCCAGCGGGCACGGCGATCGACGGCACGCGACGCGGCGTGGTATGGCCGCTCGCGGCGGCGCCCGGCGTGGCTGCATTGCACGGTTCGCTCGCGGAACCCGGCGAGATCGATGCCAGCAGCGCCTGCACGATCAGCGCGGCCGTCAGCGCGACCATCCAGCCGACGCCGTACACGCCGGCCACCGGCGCAAATCCGGCGAACGGGCCGTCCACTTGCGCATAGCCGGTGGCGAGCCACGGAAAGCCTGTGAACACGGTGCCGCGCAGCCATTCGCCGATGGCCCACGCGCTCGCGAACGCGAGCGCGCCGTGCCAGGTCGGCGAGAACGGCTGACGGTCGTCGGCCGCGCCGTTGCGTGCGTGGCCCGCGCAGAACGACCAGACGCCCGCGGCCAGCGCCGGATAGACGGCCAGATACAGCGAGAACAGCGCGAGCGCCGCGCCGGCCAGCGGCGCGGGCATGCCGCCGTAGTCGTGCATGCTCACGTAGAGCCACCACACGCCGGTCACGAAATTGCCGAAGCCGAACACCCAGCCCGTCAGCGCGGCGCTTTTCCAGCCGGTGCTGCGCGTGAGCCACGCGAAGAAGAACACGAAGATCGCGAGCTGCAGCCAGCCGCCATGCGGCGTCGGCGCGAACGACAGCGTATTGGCGGCGCCTGCGGCGAGCGCCACGAGATAGTGCCAGCGCGGCAGGGCGCGGCTGCGCGTGCTGTCGGCGGCGGGGGCGCTCACGTCGTGGCGCGGGCGGGAAGTGATCGGGTCGGCCATTGTTGCGTGGTCGGCGTCGGAAGTTGATGAGTCAAAAAAGCGTGCAAGGCAATACGGAAGGCGGCACGCAAAAATCTCGCAAACAGGCGCGCCAGCGAAACAACCCGGTGGGCGCGCCGGCCGCTCAGGTCTGCACGTGCTGCGCTTCGCGTTCGCGCTGGCCCGCGAGCGGGTCGCGTCGCACCAGCAGCATGTGGACCTGGCGCGCGTCGCCGCGAAGGATCTCGAAGATCAGATCGTCGAGGCGGACTTTTTCGCCGCGATGCGGCACGCGGCCGAAGTGATGCGTGACGAGCCCGCCGATCGTATCGACTTCCTCGTCCGAGTAGTGCGTGCCGAAGGTCTCGTTGAACTGCTCGATCTCGGTCAGCGCGCGCACCCGGAAGCGCCCGTCCGGCGACGCGATGATGTTGCCGCTTTCCTCGTCGAAATCGTATTCGTCCTCGATGTCGCCGACGATCTGCTCCAGTACGTCTTCGATCGTGATCAGGCCCGCCACGCCGCCGTACTCGTCGACGACCACCGCGAGGTGGTTACGGTTCACGCGGAAGTCGTGCAGCAGCACGTTCAGGCGCTTCGACTCGGGGATGAACACGGCCGGGCGCAGCATGCCGCGCACGTCGAATTCCTCTTCGGCGTAGTAGCGCAGCAGGTCTTTCGCGAGCAGCACGCCGATGATGTTGTCGCGATTGCCCTCGTAGACCGGATAGCGCGAGTGCGCCTTTTCCAGCACGAACGGGATGAATTCGGACGGGTTGTCCGCGATGTTGATCGCGTCCATTTGCGCGCGCGGCACCATGATGTCGCGTGCGCACAGTTCCGACACCTGGAACACGCCTTCGATCATCGACAGCGAGTCGGCGTCGATCAGGTTGCGCTCGTGCGCGTCCTGCAGAATTTCCAGAAGTTCGGCGCGCGAGTCGGGCTCGGGCGAGATGAAATCGGTCAGGCGCTCGAGCAGCGAGCGCTTTTCCTGCGGTTTGTCGAGGGTGCGTCCGGTATTGCGTCGACTGGGATACGTGTCGTTCATGGTAGTGCGCCCGGCGAGACTGGGCGCGCTGTTGCAGAGCATTAAGGATACACCAGGCGCATGGCGAAACCGTGTCCCGCCGGGCCTGGCGCTGATTTGAAGCCGGGTGAAGCGGCCGCGCTGCGAGGGCGGGGCATGGGCCCATCCTAACCGATTACGTGTCGAAAAGCGCTTGTCGGCAAAAAAGTTGCGGGTGGGGCGAGCGATACATGACGGGATGGCTCGCGGCGGCGTAGCGGGCGAGTGGTGCGCAGGGTAGGCCCGCGCTGCCCGGCTTCGGCTCTTGCGGTCTTATCGTCCCGTCGTCGCGCGGTCGGGCGCGGCCAGCTGCGGCATTCCATCAACCTCTTGGGCCTGGCAGCGCGTGAGCAGCGCTTCGAGCGCGCGGTCGGGCATGCCGCTTTCGCGCAGCGCATGGACCGTGCGGCTCACGTAGTCGAGCGTCGTGCCGTAGCGGCCGCACGCACAACCGAGCACGGTCCGGACGATGTCGTCGCGCAGCTTGCCGGTGTAGCTCGGCACGTCGCGCCGCATCACGAACGCGAGCGCGTCGACGCGCCGGCCGTCCGCGAGCACGCAGGGCAGCCAGGCGGGACGGTACGAGCCCATCGGCATTTCGCGGCGCCACAGCGCTTCGAGATGCGGCATCGAGCCGGCGGCGGCGAGCCGGAACGCCATGCCGGTGCATGAGCCGCCGCGATCGAGCGCGAGCACGAGGCCCGGCTGCTCGGGCGTGCCGCGATTCACACGCGACCACAGGTAGAGCCCGCGGTGATAACCGTGCACCTTCGAGCGCAGCGCCTCGACGGTCGGCAGGCCCGGGTTCCAGATCAGCGAGCCATAGCCGAACAGCCACAGGTCGCTCTTGCGGTCCCAGCCGCGCAGTGTGGATTCGAGCGACGCGCGCAGCTCCTCGTCCGTCAGCAGCCGCGACTCGCCGAGCATCGGCGGGTAGTCCGGACAGCGCACGGGGATATCGGCTTCGGGGGACGAGGTGCTCACGGTAGGGGGCGATCGTGGATGGCGTGGAGAAGGGGGCCGGAAGTCGGGGACACCTATCGATAAGGGTCCGGAAACCCGAGCTTACCGAGGATTTCGGTTTCGATCGCTTCCATTTCCTCGGCTTCTTCCTCGACCTCGTGGTCGTAGCCCTGGGCATGCAGCGTGCCGTGCACGAGCAGATGCGCGTAGTGCGCGACGAGCGGCTTGCCCTGCTCGGCGGCTTCCTTCTCGACCACCGGACAGCACAGGATCAGATCGCCCGTGACCGGATCGTCTTCCGATTCGGCGTAGGCGAAGGTCAGCACATTGGTCGCGTAGTCCTTGCCGCGATAGGTGCGGTTCAGCGTGCGGCCTTCCTCGGCGTCGACGAAACGCACGGTCAGTTCGCCGTCCGCGAAGAGCGCCGCCTTGATCCAGCTCGCGACGCTCGCGCGCGGCAGCAGCGCCTTGTGTTCCGGCCACGCTTTGGCGGCGGGAAATTGCAGGTTCAACGTCAGTTTCGGGGCGCGGCTCATGCGGTTTCGGGTCGGGGCCTGGTGTTTGTTGTGGCGCTTCTTGCTGCGTTCGTGGCTTCGAGCAGAGTGCGTCGCTCCGGTGGCGGCGCCCGGCGGCGCCGCTTACGCGGTCCGGTCAGCCACGCCGCCTATCCACCGCAAGCGCCGTGCTTCAGCGCGAATCAGCCGGAGCCGCCGCTTTCTGCGCATGCGCATCGTACGCCTCAACAATGCGCGCGACCAGCGGATGGCGCACCACGTCCGCGCTCGTGAAGCGCGTGAGCGCGATGCCGCGCACATCCGACAGCACCTGCTGCGCCTCGATCAGCCCGCTCTTATGGCCGCGCGGCAGGTCGATCTGGGTCGTGTCGCCGGTGACGACCGCCTTCGAGCCGAAGCCGATCCGCGTGAGGAACATCTTCATCTGCTCGGGCGTCGTGTTCTGCGCCTCGTCGAGGATGATGAACGCGTGGTTCAGCGTGCGGCCGCGCATGTACGCGAGCGGCGCGATTTCGATCATCTGCCGCTCGAACATCTTCGCGGTCTTGTCAAAGCCGAGCAGGTCGTAGAGCGCGTCGTAGAGCGGGCGCAGGTACGGGTCGACCTTCTGCGCCAGATCGCCCGGCAAGAAGCCGAGCCGCTCGCCCGCCTCGACGGCCGGGCGCGTCAGCACGATGCGCTTGACCTGGTCGCGCTCGAGCGCGTCGACCGCGCAGGCCACCGCGAGGTAGGTTTTGCCGGTGCCGGCCGGGCCGACGCCGAACGTGACGTCGTGCGAGACGATCTGCTTCAGGTACTCGCGCTGCGCCGGCGTGCGGCCGCGCAGGTCCGCGCGCCGCGTGTAGAGCTTCGGGCCGTATTCCTGGAAGTCGTCGTCGCTCGCGTCGAGATCGGCAGGCTGGTCGAACGGATGATCGGGGTTGCCGGCGAAGCGTGGATCGGCCGCGTCGTCGCCATTGGCGCCGCCGTTGCCGTTCGGCCGATGGCGTGCCGGATGGCGCACTTCGACGAGCGCGAGCTGGATGTCGTCGACCGACAAAGGTTCGCGCGCGCTGTTGTAGAAGTTTTCGAGGGCCGTGAGCGCGAGCTTTGCGCCACGTCCGCGGATCGTGATGCGATGGCCGCGGCGCTGCAGGGTCACGTCGAGCGCCTGCTCGATCTGCCGCAGATTTTCGTCGAGCGGTCCGCAGAGGTTGGCAAGCCGCGCGTTGTCTTCGCGCGGTGCGGTGAATTCCAGATGCTGCTGAGTGGTCTTCAAGGCGGTGAGTCGATCCTGTCGGTTGCGGTACTCGGAATGTCGTGTGGCGGTCGTTCGGTGCGTCAGTGCGTGGTAGCCGCGCTGTCGTCGTGAACCATCACGAGTTCGCCGCGCAGCGAGTGCGGGTAGGCGTGCACGATCTTCACGTCGACCATCTGGCCGATCAGCCGCGCATGCGAGGCGACCGGCGCCGGGAAATTGACGACGCGGTTGTTCTCGGTGCGGCCCGCGAGTTCGTTCGGGTCCTTGCGCGCCGGGCGCTCGACCAGAATCCGCTCGACCTTGCCGACCATCGCGTTGCTGATGCGTTGCACATTCTCTTCGATCGTCGCCTGCAGATGTTGCAGGCGTTTGAGCTTCGCCTCGCGCGGCGTGTCGTCGTGCAGGTTCGCGGCCGGCGTGCCGGGACGCGGACTGTAGATGAACGAGAAGCTCGTGTCGTACTTCATCTCTTCGACGAGCGCCATCATCTTCGCGAAGTCTTCCTCGGTCTCGCCGGGGAAGCCGACGATCATGTCCGTCGACAGCGACAGGTCCGGGCGGATCGCGCGCAGCTTGCGGATCACGGACTTGTATTCGAGCACGGTGTAGCCGCGCTTCATCGCCATCAGGATGCGATCGGAGCCGTGCTGCACCGGCAGATGCAGGTGGCTCACGAGCTTCGGCACCTTCGCGTAGGTGTCGATCAGGCGCTGCGTGAATTCCTTCGGATGCGAGGTGGTGTAGCGAATCCGTTCGATGCCTGGGATGTCCGCGACGTATTCGATCAGCGTCGCGAAGTCGGCGATCTCGGTCGAGCCGGGCGTGAGCGCGCCACCGAATTTGCCACGATAAGCGTTGACGTTCTGGCCGAGCAGCGTGACTTCACGCACGCCCTGGTCGGCGAGACCGGCGATTTCGGTCAGCACGTCGTCGAGCGGACGCGACACTTCCTCGCCGCGCGTGTACGGCACGACGCAGTAGCTGCAGTACTTGCTGCAGCCTTCCATGATCGACACGAATGCGCTCGGGCCTTCGACGCGCGCGGGCGGCAGGTGGTCGAACTTCTCGATTTCGGGGAACGAAATATCGACCTGGGCGCGACCGCTCACGCGGCGCTCGTCGATCATCTGCGGCAGGCGGTGCAGCGTTTGCGGCCCGAACACGATGTCGACGTACGGTGCGCGCGCGACGATCGACGCGCCTTCCTGGCTTGCCACGCAGCCGCCCACGCCGATAATCAGATCCGGATTCGCGTCCTTCAGCTCGCGCACGCGGCCGAGGTCGGAGAAAACCTTCTCCTGCGCTTTTTCGCGCACCGAGCAGGTGTTGAACAGGATCACGTCGGCGTCTTCCGGCGTGTCGGTCTTGACGAGTCCTTCAGCGGCACCGAGCACGTCGACCATCTTGTCGGAGTCGTACTCGTTCATCTGGCAGCCAAAGGTCTTTACATAAACTTTCTTGGTCATCGAATTTCGCCGGTCGCAGTGGTTAACCTGGGGGCGTCATAAAGGGTGGAGAGGGCTGCGGGGCGAGGCAGCGCGGCGCGTCGGGCCACGCGTTCGGGCGCGCACCAGCTTATGCGCAAACGCCTTCGCAACGTAACTCGCTATTATAGCCCTTCAGGGTGCGCGGGTTTGGCCGCCGGCCCCGTGCTCCGGCCTCGCGATCGATCACGGCCATGTGCCCGATACGTTGCCGTGGGTCGCGGCGGCGCTCAGCGTGGCGGCGCTGCTGCTCGCCGGGTTTTCCGCTCGCGTGGATGCGTCGATGCGCGCGGTAGCGCAGCGTGCGTGAACAGCTTGCCTCTGCAATGCTGATAACAGTGTGAAGATAACTTCGTTGGGCGCGGCACGGTGCGATGCTATCTTGCTTCCACTCAATGCTTTTGCGCCGTCCGGCGGCGCTCTGGAGACCCATATGCATTCTCCGCTTGCGCTGGTTCGCGATCGCCCGGCCGATGCCGGCGCGGCGCCGCGCTCAGCCGAACCGTTCGATGCACTTGAGCAACTGGTCGGCGTGAATCTGGCCCGCCTGCGCGCCGAGCGCCAGCTTTCGCTCGATGCGCTGGCGCGCGCGTCCGGCGTGTCGCGCGCCATGCTCGCGCAGATCGAATCGGCGCGCAGCGTGCCGTCGATCAAGGTGCTGTGCAAGGTGGCGGCGGCGCTGAAGGTCTCGGTCGCGGCGTTCCTGCGGCGTCACGCGACGAACGGCTTCGAGCATCTGCCGGCCGAGCGTTCGGCGCGAATCGTCAGCGCGAACGGGCGCTACTCGGCGCGGCCGCTGTATCCCGATACCGAGCCGGGTCCCGCCGAATTTCACGAGCTGCGCATCGCGCCGCTGCACACCGAGGCGGGCACGCCGCGCGCGCCGGGCACGACCGTGAACCTCGTCGTCAGCGACGGCACGCTCGAAGTCAGCGTGCACGATCAACGCCAGTTGCTTGCGACCGGCGATGCGATCGTCTTCGATGCCGATCAGCCGCACAGCCTGCGCAATCCCGGCGACACCGAGGCGCGCGCGTTTCGCGTGACGCTGCGGGCGGAGACGCCGCCGCGCTGGGACGTGCCGGCGAACGGCGCGACACGCGATGAAGCCGCGCGCGACGGCGTGCCGGGTTGATGATCGGCGGCGCGCGAGGTTCGGGCGCAGGTCGGCGTGCAATCAGGGCGTCGATGCAGGTCCAACGCCGCCAGTAGGGTCTTTGCGGGTCGCGCTGCAACCGGGGCGCGCCTGTTATATGCTTCGTCGGCCGGTCGAACCGGCAATCAGTGCGTCTTCAGGGCGGGGTGCAATTCCCCACCGGCGGTAAGCCTTCAGCGCGAAAGCGCGAGTCGGCGAGCCCGCGAGCGCCCGCATCGAGTGGTCTTCAACGTATCGAAGGCCGCGGCGGGGTCAGCAGATCTGGTGAGAAGCCAGAGCCGACGGTCATAGTCCGGATGGAAGAAGATGTGCAGATAGAGTCATGTGCGCTCCGCGATGCCACCGGTCGTTCAGGTGGCGCCGGTGGACGAGCGCCGCTTTCGTGCGGCGCCCTGCGGCGCGTTCGAGTCTGTTTGCAATGCCCTGAAACGTTTTTCGCCTAACTTTTGCGATGAGCGTTTCAACCATGTCCTTTGCTACTTTTCCCGCTCCGTC
>Ga0153988_1000071_pt1 | contig 21745 bp, 17 predicted proteins | sample TSNC072MetaG_FD_104742 | JGI IMG/M metagenome (GOLD analysis project Ga0153988, IMG submission 104742) | Attine ant fungus gardens microbial communities from North Carolina, USA - TSNC072 MetaG | ecosystem: Host-associated > Fungi > Mycelium > Unclassified | place: USA: North Carolina, Jones...
GAGTTCGGCCTTCTGTCCTTCGGCCAGCTTCGTCGTGCCTTCGGAGACGCGGTTTTCGTGCAGTCGCTCTTCGACGTCGAGCTGCGCTTTCAACGCGGCGGCCTTGCGTTCGAGCAAGGCTTTTTTCTCGGGAAACTGCTTCCACTCGCGCTCGGTGTCTTCGAGCTTGAGTTGCGCCTGCAACGCATTGCTCGCAGCTTCGATCGCGCCGCGCGCGTTGAGCCGCGCAAGCACGTCACCTTTCGACACCGGCTGTCCCTCGGCGATATAGAGGTCGGCGAGTTCGCCGTCGATTGGCGCATAAATGCGCCGCACTTCCGATTCCGGCGACAAGGCGCCCGGCGCGCTGACAATCACGTCCGCGCGTCCGACGAACGACCAGAGCAGTCCCGTCACGACCAGTGCCACCATCGCCCAGATCAAGGCGCGCGCGATCCGCACCGGCTCAGCGGTCAGAATCGCGATGCCTTCGACGCTGTGATCTTCGAGCGCCTCGGACAACGGTCTAGGGTGCGGGTCGCGTTTCACTCTGATCGTCTCCAATCAACGAGAGCTTCGCTTTCAATAGCCCGGGGTCGAGTACCATCCGCAATTCGTTCAGCGAGCGGCGCTGCAAACTCGCTTCGGCCTCGATATCCGCGAGCAGGCGGTCGAAGTCGGCCGGATGATCGGCCTTCAGTTGCGTGTAAATGCGCATGCCCTGCTGAGCCGCGGTTTGAGCATCGGAAAGCAGGTGTGCCTCATTGCGAAAGCCCGGCGAAATGCCCGCTTCGAGCCGTTGCGTGCCGCCGATCGGACCGCTCGCGCGATACGCTTTCCACAGGTTCTGCGCGCGCAGCATCGAATCCTGTGCGCGAGCAAGCGCTTTGTCGTGCAATGCGGCGACGTCTTTCTGGATCGACTGCACGAACCACGCATCCGTTTGCGGATCGAGACTCGCGTAGAACGACAGCAGCCGCTGGTCGTAATCCCGGGTGCCGCGCGTCTTCTGCAACTCGGTGTATTGATCGAACAGCGCTTTTTTTTGCGCCGATTCGGCCGCGAATACGTCGGACCAGGAACTTGTAGGCATCGACTGCAAACCGGCCAGTGCCTGTTGCCCATTGCCGCGCTGCCATGCGGCATCGACCAGATTCTGCTGCCGAATGATTTCCGCCGGCGGCAAGCGCGTGGCGGCCAGTTGCCGGAATTGCGCCTGAAAGGGCGGCGTGTTGAAGTGCGCCGACTTCATCATCGCGAGCAATAATGTCAATTGACGGCTCAACGCGGCATTGAGCAACGCCGTGTATTCACGCAAGTCCTCGCGTACGCGATCGAGACCGGCCAGGCGCGGATAACGCTGCGCGTAATCGTCGAGTATGGCCGGGAGTGCATCGGGTTTGTCGCGTGCAAGTTCGGCGCGAATCACGCCGTTCAGGCGATCGATTGCGGCAACGTACACCGAATCGTCGCTTTCCAGCTTGCGCAAATGGCTGAGTGCCAACGCATAAGGCTCCGCGAACAGGGGCACGTAGCCCGCAATCCGGTCGAGCGTGCGCTGATGGATTCTCGCATCGTCGTCCCAACGTCGCAGCAGCTTGCTGATCGTCGGCTCGTCCGCATACATGCGGATCGGCGCATCGACACCGCCGCGCGCAACGACGAAACGCTCGAGATCGTCGACCCATTGCAACTCGCCGACCAGCGACGCCGCATCCGCATTATTCGCGCTCAACGATTTCATATCCTTGAGCCGCGCATCGGCCTGATCGAATTGCGCTTTTTGCAGCGCATCGAGCCAGCCCGGCAGTTTCGCCTTCAATAACGCTTCGCTCGCGAGCGCACTGATTTTCGTGTCCGTCGGATGATTGGCGAGATAACTCCGCGCAACCGTGACCGCGCTCGTGTAGTCGCCACTGGCGAGCAGGTTCTTCAGCTCACGCTCCGACGAGCCGTGCAGATAAAGCGCGACGCCTAACCCGGCCAGTACGACGACGCCCGCGCCGCCCCATGCCGCAATACGGCGGACGTTCGTGCGTTCGCCATCGGCGAGCGCCTTTTTGAATTCTCCGGCAAGCAGGCGCCAGCGCGGTTTGCTTCTGGCGGCATTGTTTTCGTTCTTCGCAGTGCTTTTACCGATTGCGCCGCCGCTATTGCCCGCACCGTTCGCGGCTTGCGCACCGTTTCTTCCTGGGTAGGCCCCGTCGCGCTTTGCCTGCGCAGCCGCCACCTGTGCCGCCTCATTCACCTCGTCCTCGCGTTGCAGCGCCGGATCGACGCAGAAGATATCGAGGAACGAATGCGCGGCACCCACGAATGTGGTCTTATCGGCATCGGCCGCGCTGTCCCCGGCCGGGTTCAGTGAAATCTGGGTCACGGTGGGCTCGACGTCAGGCTGTTTCTGTAGCGACACCCTGTAGACGAAATGATCGCCGCCAAATGCAACGACATCGCCGTCCACGAGCGGCAACGCCGATTCGTCGAGCCGTATTCCATTCACGAACGTGCCATTGGTGCTGCCGAGATCTTCGACGAACAACTCGCCGCTCTTCAGAAACAGATGTGCATGGCGTCGCGAAATGTAATTGACCTGATGCGGATAGCGTTCCTTATAGCGCGAGAAAACCTCGTCCGTCTTGCTGACGAGAAATGGAAACGCTTGCACTTCGACCGGTTGCAGACCGAGGTCGTCGCGCTGCGGCTCCAGCAGCAGACGGAGCGCGAAAGGCTCGCCGCTGCTCGCGACGATGCGCGCGCGCGGCTCGATGCCAACGCGGTAGCGAAACTCGCCGCCAAAGCACAACTCGTCGCCCGCGCGCACGCGCGCCGGCGTTTGCCGCACCGCGACGCCGTTCAGCGTCGTGCCGTTCTTGCTGCCTAAATCGGCCACATAAACCGCGCCATGCTCGATAAAAATACGCGCATGACGGCGCGACAGACTCGCGGTCCACTGCGCGGGGTAATCGTTGAACGGTGCTTCGCTGCGGCCGATGGCGAACAGCGTGTCGACGGCGCGGATCGCGTCGAACGACGGACGTTGCGCGGACGCAACCGGCGACAACACCACGTCGAAGGCAGCGTCCGCTGTCGCGCGCATCTCAGCAATCGAATCTTCGCCGGCGGCCATTTTATCTGGATCACTAAGCGTGCACCTGCCACGATGAGAACGCGAAGGACACGGTGGAACAGGGACGAAGAACTACGGCGCAACGATGTTGTCGTGAGGAGCCGCGCGAACGCCGACCCCTAAAGAATTGTAAGTCACGCATGGCGAGTGTCAATTTCCATATCGTCTGTCGGGAACAGCGCGGATGCGTCATTCGCAGCTTAAATATCCGCGCCGTACGCCACCGCGCGGATTAGCTCAACGTTCCTTTACTTGTTTCCTGCCGTTTACTTCTCCTTGACTTGCGCCTGCACGTCGACGCTCGGCCAGCCGCCGCCGAGCGCCTTGTATAGCAGTACCGTATCGGACAGAATCTCCTGATGGTTTTCGAGCAGCGATTGCTGCGCGTCGAGTAAAGTCCGCTCGGTTTCGAAAACTTCGAGTTGCGATACGACGCCAAGCCGCAATTGCGCCTGAATCTGGTCCGCCACGATCTGCAGACGCGCAACCTGTTGCAGCGATTCCTCACGCTGCTGCTTGTGCGCACTCAGGTTGACGAGCGCATTTTCGACTTCCTCGAATGCCCCCATGACAGCCACGCGATACTGCTGTTCGGCGACTTTCGTTTGTGCCTCGGTCACTTTCACATGCGCACGCACGCCCGGATTGAACAATGGAATATCGATGCTCGGCATGAGTCCGAACGTAAACGATTTCAGCAGTTGATTCAGCGCAAAACTCGCCGTGCCGCCTTGGCCAGTCAGGCCAATGCTCGGCAATTGCGCGAGCTTCGCCTGGCCGACGAGGTCATACGCCTCGAGTACCCTGAATTCAGCGGCCACCACATCAGGCCGCCGTGACAATAATTGCGCGGGCAAGCCGTCCGGCACGGCCGGCAGTTTCACGCGCTCCTGCAAATGACCCGGCGGCAGCTGGAATTCGCCGGCCGGCACGCCAATCAGCGTGCAGAGTGCGTTATTGGTGACCGCGCGTGAGCGGCGCAATTCATACAGACCGTGCGTCAACCGGTTAATTTCTGCCTGCTGGCGCAATACCAGGGTTTGCGGCACGAGGCCATTGCGCGCCTGGCCTTCGTAAATCGTCAGAATCTGCCGGTTCGTGCCGAGCGTTTTTTGCTGCTGCTCGATCTGATCGTCGAACTGCAGAATCTGGAAATAGGTGCTGGAAACATTCGCGACCAGTTCGAGATAACCGGCACGCCAATCCGCTTCGCTCGCGTGGAATTCGGCCTTTTGCGCCTGCACGCCTTTTTCGACTTTGCCCCAGATATCGATGTCCCAGTTCACCTGGGTCGCGAGGTTGTACTGTTTCGTAAAAGGCAAGCCGGTGGTCTTTTCGAAATTGGCGCCCGCGCCAAGGTCCATGGTCGGCAAGGCACCGGCCTTTGCTTCGCCGATCTGCGTGCGCGCGACGTCGATCCGCGCGGCCAACACCTGAATGTCGAAGTTGCCCGCAATCGCCTTGTCGATCAGCGTGTCGAGATACGGGTCCTGGAAACCCTTCCACCAGTCGCGCTCGATCGTCGCGGCCGCCGATACAGGCACGCCCTTCTGATCCGACCACGATGTCTTCGCAGGCGTGTCGGGGCGCTTGTACGCCGGCATGCTGACATCGACACACGCGCACAGCGTCAGCGCGCAGGCAGTTGCCGCACAAATACCGCGCAGCACGCTGCTAACGCCGCTCGATGCCGCAATCGCGGAACGAGAAAGGCGGCGAGCCGAGGATTCAGGCAGCAATGAATCGGGCAACGTTGACACGATTGTCTCCGGTGGCACCCGCTTTATCCGCGAGAAAAACGGCATTCGAGGCCGAATCGCTTCCGCGCGGCCTCGGCAACGAAGCGGCAGAAATGTCGGCACGGGAAAACAGGCGGAAATCGAGCGACAATCAGGCAAAAATCAGGCGAAAGCGCGAAGGGTGCATGGAAAAGACGATTGAATAAGCGGTCTTTTAAGCAACTCGCCCGTGAAACGCGCACGCGCTGGCGATAAGGCGCGCGTGCGCCGCGTCGCTCAGGACACGAAGATGTTGTTGTTCGACGTCACGTGCGGATCGATCTCCGTCGTCGTGCCGTTGACGAGCGCCGAGTTGTTGCCGTTGGCGCTCTGGATGTTCATCGTCGTGCTGATCAGTTGGGTCGCGTTGACGTTCTTGCTGTTGTTCGGCGCGTAGACGGGCGCGAAGCTGTAATACGACGACCACGGAGCGTAATAGCCGTTGCCGCCGCGCACGGCGCTCATTGCCTTGCTGTCGAGTTGCCCGGTCATGGACAGATCCTTGATCATCAGCGTGTTCATGGTAAATCTCCTGGAAGGGTAGGCGCATAGTCCTGCGTTGGGAATCGAGCAACCTGTCTGCTCGGACGCCATTCATGCATAGGCTATGCCAACCGTACCCGCCCTTCCGGTCGATACCTCGAAACGCCGGCTCGCAAAGGACTTCAGCGAATCAGGATCATTGGCCGGAAACACAGCCCACGGAAGATGAAACTGAAAATGGTGGATTACAGCCAACATCGCATTCGACATTGTTGGCTGCATCGCGACAGTCGATCATGCACGGTCTATACGCCATTCCCTACATCACATTCCATACATCACTCAGCGCGCAATGACCGTGATCTTTTTCGAGTACACCGGCGGGTTGTGCGGAATATGCATGTCATCGCCCATCAACAATTGCAGCGTATGTTTGCCGGGCGGCAACTGAATCATCGTTTCCGTTTCGCCCGCGCCGAAATGCAGATGCTGGCGATCCGAGGGAATCTCCTGGTCCATCGGCGGCAGGTCGGTGTCGATCAATAAATGATGGTGGCCGGTATTCGGGTATTTGACGCCTTTCGGCGCGACACCCATGAAGCGCAAGCCGAACCAGACGCGAAAAGGCTTGTTGGCCGGCACGACCTGGCCATCGTTCGGATAGCCGATATAGGCATAGGCGCCGGGCGGCGCCGGCGTAGTGCCGGCCAAGGCCGTGTCCGGCACGGCCCATGCCGCCAATGCCGAGGCTGCGAGCAACGCCGCAGCCGCAATGATCTTGTACATGAGGTCTTCTCCGATGCCGCCGATCCGTTTCGAACGGAACGAACAGAGTGCGCTAGTCTTTCAGCACGGTGACGGTGATCTTCTTCGAATACACAGGCGGTACGTGCGGCACGTGATTGTGATCGCCGAGAATCAGCTGCAACGTGTGCTTGCCGGGCGGCAACTCGATGCGCGCATCGGTTTCGCCGGCACCGAAGTGCAGATGCTGACGATCCGAGGGAATCTCCTGGTCGAGCGGCGGCAAGTCCGTGTCGATCAGAAGATGATGGTGGCCAGTATTCGGAATCGCGATGCCCTTCGGACACACGCCCATATTGCGCAGACCCATGCGCACCCAGAGCTTGCCGCCATGAATGACCGCGCCGTCCGGCGGCCAGATGATGTACTCCTCGGCCCCCGGCGGCGACGGCGTCTGCTGGGCGTAGGCCGCACCGGTTGGCCCGACGCTCGTGCATACCACAACGACCGCCGCGCACAAGGTCATGCGCAATGTGCCGTCACGCACGCGCTCTGCAAACCTGCTGGAAAGATAGGGAATACGGGTTCTTCGCATGGCTCGCTCTCCCGAAGAGGGTCATGGCTGGCCCGGCCGCGTATGGCCTTCCGGGCGTTCCAGCGGCATGTCGCGAACTCGAATGTCCGGACTGCCGCCTATTTAAAACGACCACGCGGCATGACTTTGTGAATCAGCTTAGGACGTAACTTGCGAAAAAGATACGCGATACTCGTTAACCGTATGACGCGCCGAGCGCTTCCGGACAGTTGTGCCGTGCAAAGCGCGTGCTATCGTTATTGACAGGTTGCGGGTCAATGTCCGATAGCGGCATCGATGCTTCCCGCCGTATTTCAGCGGATACCGCAAACAACGCGGTCCTCGATTGCCTGAATTCTGTCCGGTACAAACAGGATATGAAGATGTGGCGAAAATTCCTGCTGGTGTGCATGGCCGGGGCAATCCACGCGCAGTCGGGCGTCGCTATTGCCGCGCCCGAACGTGCGAGTATCGGCGCGAGTGCCGCTGTGAGTGCTGTTGCGAGTACTTCGGCGCAAAGGGAAAAGAACGTCCCGATGTTCTCGCCATTTACTCCATCGCGAAAAAATGCGCATACGCGACGTGTTGCGCTCGTGATCGGCAATGGCGAATACGGCGATCCTCTGGAACCGCTTCACAACAACGCACCACGTGACGCCGAAGCAATGCGCGATGCACTGCGTGCACGCGGTTTCGACGTCATTTCGCGAACGAATGCGACGCCAGCGCAAATGCAGCAGGCCATCGGCGAATTCGCAAAGCGCTTGCAAACAGGCGATATCGTACTGTTCTATTTCGCCGGGCACGCGATGCAAATAGGGCAGCAAACGTTGCTCGTACCGGCGCAGCCCGAAGCGGGCGCGCCAATGCATGCGCCTGCTTCCCTACTCAATAGCGGTGTCGATCTGAATACCGTCTTGCACACGATGTACTCGACGCGCGCCGGCCGGTTCAATTTCGTGATTCTCGATACCTGCCTGAACAATCCGTTTACTCCCGCAGCGGCAACCATGAATACTTCGGCGCTGCCTGCCAACACAGTTATTGCATATGCAACCGCGCCGGGCAGTTTTGCGGCGGACGGTCCGCGTCACGGCGTCTATACCGCCGCATGGCTGCACGCGTTGCGAAATGTGCCGTCGCAATCGCTCGCCGCCCTGTTTCCACGCGTCGCCGCCGAAGTTCGCGATGCAACGCACGGCGCGCAACAACCCTGGACCACAGCCGCACTTTCTTCTACCGAGCAGGTAAAAGAAGATGCTGTGCGGCCATCCATCGCATCCGGCAATAACGCTATCGTCTTGCGCAGCCGGGGGCTTCTGCCCAAAGACAGCAACGAGCAATACGAAATCACGTTCTGGAATTCGATCAAGGACAGCAGCTACCCCGCCGATTACGAGGCTTATCTGAAAGCCTATCCGGATGGCCGTTTCGCCACGCTCGCGCATGCGCGGATCGACCGGTTGCGCGCGGCGGCCGCATCGAATGCCACGGCCAACGCGACGCCTGCGGCGCCCCCGGTTGCACCAGCGGCGAAAACCGGCCAGGCTTCGCAAGCCACCACAGTCGCACCCGCCGCACGCACGACCACTACCGCACCCGCGAATGCCGCAACCGCAGCTCCCGCCCGCACAACACCAGCACCTTCCGCACCATCGGCACAACCCGCGCCTTCCGCTCCGCCGCCCGCCGCCGCCGCTGCAACCGCCGCGCCGCTCGTGCAGAAAACCGTCGCTCATCCCCCGACGGCCGGCGAAATGCGCGATTGCGCGGCCTGCCCGATCATGATCGCAGTGCCCGCCGGCTCGTTCGCAATGGGCAGCAACACCGACGACCCATCGGAGAAGCCCGTTCATCACGTGAGCATCGGCGCGTCGTTTGCGATCGGAAAATATCCGGTGACGGTCGAGCAATGGAATGCGTGCGTGGCCGCCAATGCATGTCAAAAGCTCACCCCCGAAAGCAATACCAACAAGGCCGCGCCCGCACGCGACCTCAGTTGGGACGACGCGCAGCAGTACATCAAATGGCTCGCCAAAACCACGGGCAAGCCATACCGCCTGCCCACGGAAGCCGAATGGGAATACGCGGACCGCGCCGGCACCACGACCGCATACTGGTGGGGCGAACAGATGCGCAAGGGCACCGCCAATTGCAAGGACTGCGGCGACCCGTGGCACAAGGAAGGGCCGGAGAACGTCGGCTCGTCTATGCCGAATCCGCTCGGCCTGTACGACATGAACGGCGGTGTCTGGGAATGGACCGCCGACTGCTGGCACAACTCGTATCAAGGTGCGCCCGCCGACGGCCACGCATGGGACAACCCCGGCTGCGAAATGCGCGTCATTCGCGGCGGCTCGTGGCGCGAGGGCAGCAATTACATGCTCAGTGCAACGCGCTTCAAGTACAGCGCGAGCGTACGGCAATCGCAGGATGGCTTTCGTGTCGTGAAGGATCTGCGCTGAAGCGTTCGAGCTTCGAGGCTACGCGCGAGGCGCCGAAGCGTGATTGCACCGCAAATCGATTCGCGCGCTTACAATTGCACCAGTCATTGCCATTCTTTCCTCGCAGGCTCGACTCACAGCATTGCGCCTTTGCACTGCACACCCTATCGCTACATCACGGCACACGCGGCTTCGTCGTAATCGGTGCGAAATCTGCGAGGATATGGTCCTGCCCATACTTGCCGCCAATTTGCGTGAGTCGCGCGTCGAGCGCGCGCAAATAGTCCGCACGCGATTCGCTTTCCGGACGCAGCTTGTCGAATAGCTGCACCGGCGTAATCAGCAGCACCACCATCTCCGAACCGAATGGCTTCGAAATGATCCAGTCGTTCGCGCCGCCGATCGTCGCCGAGTAGTTCGGCGGCGCCTGATTGTCCTTCGCGCGTGGGCTCGGCACCATGTGTACGACGCGGCCATCGAGCTGGTAATAGTCGACGCTTACGAACGAATCGAAGTCAGGCGTATTCACGTCGACGACAAGCGCATCGCCATCGCTCAATAAACCGCTCGGCGGCCGAACGTGCAGCGCGGCGACGCGGCCTGCCTGCCAGTTGCGCACCCAGTACGGCGCGAGCGTTTTGACGGTGTCGCATTTGTCGTCGGCGAGCGGCTGGACGTCGAGCGTCAACGTATCGACGCCCGGCAACGCCGCCAACGAGTCCTTCAGATGCGCGGCGCCATCACGCGGCGAGACGAAACCTCGCACCGTCAGCGTGTGATCCCGCACCCCGGCCGATAGCGCAGAGCACGGCACCTGCGCGAGCATCGGTGTAATCGCGGCGAGCGTCAACGCGGGCTTTGGCGCGGGCGGCAGCGGAGAAGCAGATGACAATGGCGCAGACGGAGACGACCCCACGCTTGCCGATGCATTACCTGCTTCATTCGTTACCGCAGAAGTTACCCCAGAAGCTGGCGGCATTGGCGCCGCACGGTTCGACGGCATGATCGCCGACGCTCCGCCCGCGCGATCGACCTGGTCGGTTCGCGACTCGCCCTCGCGGCTCGGCCCCGAGCGCAGCGCGAAGATGCCGACCGCCGCCGCGCAAACCACGGCGAGACCCGCGAGTCCCGCCTTCGCGAGCGTGCCCGACTTCTCGGCACGCGCTTCATTGTCGAACTCGGCAATAAAGCGCACGACGCTCGGCATTCGTGTCGCGCGATCGAACGACAATGCATCGCGCAGCGCGCGCCATTGCCGCGAGTCGAGATTCGGCGGACGCTGCGGCTTGAAATCGGCATTGCGCGCCTGCGTCGCGGACAGCCGATCGAACGGATGATGGCCGGTCAGCAGTTCGTACGTGATGCAGCCGAGCGCATAGATATCGTCGCGCGGATCGGGCTCCCGATGCTCGATCATCTCCGGGCTCGCATACGCGGGCGTCAACGCACCGAGTGTGCCGGGGTCGAACACCGTCGCGTCGCTGTCTTCTTCCGGCCGCTGGAATACGCGCGCAATGCCGAAGTCGATCACTTTCACTTCGGCATTCGTCGTCAGAAACACATTGGCGGGCTTGAAATCGCAATGGACGAAGCCGCGCTCGTGTGCATACGCGAGCGCCGCGCACATGCCGCGCACGATCGGCAGCGCCGCGCGCACCGGCATGCCCTGATAACCGGGCGTGCGCAGCAACTGGCTGAGCGGTTTGCCGCTCAGGTACTCCATCGTCAGATAGACAATCGGCCCGTCGCGATCGAAGTCGTACACCGTGATGATGTTGCGATGCGCGAGCACCTGCGCCTTGCGCGCCTCGCGCTGCAACGCGACGAGCGAATTCGGATTGCCGCGGAACTGGACGTTGAGTACCTTGATCGCGAGATACGGCTTGCGGTCCGATGCTTCGAGCTTGCGCAGATCGAGCGCCTTGTACACGGTGCCCATGCCGCCGACGCCCAGGCACTCTTCGAGCACGAAACGGTTGTTGAGCGTATCGCCGATGCCTTTGATCGTGTCGTGAGCGAAAGCATTGTCCGCCGCCCCCGAAACACCCGAAACGCCCGCAACACCGGCGCTGCCCGAACGCAGCGACGGAATCTCCACCGTCGTCTGGATGCCGGTTTCCTCGCCGCCTGCCGCGACGTTCGATAAGCGCAGCAGCTCGATGCGCCGCCGTACTTCCAGATACAGCTCCTCGGGCAATGGCGTTTGACGATGCGCGGCACCCAGCATCTCCAGCAGTTGCGTCGAACCGAGTTGCTCGGTCTTCAACGCGCTGTCGAGCCGAGCGACGAACTCGTCACGAGACAGTTCGCCGCTCTGGAAGTCGTGAATCACACGCGCAAGGCTAGCCATTTGTGCGAAGCACCGCCGTTGCCGCTGGACCGTGTCGCATGCGACCGACGCCACGCGGGTCGATAGGGAACCTGTCGTAACCAGTTACATGTGCCGCTTCGATACTAGCTCCCGGTCCGCGCTTTCGCAAACCGGAAATGCCCCGCGCGAGGCCCTGCGCGCGCGGGGCGCGAGTGTCGTGCGCGAACCAACAGGATTGCGCCGTCTGTCGGAGAGACACCGCCGCTTGCCGCCCGATAAGCCGCATCGACACCCCGCGCACGACTCCTGGACCACGCCGGAACGCCCTGTTAATCGAGGCTTCCGCAATTTCATCAGGATACTTGAGCAAATCTGGCACGGCCTGTGCGTTAGTGATATCCGAGCAAACAGGTTGCTCAACACCACTCGCAACATTGCGATGACTTCTTTCAGGAGACTCACCATGAAAACGCTGATGATCAAGGATCTGTCCGTCACCGAACAACTCGACAGCCAGGCCATGCGCGCCGTGCGCGGCGGCTTCGGCCCGAGCCTGTACTACAACTTCAGCCCGGTCGTCGCGCCGAACAACAGCAAGAACGTCACCGCCACGCAACTGATCAGCAACGAGCTGAACCAGCAGAATGCCAACGGCAACAACGTTGCGCTCGCCGCCGGCATCACCTCGACCAACGATCCGTTCGTGATGTCGAACAACAACATCCACATGTAATGCGCGACGCGGCGAAGCCCCCGCACGCGCGGGCCGCTTCGCCGCACGCCGTTCATCTCCGCTTTTCGCGCACCCTTGGAGAAACATCATGTCATCCCTCATGATTCGCGATCTGCCCGGCACCCGCGAACTCGACCGTCGGGCCATGTCCGCACTTGCCGGCGGGACCGGCGGCAACGTGCCCGGCTTGCCGTTGGGCAGCCTTGCCGGCATTGCCAACATCAACGTCACGGTGAACCAGAGCCTCGTCCAGCAGCAAAACGTGAACGTCGCGGCACTCAACAACATCGGCGTGATCGGCGCGGGCTTCGTGCCGCTGAAGCTGAACGTCGACCCCTCGCTGTGGGGCACCAACTACGCCGCCGTGTAAGCGCATGCAGCAGCACGGGAACGGGGGTTCCGGCACTGCCGCTACGTTGACATGCACCAAACCGCAGACGGATTTCCTATACTCGAAGTGCGTCGAGACCTCAGTACATCGAATAACCTGCCAAACATTTCGCAAACGCGGCGGCCGGACCCTCAGCGGGCCGAGCCGCCTCATTGCTTTTCTGGAGCCCTCATGGCCAAGCTCGTCATCAAGGATCTGACCGAAAGCGTCGAACTCGACCGTGAGGCAATGGCCGCGATCGTCGGCGGCGCGCGCGTCGGGGCGCGCTCGAGTATCGCCGCGCCGCTCGCGCCGGCCACAACGCGTGTGGTCGACTATCCGCCGGGCTTTCCCGCCGCGCATCTGCATATCGGCAATGCCGCGCTGAAGCAGAAACGATAACGCCGCCAGAACCGCCACCCGCCTCTCACCGCAACGGCACGCGCGATTCACGCGTGCCGTTTCCATTCGAGTCCGACTTTTCGCCATGGCTTGCTTCGCAATCCGCATCTTGCGAAGCGGTGCGGCGAACCCACCATGCCCACGCAATGCGTGGGACTCACGCGAACACTTCGCCTCGCATGCACCGGCCCGATCCGCGCGATTCGGCCACACTGGCACGCGCATCCCTGTCTGGGTGTGCATGACGGCAAGCGACTGATTTTTCGCATCACGCCTCGGCACGTTGGCATACGCCTTGCAAAAATCCAGGCGGGCGCCGCACTGTGCTCGCCTCTTGATCTCAAGGAGTCATGCCATGAAAACCACTGTCATCATCAAAGACCTGCCGCGTCGCGCCGTCGACGCATCCGCCGAAAAAGCCCTCACCGCCGAACAGATGAAAGCGCTACGCGGTGGCCGCTCGGTGGTCGTCACCGTGAACGGTACTTCGACGGGTCACGTCGACGATTGGGACATCAATACCGCCATCTTCGAAGGCCGTATCACCGGAACTTATCTATAGGACGCGCGAAGTGTCCGCAATTGGAAAGAGAGCGCCCGGCTTATGTTCTTTTTGTGTGAGACGGGCGCCGCTCCGGCCGCATAGCCGCTCGTGGAGCGACGGCCCTGCCGGTGGTGCCGGCCTCGTACCGGTCGCGGTGATCGTGCTGCTTACCAGCGTACGCTAGCCCGCATAACCGTCGATCAACTGCTCGAACAGATCGGCGTCGCCCATCTGGCCGCCTTTGAGCATGATCTCCATGCCGTCGAGATCCGGGCGGTCGGAATGCAGACGGCACACGGTCACGCCCGCCGAAAGCGGCGCGAGATAGGACAGTCCCCATGCGTCGAGAGAACGCACCGCAAAGCTCGACGTATCGCCGCCCGCGATGCCGATACGCTGCAATCGCACCGCGCCGAGTACCTGTTGCAATAGCGTCGCGCACGCATGCGCGAGTTGGGATTGTGGCGTGGCTTCGTTTTCGGTGCCGGCATTCGCCGTATTTTCGCCACTCGTCGCCAGAGCGGCTCGCGTCGCGTGCGCTACCTTTCGCGTCGTAAACGCCAGCACGTTGCGCCCGTCGCGCAAGGGCCCGGCAATGGCCGCGACCCGGTCCGCCAGATAGGCCGACGCCGTATCGCCCGTCATCTTGTGCGGGTCCAGTTCCACTCGCAAATAGGCATGCGCGGCGCCGATCTGCACTTCGGTCAAGGGCGAGAGGCTGCCGGCCAGCACGAACACGGGGCCGCGCGCGCGCGCCAATGGCGTGGCGACCCCGTTCTCTACCTCGGAATTGCCAGGCACTCCACACGCCGATGCATAGGCCTGCGCAACGCTGCTCGCCCCGACCGCGAGCAATGGCGCCGACCTCGACGCGTAATCCACGATGACCTTGCCGATGGCATGCAAATGCGCATCGTCGAGTACGTCGAACAGCAACGCGCCGGGCCGTACATCGGGCTTCGTATCGAGTTCGCGGCGCACCTCGGCCTGCAATGCCGCATCGCCCGCTGCATAGCACCGCCAGTCGATCGGCCGTACCCGCTCGACACCCTGGCGTTGCAGATGCTCACGCAGGTCCGCTTCGTTCATCGGCGTGACCGGATGGCGGCTCATCGTCGGATGACGGTCGATCCGGTAGATCGAGGGCTGTTCGTCGTCCGCGCCCGCCGCGGCGAACAGTTGACCGAACACGCAATAGCGCCGCAGATTCGGCTGCCCGCCGACGATCGCGACGAGTTCATTCGCGCAGTACTCGCGCAGCGTGCGAATCGCCACGCCGATGCTGCCGGTGTGCGGCGCGCTATCGAAGGTCGAGCACACCTTGTAATGAATCACGCGCGCACCCAGCGCGGCGAATGCGGCGCCGACACGCGCAAGCTCCTGCTGTTGCGCAGGCGGCGCCATCGTGCGCGCGGCACCCGCAACGCCGATTGCGTCGAGCTGCCCGAGCATCGACAGACGCGCCGCGTCCGGCGGCGTAAAAAACAGCATCGTGCGCAAACCCGCCCGCGCGAGATGCGCGAGTGTATCGGTCGCGCCGGTGAAGTCGTCGCCGTAGAACGCGTAGTCCGGGCCTGTATCGCGCGAGCCGTTCATCTCTTCTGCGCCTCGCATCGCCCTCAACCCCGGCCGCCGAAGAACGTCAGCGCGCGCTGCAATTCCGGCATGTTCTGCGCGTAACTCGCGAGCGGCGCGCCGGCTTGCACCGCTGCCCACGCCTGGCGCACGCTCAGAACGCCCGCGGCCGGACCGTCCGGATGCGCGAGAATGCCGCCGCCGCACATGAAGAGCAGATCAGTCGAATGTACGGCGTCGTGCGTCGCTTGCGCAGTGCCGGCCCATTGTCCCGACGAAAACGCGGGCAGCACGCTGTCGTCGCACCCTGGTGCAAGCGGCAACGCGCAGTCGCGTGCCGATTCGATCACCTCGGCGTCGCTCTGCGCGAATTTGCCGGCAAGCCCATGCACGTGCATATGATCGACACCGGCGAGACGCCAGAGCGTCTGATACGCCTGAAACGACATGCCGAGCGCCGGATCGCGCGACATCATCCCGTAGCCGTTGCGATGCGCGTGCAGCACGAGCGGCGTGGCGCGACGCAAAGTCTGGATCGCCGAGAAGCCGCACCAGTTGATGCTCGCCATCACGCAGCTACCGCCCTCGCGTTCGACGAGTTCCGCATGGCGGCGCATGGCGTCGAGATCGTCAGTGATATTGAAAGCGACCATCACGGGCCTGCCGCTGCGTTCGCGATAAGCACGCACCTCGGTCATAACGGCGCGCACGCGTTCGGCAAGCGGCGCATGCGCGGGGTTTGCACAGACTTCGTCATCCTTGATGAAGTCGACGCCCGCCTCGCACAACTGGCGCACGAGTGCGGCCGTTTCGTCTGCGCTGAGGCCTACGTTCGGCTTGATGATCGTGCCGATCATCGGCCGGCCGCTGACTTGCGTGAGCGCGCGCGTGCCCGCCACGCCATGACGCGGCAACTCGAAACGCGCGCGATACGCGGCCGGCAAACGCAGCGACAGCAGCCGCATGCCGGTCACTTCGCCGAGGTCGTACAGATTGCCGGCGACGGTCGCGGCCAGCGTCGGCAAATTCGCATCGATGTTGGCCAGCGGAAACGACAGCGTGACGCGCGCGCGCCGCCACGGCCCCGGCGTGCGCTGCCGCGTAAGCCACGCGCTCAGCAGGCTCGGTTGCGCGGCGGCTTCGAGTTCCTCGATACGCAGCACGTTGGCGCGGCTGCGCGCGCGCAATGCATCGGACTCGTTCGCGACCCGCACGAAAGTGCCGCTCGATTGCTCGCCCGCCATCACGTCCGCGACACGCGCGGGATCGAGCGGCGTTTCGATCAGATAGTCGGCTTCGAGCGTGTCGCTATCGACTGGCCGCGGCGCGTGAATAACGTTCATAGCGTGCTCAGATCGGGAAACGGACGCATCGGCTCACGGCCGTCCCAGTCGCGCGAGGCCGCGTAGATCATGTCGAACAGCTTGCCTTTCGGCCCCGCGACTTCCGACAATTCGACCACCGTGCCCGGATGATTCTCGGTATCGAAGTAGACGAAACGGCCATTGCGCCCCACCTCGCCGCTCATCGCAACCTTGAAGCCCTGCTCCTGCAGACGCGCGAGATCGGCGTCGAACGAAGTGGTCCAGTACGCGTTGTGCTGCAAGCCCGTATGGCCTGCGGCGAGAAAGTCGCGATACATCGAGGGCGCATCGTTGCGCGTCTGGATCAATTCGACCTGCAACGGTCCCGAGTTCGCGAGCGCAACGGAGTTGTGCACTTCATAGCGCTGCCCGCGATACGTGTAGTTTTCGATCGGCACGCGTTCGTTGTAGAACCACGGGCCCACGCCGAGCACGCGGCTCCAGTAGTCCATCGCGGCCTTGATATCGCGCACCACATAGCCTGCCTGCCGGATTTCGCCAAAGAAACGACTCATGAAACTCTCCCGTTGCTGCGGGTTTTGAAGGACGAGCGACACCCTGGCGCCGCGCGAACGCAGCGCCCGAATGTCGGCGAAGTAAAGAACTGTCTAGAGGAATCCGATCGATAACCACGGAATCGCCGCGACGAGCAGCAAACCGAAGATCAACGCGCTCATATAACCGATGATCGGCCGAATGCCCGCATCGGGATTGACCTTGCTGATCGCGCACGCCGAGTAGTAGCCCACGCCGAACGGCGGCGAGAAAAGGCCGACACCCATCGAGAGAATCACGACGATTGCGTAGTGCACTTCGTGAACCCCGGCGAGCCGCGCGATCGGAAACAGTAGCGGTCCGAACAATACGATCGCGGGAATCCCTTCGAGCACGCTGCCGAGCATCACGAACACGACGATCGAGATCGCGAGAAAACCGTACGAGCCACCCGGCATCGAACCCATCAGTTGCGCGAGGTCCTGCGAGAAGCCCGATTGCGTGAGTGCCCAGGCCATCGCGGTCGCACAGCCGATGATGAACAGAATCGCGCCCGACAGCGTGGCCGCATCGACGAGCATGCGGCCGAGCCGGCGCCACTCGAAGCGCCGGTAAATCAGCAGGCCGGCCAGCATCGAATAGACGATGCCGATTGTCGAGACCTCGGTGGCCGTTGCAATGCCTTCGACCACGGCCAGGCGAATCACGAACGGCAAGGCAAGCGCGGGAAACGAGACGACGAACATCCGCCCGATCTGTTTGCGCGTGTAACGCTGCGCGCCGCTCAGGTCTTCCTTGCGATAACGCCACCAGACGACGACGCACAGAATCAGCGCCAATACCGCAGCCGGCAACATGCCGGCGGTGAACAGCGCAGAAATCGACAGCCCCGTCACCGAGCCGATCGTAATCAGCACGATGCTCGGCGGAATCGTTTCGCTTTGCGCGCCGGTCGTCGCGAGCAAGGCAACGAGGTCGCCTTCGGACGCGCCGCGCTTTTTCATCTCCGGAAACAGCACCGGTGCGATGGCCGCCATGTCCGCGACTTTCGAACCGGAAATGCCCGACACCAGGTACATCGCGCCGATCAGCACGAACGACAGGCCGCCGCGCACATGACCGACGAGGCTCGCGAGAAATTCGATCATCGCGCGCGCCATGCCGGTCATTTCGATCAGCAGGCCGAGAAAGACGAACAGCGGCACGGCGAGCAGCACGAGATGCGACATGCCCTCGTCCATGCGGCCGACCATCACTTCGAGTGGCGTATAGGTCGAGAGGCCGAGATAACCGAATGTCGCGAGTGCGAATGAAAAGCCGATCGGCACGCCCGAGAAAATGCCGACCGCCACCACGCCGACGAAAAAGATCACGAGGTTGGCTTTGCCGAGCGTCTGAAACCCATCCCCCGCAAACACCGCCACCGCGCCAAGCAAGGCGGCAATCGCCAGCACGATCAACACGTCGACCACGCGGCTCACCTGCGCGAGACGGATCAAGCCGACCAGCAGCATCAACACCGCGCCGATCGGCAACGCCAGCGCGCGCCACGCATTGCTGATCTGCAACGCGGGCGTGACGATCGCCGCTTCGCCCGACGCGTAATCGTAAGCCGGCTCGATCAGCAACGCGAGCAAGGCGATCGACGCGACGATCGCGAGCGTATCGACGAACGCGCGCGCTCGCGGCGACAAACGGCTGACCAGCGCCGTCATGCGCATATGTTCGCCGCGCCGCAACGCGAGCACCGCACCGAGCATCGCGAGCCATAGAAACAGAATGCCGGCCAGTTCATCGGACCACACGAGCGGCTCATGCAATACATAGCGCGACACGACGCCCGCCAGCATCACGACGATTTCGATCGCGAGCAAGGTCGCCGCGCACACTTCGACGAGCGCGATCAAACCGCGATCGACGCTGCGCAGCCAGCGCCGCGGCAAACTCGCCGCATGCAGCGGCGCAGCCGCTTCCGCCGGATTCAATGCGTGATTCGACATCGTGCTGTCTCCTTGCGGCCGCGCGCCGCGCGTCGTCCGATGCTCGCCGGAACCCGGCGTGCTCACGCGAGCTTACCGACCGATTGCTCGAGCAGATCCCACACGTCATTGCCGAAGCGGCCTTTCCATTGGCTATAGAAACCGGCCTGACGCAGCGCGGCCCGGAACGTGTCGGGAGACGGACGATTGATCGTGAGGCCCTTGCTTTGCAGATCGGCGACGGCCGCATCGTTCAGCTTGCGAACGTCCTCGCGCTGCTTGATCGCCGCCTGATTGAAGGCGTCGCTCGCAATCGTCTGCAGGTCTTTCGGCAAGCGCTGCCACGCGCGCTGGTTCAGCACGAACCAGTAGCCGTCCCATTGGTGATTGGTCAGCGAGCAGTACTTCTGTACTTCATAGAGCTTGGCAACCAGCACGATCGGCAGCGGATTTTCCTGCGCGTCGACAATGCGCGTTTGCAATGACGAATACACTTCGCTGAATTGCAGACTGGTCGGCGCCGCGCCGAGGCCCTTGAAGAGATCGATGCTGAGCGGACTCACCGGCACGCGAATCTTCAGTCCGCGCATGTTCTGGGCATTGACGATCGGCGCGGTGCTCGTCGTGGTCTGACGAAAGCCGTTGTCCCACATCTTCTCGAACGATTCGAGTCCGGCTTTCTGCATCGCCGTGCGCACATAGCCGCCGAGCTTGCCGTCCATTGCGCGCCACACCTGGTCGTAATCGGCGAACGCGAAACCGACCGCATTGATCGCGACCGATGGCGCGAGCGTCGATACCACGAGCGCCGACGGTGTGAACATTTCGATGCCGCCGCTGCGCACCTGCGCAAGCATGTCGGTGTCGCCACCCAACTGGTTATTCGGGAAGATCCGGATCTCCATGCGCCCTTTGGACGCCTCGCGGACCTGATTCGCCGCTTCCTGAGCGCGCACGTTCAGCGGATGCGTGAGCGGCAGGTTATTGCCGTACTTGAATACGAACTCCGGGCCGGATGCCGCACGTACGATCGCCGGGAATCCCAGCGTACTGGCCACCGGCACGGCGGCTGCGGCACGCAGCAGGCTGCGTCTCGCGAGGTTGGTCATGAGCGTCTCCTATCCCATGCATGGGGTTTGCTGCTTATAATTGATGTGACTGCCGAATCCATCAAAATTCATCATCACTCGCCGCAACGCGCTGATTTCCAGTCATGAGCGTTGCGATGTCGTGCGATAGCTGCAAGACTAGGCGCTCGCGGTAATCGCTGTCAAACCGCGAGCTTGATGTTTTTTGATGGACCTCATCTGTTGAGGACTGCCATGTCAGAACCGGGTCATCTCACCGGAAGCGCGCCGCTCAACGCGCGCGCACGCATTCCCGACATTGCGCGCGCGGCCGGCGTATCGACCGCCACGGTCGATCGCGTGCTCAACGGCCGCGAAGGCGTGCGCGCCGTCACCGCTCAGCGCGTGCTGCAGGCGGCCGCGCAACTCGGCTATCTGCTCACGCCGGATGCGCCCGCTGTCGCAACGGCGAGGCCAATGCGCATCGCGTTTCTGTTGCCTGCGGGCACCAATCGCTATCTGCACATGCTCGGCGACTACATCGAATTCGCCCACGAGCAGTGGAGCGCATTGGACATGAAGTGCCGCGCGCACTACGTCGAGAGCTTCAATCCCAACGAACTCGCGGACCGTCTGCTGTATTACGGTCAACGTGCCGATGGTGTCGTGTTCATGGCGCTCGAACATCCGGTCGTGCGCGACGCGGTCAATACGCTCGCGGACCAGGGCGTACCGGCGATTACGCTGATTTCGGATCTGTCGAATTCGCGGCGGCTCGCGTATGTCGGCATCGACAACCGTTCGGCGGGACGCACCGCGGCGTTGCTGTTAGGCCGTTTCATGGGCCCGCGGCCGAGCGGCAAGATTGCGATGCTGGCGGGCAGCCTCAACTATCGCGGGCATGAAGAACGCGAAATCGGCTTTCTGCATCTGATCGAATCGACCTTTCCGCAAGTGCGCGTAATAGGACTGCGCGAAGGTCACGACGATAGCGAGCGCAACTATAGGCAAACGCGCAAGCTGCTCGAAGAGCATCCCGATCTCGCGGGAATCTATAACAGCGGCGGCGGTTCGGATGGCGTCGCGCGCGCGATTGTCGAAGCGCGTTCGGAACAGAAGATCCTGTTTATTGGACATGGCTTGACGCCCGATACGCGCGCATTGCTGATCGAAGGCACGATGGATGCGTTGATTACGCAAACGCCGCAAGCCATGGTCGGCAACTGTCTGCGGATTTTCCGCAACGTGCACGAGAAACGCGATGCGCTGAGCGACGTGAAGCCGGTGCAGTTCAGTATCGTGCTGCGTGAGAACCTGCCTTGATGGTGGGCAATTCGCGGTATGCAAGGACAGAGGCAAGGGCGGCTGCAATGCAAGTGCAAGGCCTGCGATAGCCGCTTGCGATGACATGCGTCCATGCCCGGCGAGCGCGCCTTCCGGCACGGGTAGCGCCGGAATTCGCCCGCGTGCCGCCTTCCTGTGAAGACGGCGAGACACCGGAGCGCGGCTTGTGGCCACATCGAACCGCTGAGCGCAAGCCCCGCGGCCCGGACGGTTGTCCCGGACATGAATGCATGGAGAAAATATACCGGGAGCCCCACTGGATAGGCTTCTTAAAGACATCGCATTGCGGCGTTGCCTCAGGACGATCTACATCTATAATGAATTTTGAAAGAATATTCTCCCGCTCACGCCAATGACGACCCGAAACCGCCCGCTCGACCAGCTCGATCGCAAGATCATGCGTGCGTTGCAGAAGAACGCTCGCCTCAGCAA
>Ga0153988_1000073_pt1 | contig 21317 bp, 22 predicted proteins | sample TSNC072MetaG_FD_104742 | JGI IMG/M metagenome (GOLD analysis project Ga0153988, IMG submission 104742) | Attine ant fungus gardens microbial communities from North Carolina, USA - TSNC072 MetaG | ecosystem: Host-associated > Fungi > Mycelium > Unclassified | place: USA: North Carolina, Jones...
ATCGGCAAGCATGCGCTTAGAATCGAACGACTCGACATATCGGTTCCGGCTGGCGATGGCGAGCGTAAGGCTGTCAGCGATGTCTCGATTTCGATTGGTAAAGGCGAGACCGTGGCACTCGTGGGCGAGTCAGGTTCAGGTAAATCGTTGACGAGCCTCGCTGTAATGAGGCTGTTGAAGTCGGGCGTCAGGACATCAAACGGGCGGATCATGTTTCCGGGAGGCGGAGGGCGAACTCCAGAGAGTGAGATTGACTTGCTAAAAGCGAGCGACGCCAGTATCAGGCAGCTCCGCGGAAGCGACATTGCGATGGTGTTTCAGGAGCCGATGACAAGTCTGAATCCGGTGTATCGAATCGGCTTCCAGCTCATCGAATCCATCCTGAATCATAGAAACGTCGGCGTCCGGGAAGCGCGCGAGCTTGCACTGAGTATGCTGACCAAGGTGGGTATCACGGACCCTGCCAGGCGAATGAAACAGTATCCTCACGAGCTATCGGGGGGGATGCGTCAACGTGTAATGATTGCGTTGGCACTTTGTTGCGATCCGGCTCTGCTAATAGCAGACGAGCCCACCACGGCACTTGATGTGACGCTGCAGGCTGAGATACTGGCACTGCTGAAGAAACAACAAAACGATCGACACGGCTCAATGAGCGTCCTCTTCATCACTCACAATCTGGGCGTGGTTGCCCAGATTGCCGAGAGGGTGGTCGTGCTTTACGCAGGCCGAGTGGTCGAGGAAGGATTGACGGCCGACATTTTTGCTTCGCCAAAGCATCCCTACACGAAGGGGCTGCTCGCATGCGTTCCCAACGGTCCCAATCAGCCGCAGGGAGCATTGGGGCAGCGCGTGAGATTGAAAGCAATACCTGGTTCTGTGCCGACCGCTTTGCCTACCGGGTGCACCTTCTCGCCTCGTTGTGATATGGCAACCGATGACTGCCGCGTGAAGGAGCCAGCGCTGGAGTCGGTGGGTATACCGGGGCACCTCAGTCGATGCATTCGTTGGAGAGAGTGTTGAGCGAGATTCTGAAAATTGATGACCTGTCGAAGCACTACGTGGTTGGGTCGCGCTTATTTGGTCAGTCGAAGCATGTTCGGGCCGTTGATTCGGTAAGCTTCTCAATCCGTCGCGGAGAAATCGTAGGCCTCGTCGGTGAGTCCGGCTCGGGAAAGACAACGCTTGGGCGGGCGATCCTGCGATTGATTGAGCCGACTGAGGGAAGCATTACGTTCGAGGGACGTGACGTTACTAATGCGTCGTATCGTGAAATGCGTTCGATCAGGCAACGCATGCAGATCATTTTCCAGGATCCGTATGCGAGCCTGAATCCGAAACGTTCAGTTGGGTTGCAGATATGCGACGCTTTTTCGATACACGGGCTATACGAAAAGAGCGAACGTATTGATCGAGTTGTCAATCTTCTCGAACGTGTAGGGCTGAGCAGCAATCACTTTAACCGATATCCGCATGAATTCTCTGGGGGGCAGCGGCAACGAATTGGGATAGCCCGAGCGTTGGCCTTGGAACCGTCATTTGTGGTCGCGGACGAAGCCGTATCGGCTCTCGATGTGTCTGTTCAGGCACAGGTGGTCAACCTGCTTCTTGATCTGCAACGAGATCTCGACCTTACGATTCTTTTTATTACGCATGACTTGAGTCTCGTGGAATACATCTGTGACCGGGTTCTGGTGATGTATATGGGGAAGATTGTAGAGAGCGGCTCCGTTGCGGAGGTCTACGGGGCACCGGCGCACCCATATACGCGCGCACTGCTTGCGGCTGTGCCGGTTCCCGATCCCTCGCGGAAGGTCATTGGGGATGTTTCCCTAAAGGGCGAGTTGCCTAGTCCAATCGCACTTCCATCTGGATGTGCGTTTCGTACGAGATGTGCCTTTGCGAAGGATGAGTGTAAGTCGGCGGTACCGGCGCTTCGTACTCTGGATGGAGGGCACTCCGCAGCGTGCTTTCGGGCGGAGGAGGTCATTCAAAATGTTGAGGTTCAGAAAAGACCTAGGGCGATTACTGAGAAAAATGACGGGTTGGAAGCTAACCGGTAGTGCAGGCGGATAACGTACGCAGTCGTTTCGAGGAAAGCACTTTCTATCAAAGTCAGCCATAACTGAAAAGAATATAAGGTGCTGAAATTCGACTTTGACGGAAACGCTCCTTCAATTTAAATTAAAAATCAACGATCACTCTGATAGATCCGAGCGTGTGAGCTGTGGTGCACAGGAGAACCTGCGCACTATCGGTTGGGACTGCTTTGCTGATCAATTGCCATTCGGTAAAGCCTATGGGTGCTATGCCATTGATGGTGATGATGCGCGCAGAAACTAATTAGCTTATCAACCGTTTGAAGGCGTTTAATGTTCAGGAAAGTTCAAGATTATGTCGGAGCAAAGACGCTCACCGTTTACATTTGTGGTCGAAGCGTGACTGCGAATGAAGGGGAGACTGTTGCGGGTGTTTTGTTGAGACATGCACCTTTGCTGACCAGGACGACGCCGGTCCAGGGTACCCAGCGCGCACCATATTGCATGATGGGGGTGTGCTTCGACTGTCTCGCCGTGGTGGACGGTGTGTCTTCCTGCCAGACCTGCTTGACGACGGTATCTGATGGTATGCGGATTGAGAAGCAGGACGGGCGGAGGGAAGTGTACGTGGACCCGGAGAAGGGGCTTCAGTTCGTCGCTCACGAGCCAGAGAATATTGATTCGAGTCATGTTGTTCAGGGTTCACCGAAATGACTGTCACGTTTGATCTCATTGTTATTGGAGCAGGTCCCGCAGGGCTTTCTGCAGCGACACGCGCGGCGCAATTTGGCCTGTCGGTACTTTTGCTTGACGAGCAGCCGGTGCCAGGTGGGCAAATCTGGCGTTCTGTCGAAGCAGTATCCTCCGGTCCAGTCGGCGAGATTCTAGGGGCTGAGTATCAGCGCGGTGCCGAACGCGTAGCTGAGTTCCGTAAGTCAGGTGCGGTGTATGAGCCTGGCACGCGTGTTTGGCAAATCGAACCCGGTTGGACGGTATTCGCGAGTCGCGGTAGTGAAGCGAAAAGTTACAAGGCTAGATGCGTCCTTGTCGCCACGGGTGCGCAGGAGCGACCCGCTCCGTTTCCGGGCTGGACTACGCCTGGGGTTATGACTGTTGGCGCCGCGCAGATTGTATTGAAATCCAGCAGGGAGATTCCAGAAGAGCCGGTATGGGTTGCAGGGAGTGGTCCGTTGCCGCTGCTCTATATCGTACAGTTGCTGCGCGCAGGCGGTCGCGTCGCGGGTTGGCTGTCAACTACTCCGTCCGGTTCCCTTGAACGTGCAATTCCGAAGCTTTTCGCGGCTAGCAAGGGGTGGAGGGATCTGTTGAAGGGCGTCAAGTGGATGCGGTCCATCGCACGCTCGCATGTTCTGGTCGAAAAAAATGTTGTAAGTTTGCGTGCCGACCCGGGTCTGGACGGGTGCCTTGAGCACATTGAATATACAACGGCTGACGGCAGAACGTGCCGTGTGAAGACCCGTCTTCTGCTTGTGCACGAAGGGGTCGTGCCTTCCATCCACGTGACACAGGCGCTTGGGTGTAAGCACACGTGGCGCGAAAGTCAACACTGCCTTGTGCCAGAGGTCGACCCGTGGGGGCGCACGAGTGTACCTGGCATCTATGCAGCAGGTGATGGCGTGGGGATTGGCGGCGCTGCAGCTGCGTCGACCCTTGGGGAGCTGACCGCTGTCGGAATTGCTTTGGATACCGGAAAATTGACGCTGGCCGAAGCTAACGGGTTCGCTTCGTCTCTGCGGCGCAGACTCTCAACAGAACTTGCGGTGCGACCACTGCTTGACGCGATCTATAGACCTAGAGAGGAAGTAATTGCGCCGGCTGACGAGACAATCGTATGCCGTTGTGAAGAGTTGACCGCCGGGCAGATTCGCGCCGTGGCGCAGAGCGGTGGTCCCTCGCCCGATCGCATCAAATCCATTACGCGTGCAGGAATGGGCCCGTGTCAAGGCCGGCAGTGTGGCTACACCATCGCGAATATTCTGGCTGCGACGCAGCGTCTCCCTGTTTCGAAAATCGGCTTTTATAGGATCCGACCGCCGCTCAAACCACTGACACTTGGCGAACTGGCGTCGTTGGAAGACACGGAAGGTGCAAAGGCGTCTGTATGAAAGAGATCTTCGACGTTGCTGTGGTCGGCGGTGGGTTGCATGGGCTTTCTGCAGCGATGCACTTGGCACGTGAATCAAAGCGAGTGGTCATCCTCGAAAAATCGTGGTCTGGTCGGCATTCATCAGGGGCAACCGCCGCTGGAGTTCGGTCTTTGGGTCGCGACCAGGGGGAGCTGGACATTTCGCTCGAGGCGCTTGATATGTGGCAACACATCGAATCGCTCGTCGGGGACGACTGCGGATTCGCGCCTAAAGGACAGATTTGTATTGCGGAGACGCCGGCCGCACTCGCAGCTTTGCAAAGCGAAATCGACGATCTTCAGGCAAGGGGCCACAGGCACGCCGTCATGATCGGCCCGGAGGAGATCAGGAAGCGGATTCCGGCACTCAAGGCTGAATGTCTAGGGGCCGCGATGGCGCCTAAGGACGGCGCTGCAGATCCGCATCGAACGCTGGCGGCATTCCGGCGTAGTTGTCTTGCTGCCGGCGTGGTGATCCGCGAAGGTTGCGGGGTCAGCAAGATGATGAGACAAGGGGCCGAGTGGAGAATCGTTACCACTCAGGGTGATCAGCTGACCGTTCCTTTCGTGGTGAACGCGGCTGGGGCGTGGGGCAGCAAGATCGCAGCGATGGCGGGTGATGATATTCCAATTGGCCTGAAAGCATCGATGATGATTGTCACTGAACGTTTGCGTCCGTTTGTCGATCCTGTCGTTGCTAGTTACGGGCGCAAGTTGTCGTTCAAGCAGGCGGACCAGGGTGGTCTGGTTATTGGGGGCGGTATCCAGGGCGACGCAGATTTTAATGCAGAGACGTCACACGTTCGATTTGGTCGGCTCGCACGTGGAGCAAAAGACGCCACTACGCTATTCCCGTGTATTGAGGGGGTAAAGATTGTCCGTACCTGGGCGGGCCTTGAAGCTACGCCATCGGACTATCTGCCAATCATTGGGCCGTCAGAGAACGGCCCCGGGGTTTTCCACGTGTACGGATTTTCTGGACACGGTTTTGCACTGGTTCCTGTCGTAGGTGCAATCGTGACTGATCTGATTTTGCGTGGGAATACGTCCAGAAACATTAGCGCTCTACAAGCGCAGCGGCTCATGAAAGGTCGTGCCACGGAGTCGTCGACTGCGGTTGATGGAGCTGCCCCGGGGGGGACCGAGTGAATGGAGGATTGGTTGTGCCCCAAAGAGTATCGACGATAGTGAATCTCCAGGATTGCGGAGTCGTTCGGTTCATTAGTTTGCCCCTGTGACTGATTCGAGCACTATGGACCATATAGACACGAAGCTAATCGCGTTGTTACGTGCCGATGCTCGTACCAGTGTTGCAACGCTCGCAGTCCGGCTTGGGATTGCTCGTGGAACGGTTCGTTCCCGTCTGCAGAAGCTGGAGGCTGAACAGATTATCGTGGGATATACGGTGCTACTGCGCCCCGAGTCAGAGCCCGACAGTATGCGTGCATGGATGGCTGTCCAGGTGGACGGAAACCGGACGAATGAAGTGGTCGCTAGTCTTCTGGGCGATCCGGCGGCGGTGGCGTTGCACGATACCAATGGGCGCTGGGATCTGCTGGCAGAACTGCGTGCCGCTTCGCCTGCCGAACTTTCTCAGGTGCTTGAGCGGATTAGACTCATCAAAGGCATTCGCCATACTGAGACAAGTATTCTTCTCAAAAGCTTCCGGTAGCTGATTGACCTCTGAAATCGGCATTCGGAGCAGAGACGGGCAGGGCTCGTTTGTGAATAAAAGAAGTGATCGAACGTTCGGGATGATTAAATGAATGTCACAGTGTTAGGGGCTGGATCGTTGGGATTCGCTTATGCGGCGTTTCTCTCTTCACGGGGACATCAAGTTACTATCTGGTCTCCAAGCGGAAAAGGGATTTCGGACCTTCTGTTGAACGGAGGGCGATTGGGTGCGCAGGGGAAAGTGGCCGGCGAATTCACGATCTCGCCAAGCGAGGATCTGCAATCGGCATTGGAAGCGTCGAACGTCGTAATTTTCGCTTTGCCTGGGAATGGGCACGAAAGTATCATGTCGCGGGCAGCCCGCTATCTACGCGATGAGCACCTTGTGGTAGTCACGCCAGTGGTTTCTCTTAGTGCGAGCGTGCTCGCTAGCTACACTGCCGATTTCGGAACGAAGCCATTGATCTGCGCCTCGTCAACAACGATGCTTACAGCGCGTCGCCTAAGCGGGACGACAGTCAACATAATGACAATACGTCCATCTGTGGACATATGCAGCCTTCCTGCGTCGGCATTAAATCGTGCGATCGCGGTGCTGTCTTCCTTGTTTGATTCGTCATTCGAGCCCCGATCATCCATGCTCGAAGCGACTCTCTCGAACAGCGGACCAGTCATTCATGTGCCACTAGCCCTGATGAACATGACGAGGATGGAGCGAGGTGAGTCATGGCTGCAGTACGAGCAATTCACCGAAAACGTTTCGAACGTAATGCTCGCCGTCGACCGGGAGCGCATTGCAGTCGGAGCAAGATTCGGGTTCTCCTTTAGCAGCATTGGGGATCAATTTTGTGCATCGTTTGGAGCACAGCCTGGTTCACTTTCCGGTATTGCCGCTCAAATCGTCACGCTTCGGAACGGAGGTCCACTTGGACCTGTCGACGCAAGTACGCGCTACTTGACCGAAGATGTTCCGTTTGGCCTCAGATTTCTTTCGCTGACAGGGAAACTGGTTGATATTCCTACCCCAGCAACAGATGCTTGCATCACGATGGCAAGCGTCGCTCTCGGTCCAGCGCTCCCATCGGACAATAAGCTACTTGACTATGTCCGATCGCACGCCTCCTCTAAACAGAATCTTGCAGATTTCGCAGAGGGACGTCGAGCATAATTTATGAGACCGGGATCCTTCAGCCGGACGTTCGGACCTACTTGAATAGTCGGTTCACAGTAGCGATAAGGTCGGCATAGCAACAATCCGTGACGGCTACCGGATCGTCTTGTCGAGATTAGTAATCTTCTAGGTTGAATACCTCGCAATTTTTGGTTTGAAATTAGTCAGTGATAAATCGCAGGCGAAGTTTTCTGGAGTAAATTTCCCCGAGTGAAGAGACGTGTAATATGCATTTCGATAGGCAGCAACTCGAGACTTTCGCGGTGGTGGTTGAGACGGGGCATTTCGGGAAGGCCGCGCGCGTACTGAATGTGACTCGTGGTGCTGTATCGCAACGAATAATTGCGTTGGAAGAAGCCTTCGGAACGCCGTTGCTGATTCGAGATGGAGTCGTTCCTACCCCAGCCGGGGAGGCGCTGCTTGGACATATTCAGGCACTGAATCTACTTGAGGCGAATACGCTCAAGCGGATCAAGCCAAGTGAAAACGGAAGGGCGAAGATCTCGATTGCCGTCAATGCGGATTCACTCGCGACCTGGTTCGAGCCGGTCGCATGCGCTATCGCCAGGCAGAATTTCGCGCTGGAATTGCTCGTTGATGACCAGGATTTCACGTTGCCGGTGTTGATCAGGGGCGAGGCAATCGGGTGTGTTTCCACAGCAAACCGGCCACCGACGGGGTTTATAGCGGATGCAATTGGTGCGATGGAATATCAGTGTGTCGCCACGAGGGATTTTGCTGATCTTCATTTTTCGCAGGGGCTCAGTCTGCACAGTGTACTGGGCGCACCAGCGGTACTATTCAACCGGAAAGACGGGATCCACGCGGCGTTCCTCGAACAGGCTCTCGGCTTCCCGGTGAGCGGATATGTGACGCATTATTTCCCATCACCGGTAGCGCTACTAGCCGCCGTAGGGGCAGGCGTTGGCTATGGTCTGGTTCCCTCAATGCAGGCGCAACCGCTTATGGATTCGGGTGAACTGACTGTGCTGGCCCCAAGGAACAAAGTTTTCGTCAACCTCTACTGGCACCATTGGGAGAGCGCACCGGAGAACGTGCGCTCGATAAGCGAGATGGTGGTGCGGAGTGCGCGACAGGTTCTCACTCAGTCCACTTCAGGTTTGTCAGAACGATTGTGAGGATTACGATGCATACCTTGAGCGATTGCTCGAATCTTCGAATTTTGCCGATCGGTGATTCTTCCCGTTATTAGTGAACATCCGTTGAACCGTGTCCGTGCTGTGACGATAAAAGCAAGAGGAAACGCCGTTAGAAAAATTCCCGCGATTGCTCCCGGTGCCGTTACAACCCCAGTCAGGTGGAGCAGATATTCCACAACCGCGATGCAGAACCCTTCGACAATCACGAGGGTGGCCGCGTGCGGCGACAGACGTATGTTGAGCAGCGAAAGCCCGATGAGCGGTCCGGTCGCTACCATATAGACAATGTTGAGGTCGACCATCATGTCGATAATGGTCTGTCCGCAGGAGGCGACGAGCGACGCCAGAATGACCGGAACGGCTCGCGATATGAAACCGGTCCCTGAGTGATTCGGTGCCAGGGCGATGGCTGCGCTGGACATCGCCCGTAGCACTGCTGAGCCCGCACCCAATGCCGTTGTCACCAGCACAGCGAGAACCAAAGACCGCACCCCATTGGCCGAGTCGTCCGTGAATGCATGAACGAGCACTATGGGAATTGCTGCCGCTGGATCATTGATATTGGCCAGGTTCAGGGTTGAGGAAGTGGCGACTATAGCCGACGCAGGCAAAAATCCGATCGCAAATACGGCACCGGCCGCGAGCAGGCAGGCCAGCGTGCTGGCGCGTGGAGACCGGCCCGCAATTAAAAATTGTTGATAGTCCGCGCCACACACGACCATCACAGCTACCGACAGCCCGGTAACGGCTGTCCGGCCAGGAGGAGACGAGTGGAGTGCATGGAGGAATTGCAGTGGTGCGTGAAGCCAGATGCCCAGCGTTCCACTTCTGATCAAGCAATAGAATAACGCGGCATTACACAGCAGCATGCAGAAGGCTAACGCAGAGGAAAGCGAGGAAAGCTGGATGGCGGAAAGCCCCGTCAGCAGACAGGCAATCATCAGCATTGAGGATAGCGGAGATAGCCCGGTCATTGCGAGAATGGCTGAGCCGCCACGAATCTGGGCTGCAAGAACGCCTGTCATCCATACGAATGACAGGAGTGCCACGCTCCGGCCGACGGGAGGGCCGTAGATGTGCTCAAACCAGTCCCAGAGAGATTTTCTGCTGGCCCATAATGGGCGGGCACACATTGCGAGCAGCAACAGACCCAGCGTGGTCGCGACGGGGTACAGGCAGCCCAGGAACCCGCTATGTACGGCGATTTCAGCAGTGCCCAGGACGAAGCCGATTCCGCAGGTGGTGGAGACAAGCAGGCAGGCAACCTGCGCGGCGTTGAGCTGACGTTCATTCATCTCGTGCTCCCCAACCGCGTACGCAGGCATGCACGCCTGTCAGATACGAATCGCAGATGATTGCCCTGCGATTGAACAAACTGGTCTGCTTCAGCGTGTGGTGGGCGTCGGGCAAGCGGAAATACGGAATGTCAGGAAAAAGATGGTGCGTGAGGTGGTATCCATTGTGGTGAGGATGAATCCAGCAGGATAGCAACCCGAGATATGGGGTTTCGCGGGTATTTCCGAAGATGCCATCGGCTTCGAGTCCGTAGTGATCGATCATTTCGCGAAATGTCGTCACGGCGTGGAACACGGTGCTCTTCGCCACCACCCACAAGGCGAAGAAGAGCGCAGCGAAATGCGTTCCACAGATCACGTCGATTAGCGCTTCGAAAGTGATCCACCATACGAGCACGCCGGCCCACTGCTGGAGACGCAACTGGCGGGAGGCGAGATGGCCGAGCAGTGATCCCGTCCATCCAGGGAGGTCAAGCAATATCCGGAAATACGCGTGAAACCAGCGATCACCAGTGCGCGTGATACGCGGGATATAGTCCGGATCGCTTGCAGGATGAGCCAGCCAGGCGTGATGCCGGGCGTGTTGTGACCGATAAATATGAAGGTCGTTCAGGAGGGCCGGTGCGAGGAAGATCCGGGCCAGCCAGTCGTTGACTCCGCGGTGTGCGCTCAGGTTGCGATGGCTTGCGTCGTGTAAAAGATTCGCGAGTGCGCGCTGACGGTTGCCTAGCACAAGGAGCGCCACTACACTAATCATTACCCCGATTCGGTAAGTAATCCAGATCGACGCAAATATGGTTGCCCAGTCGAGGAAGATGTCTGAAACCGATCTCAACGCATTTGGACCTGGGGGGCACCAATTCGGGACCATTGCATTGATGGCTGACCGGATGGCCGTCTGATCGGTGACGATCGATGCCGTTACGGATGAACTCATCGCAGCCTCCTTGTTGCTGCAGGGGGTCCCCGGTGGATCTTTTTATTCGCTACGTATTGTCAGTGGATTTCATGACCCGATCTTAGACCCACGCTCGCGACGGGGAGGCGATGGTTAGAACAGCTGTTCGGAATGTAAAATTTTTAAATGAAGTTGTGTGAGCAACCTGCGGGATGCCATAGCCTCGCATCTTGAGAAAGGGGATGTCAGTGGGCGAGAAGGATCTTGGTAAGCTTTGCGCGACACTAAGTCCCATTCTGGGGGAAGCCGTGTACGTCTATTGTTCGTTTGCGGATTTCGCATTGCCCGCGGGACTCACGGCCTTCTGCACGGTGCGGGAACGGGAGGGCCTGACGGCGGTGGTGGAGCGTGGCGAAGCAGTACGGCTTGGGCTTGCTTACACTTATGAGTCCCGGCTCATTACACTGTCAGTACACTCGAGCCTTGAAGCGGTCGGCTTCATTGCGCTGATCAGCCGGAAACTTGCCGCAGCCTGCGTCCCGTGCAATGCGGTTGCAGGTTTCTACCACGATCACATTCTCGTTCCGGTCGACAGGGCCGACGAGGCCATGCAATTGCTAAATGAGATTGCGTCGGCGACCTGCTGATGTCGCTTGATGAAAGTGTCTCCTGAGCGCGTTCGCGGACATCTCAGGTTACTTTTTCTGTTGCACTCCAAAATTTCCTAGCCAGTCGGTGGCCGGACGACTCCCTGTGCTATGTATTCAATACATTCAGGAGATTCATTCCCTGACACGTGAGTTGTACGGGAAAGATCTGAGCCCGTCTGTCTTCGGTTGTTGAATCGGCAACTGGCGGCTCAAACGTACCGGAGAGCATTGTGGAACCGACCGACGACAATTCCGGAGGAACCGGGCAGCAGGCGGACTCCCGGACCGACGACGAGTACTGGCGCCAGCAGGCTGAAGCATCGCAGGATGCCGTCAGGCGTCTAACGGCTCGTCTGAGAGGACGAGATCACCGTATCGCTTTGCTGGAGGTCGCATTTTCCCGGACGATGATCATGCATCATGTCTGGGCGGCGCATCTTGAGCGCAAGCTGGAGCGCTTGCGTCAGCCCGATCCGGCCTCGCATGGCCGGGGATTGCCCCCGGAACACGGCCATGAAAGCGGCGTTGCTGTGCGGCTTCCCCATCTGACACGTACCCTTCAAGCACTTTTTGACGTCATGCAGGAGTACTGGTCGGAATGGGACCCGGATCGTCCTCCAAAATCGTCGACTGTCGCGCGCGCGATCGACGAAAAGCTGGGCCTGAAGGGCCAGGCGAATGGCGAAGCCTCACGCAGTGCGCAGACTTTCGCCGCCGCATTGCGCCCCGACTCTGTCAACGAGGCCGATGGCCGCCATCGCTAGCGTCATGTGCTGACGGGGTATTCCGTCGATATGACGGATTTGCCCGTCTGGCTCTCCTGCTGCTTGAATGGAGTCAAGTCAGACAACCCAGTCTGACACGGCAAAGGGAGGTGAGCGATGTCAGTCCAGTTACGGGTAACGGGGGCGATACTACGGCGCACCCAGGTCGAGCGGGAAGTCGGTCTGAAACGTTCCACCATTTACCAGCGGATGCAGGACGGAACGTTCCCTCTGCCGATCCGGCTTGGCGAGCGTGCGGTCGGCTGGCGCGCATCGGATATCGAACTGTTTCTCGAGAATCCCGCCGGATATCGCAGACCCGCGGCGGACGAGGAGTCCGGCGATGTCTGAGCAGATCGTACCGCGCTCTCTCGACACGCGTCTGGACAACTGGGCGAGTGCGAGTCGGGGCTCATATGATCCAGCGGATGCCGCGCGCATTGAGCAGGCGTGGCAACGCCTGGCCACGCGTCCTCGCGAACTCCTGCGCATGGCGTACCTGTGGCGTGCCGGTCGCGAGGTGATCTGCCGGCGACTGGGGATTCCGCGATATCCGTGGAGTGAGTATGAGCTGGAACTGGCGTCAGCCAAACAGGCGCTGGCGAGGCTGATGTCGGAACAGCCCTGAAGCAGGACCTGCTGGCTCCGTGCCGGAAATTGGAAGAGAGGCGCGGTGGGCGAGCGGATGGCGTGGCGACGCCTGCCACGGGCCGTTGATGGATTGACAATGTGATCCGGTCAAGGTGTTTGCGTTTGATGACACGACCGAGTACGCGTGAGCGGCCCCGACGTACGAACGGATGCGTATGCGCAAAGTGATCAGTTGAGGTTGCCAGGCTGCATGTGTGGGCCTGGTTGTTGTCTGTTTCTTGACCCCCTTGAACCCGCGGTGAGCCTCCCAGGCGCCGCGGGTTTCTTTTTCCGCAGCCGTTTTCATGCGTCGGTGCTGTGTGGATGGAGGAAGAGGAATCATGAAACCGTTTCTTCTGCTTGAGAGCCGGCGAGCTCGGGCGATGCGGGACGTCCTGCGCGGATGGATGTCCGCGCTGGCACTGTTCGCCGGTACGGCTGTCCTTGCTCCCGGCCTTGCGCGTGCAGACGACTGGGGCTGTCAGGTGCTCCTGTGTCTTTCCAATCCCGGTGGTCCCGAACAATACGGTGCGTGCGTGCCGCCGATCGAGAAACTCTGGGCTGCGTTGCGTCATGGCGATCCCTTCCCGACCTGTGACTTCGGGACGGGTGGCTCGCAGGGGACCTCCGCAAGCAACATTTTTGCGAGCGGCGGTTACTGCCGCGAGGATCTGCTGTACTGGGGAGGTCCCGAGCAGAGTGAGCTGATGTGTGGTGCCACCGGGGCGATTAACGTCGAGATCGACAGCCAGCTGTATACGCGCGTCTGGTGGGGCGTGAGCGGTCAGGACCGCACAATCACCGAGTTTTATGGCGCGGGCGGCACGCAGGTACCGTACGACCCGTACCAGTCTGCCGCGCTGTTCCTGCAGCGGCGGCAGCAAGACAGCTTCGGCGGCGGAGGCCAATGATGACGCCCGACCTCATCGCGCTCGCACAACAGTGCGCCCCTCAGGTCTCCCCGTTCACGATGGCGGCGATCGTGCGGACAGAATCCGGCTTTAACCCGTTCGCAATCGGCGTCGTCCACGGTCGGCTGCTGCGTCAACCGGCGAACGAGGCTGAGGCGGTAGCGACCGCTCGTGCGCTTGCCAGGGAAGGCTGGGATTTCAGCGTCGGGCTTGCTCAGGTGAGCCGCGCGAACTGGTCCACATACGGGCTGGACGAATATAACGCGTTTGACCCATGCCGCAATCTGGCAGCGGGTGCAGCAATCCTGGAGGGGTGCTTCGAGCGGGCGCGAAGCGCGCGGCTGAATACCCGACCCGATCCGCAGTCAGCGCTGCGCAACAGCCTATCCTGCTACGCGAGCGGTAATTTCTCGGTAGGTTTTCGCACCGGATATGTGCAGCGGGTTGTTGCGAACGCAACTGCCGTGGCGAGATCCTCGCAGGTGCCTGTTGTCGTGCCAGCTATCGCGCCGATTCCCGTTGTTCCCGATGAGCTTGCCCCGCCGGCGCGATCACGGTCCGGAGCGCATGCGCTGCCGCGGCCGGTAGACGTTTCACCGGCTACGCCGGCGAGTGCCCCGGACGGTAGCGCAGTGGTGTTTTAGCCCAGCAATGCGGTGCCAGTGACGATATTGCGAACAGAGAGGACCTTCCCATGAAATCAGGATACCTAAATAAGTGGGCGCGTATTTTCTTGCCTGCGAGTTCTGCGCGAGCGGATCAGCGTACAGCGCGACGTGTCGCGGTGGCCGCCGGTGGACTGCTGGTTGCGGTCCCCGCCTGGGCGCAGCTTTCGCAGGTCAACACGCTCCTGAACACAATCCAGACGGTGCTGCTCGGCGTGGGCGGTGTGATCTGCTCCATCGCCATTATCTGGGCAGGCTTCCGGATGATGTTCCAGCACGCCCGGTTCGGCGACGTCGCGAATGTGTTCATCGGCGGACTGTTCGTCGGTTGCGCGACGGTGATCGCCGGCATGCTGATTCCGACGAGCTGATGCGGAGCGGCGCACCATGAATTCGCTCAAGGATCCTGTCTTCAAGGGTTGTACGCGGCCTGCCATGCTCTGGGGCGTGCCGCTCGTGCCGTTCCTGATCGTCGGTGGCGGCATGCTGATCCCGGCCATCTGGGCGTTGCTCGCGACCCCACCGATCGGTATCGGGCTGCTGTTCCTCCTGATTCCCGTGTTTGTCACGATGCGTATCGTGACGCGCCGCGATGACCAGCGTCTAGCGCAGTATGCCTTGCGTCTGCGGCTGGTGATCCGGCAGCGGAACCGCCGCTTCTGGGCTGTTCACGCCTATGCGCCTGTCCGTCTCAAGAGGAGGGCGTGACATGTCGGGCGAACCGAAATACGCCGCCGTCGCGAACCGGGAAATCGTGCTGGCCGATTACGTCCCGTACTCCACGCATGTGACGGACCACGTGATCAGAACGCGCGAGGGCGACTACCTGCGGATCTGGAAACTGGCGGGCATCGCGTTCGAGGCCGCCGATCCGGCCGATATCCTGGTGCGGCACAACGGGTTCAACCAACTGGTGCGTGGATTGCCTGGCGGCCATGTCGCGCTCTGGTCGCACCGCCTGCGCCGGCGCGTGTCGGACCACTTCGCAACGCCGTATGCCAAACCCTTCTGCCAGGAGCTGGCCAGCCGTTACTACGCCAGTTTCGCGGGCTATCGCATGATGGCGAACGAGCTCTACCTGACGCTCGTCTACCGGCCGGATCGCACGAGGATCGGACGTATTGTCCGGCATGCTGCGCGCCGCACCGTCGAAGACATCCGGCGCGATCAGCAGAATGCGCTGAAGGTCATGGACGAGCTTGCCGCGCAGGTCGGGACAGGCCTGAAGCCGTACGATCCGGTGGCACTCGGGGTCTATCACAGACCCGGCCCGGTTGCGACCCGGCCCCGCCGGTTTTCATCGGCGCTCGAGCTGCTTGGCTACCTCATCAATGCCGTCTGGGAGCCGGAGCCGGTGCCCGCCGGTGCTATCCATGAGGCGTTGCCGACTTCGCGGCTTTTTGCCGGTGTCGAGCAGATCGAGATCCGCATGCCGTGCGCCACGCGTTATGCCTCGCTGCTCGACCTGAAGGACTATCCGGAGGAAACCGAGCCCGGCATGCTCAACGGCCTGCTGTACGGGGACTTCGAGTACATCGAAACGCAGAGCTTCACCATCCTCGACAAGCCGGCTGCGAAGGAAGCACTGGAGCGGCAGCGCAATCAACTTGTCGCTGGCGAGGACGTCGCCGTCTCCCAGGTCGAGGCGATGGATCAGGCACTCGACAATCTGATTAACGGCGATTTCGTGCTCGGCGAATATCACTATTCTCTCGCCGTGCTCGGCGACAGCCCGCAGGAGGTGTCGAAGGGCGTCGCCAGGGCACGCACGCAGCTGGCAGACGCCGGATTCCAGGCCGCACTGATCGACGTCGTGGCCGATGCGGCCTGGTTCGCGCAGTTGCCGGGAAACTGGCGCTACCGTCCGCGCGAAGCGAAGCTCACGTCGCGCAATTTCTGCGGCCTGTCCGCCCTGCACAACTTCGCAACGGGCAAGCGTGACGGCAATCCGTGGGGCGAGGCGATCACGATCATCAAGACACCGAGCGGCCAGCCGCTGTATCTCAATTTCCACGTGACGCCGGACAAGCAGGATTCGGCCGACGAGAAGGCGCTCGCGAATACGCAGATCATCGGTCAGGCAGGGGCCGGCAAGACGGTCCTCGAGCTGTTTCTGCTCGCGATGGCGACCAAATTTGGTCTCACCGCCGTCCTGTACGACAAGGATCGCGGCGCGGAGATTGGCGTCCGGGCAATGGGCGGCATCTATACGGTGTTCCGCCGTGGTGAGCCGACGGGGCTCAATCCTTTCCAGATGACGCCCGACGAATCGGTGCTCGACTTCTGGGAGCGCCTGGTGCGCAAGCTCGTCGATACAGGCTTTCCGTTGTCGGCGAGGGAGGAACTCGACATTTCCCGCGCGGTGCGCGAAGTTGCCCGGATGGAGGGGGCACTACGGCGCCTGTCAATGGTGCGGCAGCTGTTGCCAAACGTCGGTGAGAACAGCCTGCATGCGCGGCTTGCGAAGTGGTGCGCGGGTGGGCGACTCGGCTGGGTGCTCGACAACCCGCGCGACACCATCGATCTTGCGCGCGCGACCCTCTTCGGATTCGACGACACCGAACTGCTCGATGATCCGGAAGTGTCCACGCCGGTGACGATGTACCTGCTGCATCTGACGGAAAGCCTGATCGATGGCAGGCGGTTCATCTATGTCATGACGGAATTCTGGAAGCGGCTGCGGGATCCTGTCTTTACGGATTTCGCACTGAACAAGCAGAAAACGATCCGCAAGCAGAACGGTCTGGGAATCTTCGACACGCAGTCACCAGCCGATGTGCTGGGCAGCGATATCGCCCGCGCACTGATCGAACAGAGCGCGACTTTCTTCTTTCTGCCCAATCCGCGGGCGGACTACGACGATTATGTGCGTGGTTTCAAGCTCACCGACGCGGAATTCAGCATCGTCCGCAATCTTGGCGAGAACAGCCGCATGTTCCTGGTCAAGCAGGGACACCGGTCGGCCATCGGCCGGCTGGATCTCGCCGGCCTCGGCGATGTGCTCGATGTGCTCTCCGGTACGACGGATAACGTGGAGCTGCTCGACGCGATCCGCGCCCGGACGGGCGACGACCCTGAGGCGTGGTTGCCCGCTTTCCACGCGCAACTGGCGAAGCGCCGTAGCGCGCTGAAGGGAGGCCTGCGATGAGCGGCCTCTTCACTGCGATCGGCGGCACACTCGAGAACGGCATGTCGACCTATGTCACCAACGTGTCGTCGGCGCTCTCCCGAACGCTTGTGCCTGTCACGACGACGGCCGTGACGATCTGGATCATCGCCTATGGTCTGGCCATCGTGCGCGGTGAAGCGCACGAGGCGGTGCCGGCTTTTGCCTGGCGAGGGCTCAAGGTCGCGATGATTCTCGCATTCGCGCTGGGCAGCGGGATCTACCAGCAGCAGGTCGTGTCCGCGATCAGCGGCGCCACATCCGGCCTCGCCCAGACGATCCAGAACGCGGCCAACACGACGGGAGGCGGCAACCCCGGGTGCGGGTCGGTCAGCGGCAGCGGCGTGACGGCGACGAGCGCCACGAGCATCTATCAGACGCTCGATTGTTATGACCAGCAGATCGATCTCGTGCTGGATGCGTATTCCGAGAAGGCGATGCATGAAGGGCTGAGTCCTGGTGGCATCGCCGCGGCCATTGGTGACACGGTGTGCGGGTTCGTGGCGGCCATTGGCGGGTCGATCTTCCTGATTGTGCTGGCATTCGAGGTCGTGATGGGGCGCATGCTGCTCGATCTTGTGCTGGGCATCGGCCCGATCTTTATCGCCTGCGCCGCCTTTGCACCGACCGCGCGTTTCTTCGAGGCGTGGACCGCGAAGGTCGCGAATTACGCCTTGCTGCAGGTGCTCATTGCGGCCTTCCTCGGCATGGCCCTGACTGCGTTCTCGACGGAGCTTGCGCCTTTCGGCGTAACGGCGTCGTCGCCAGGCCCCAATGCTTCGGCGCTCGTCGCGGCGGGGCAGGCGGCCCTTGAAGCGTCGGCCGCGTGGGGCGCAGCGCTGGGCATGTTTGCCACCGCGATTTTCTTGGCGATGGTCGGCTGGCAACTGCCGTCCGTTGCCTCGGGCCTGTCTGGCGGCGCAACCCTTTCCGGGGTTGGCGCATTTATCGCGGGCGTCGCGTCGCGCCGTATTGCCACGTTGATCGGACAGGCGTTGACACGCGGAGGGAGTGGCCCGCGCACGGGCGGGCGGATCAGTAACCGGAACGGATCCGGGGGTGGGCAGACGCCTTCAGGCAGTGGGACGGTTCCCGCATACCAGCGGGCGGCGCGTGACAACCTGGGGCAGGCGAACGGGAGGTGATCATCATGACAGGTGGATCCAGCATCGTGGGTGCAGCGGCCTTATCGCTGCTGCTTTGTTCGACGGGCCACGCTCAGGGCATTCCGGTCTTTGATGCGCAGAACGTGATTCAGGCGGTGGCGACCGTGGGCCAGCTCAAGGAGGAGGTGCAGCAGGAAATCCAGATCTATCAGTCGACGGTCGGCACGCGTGGTTTCGGCGCGCTGCTTGGCAATCCAGTGGTAGCGAACTCCTTGCCGTCGAACTGGCAAGGCGTCTATGCGGCCATCCAGAGCGGCGGCTATGCCGGCCTGACCGGCAGCGCGCAGGCGTTGCGCTCGGCGAGCGAGCTTTATAACTGCCAGGACCAGACGGGCATCGACCAGCAGGTGTGTCAGCGTGTGCTCGACAAGCCATTCCAGGACAAGGCGTTTGGCCTGCAGGCCTACCAGGCCGAACTTCAGGAGTTGAACCAGATCCAGAGCCTGATGCAGCAGATCGACGTGACGCAGGATCCGAAAGGCATCGCGGAACTGCAGGCGCGTATCCAGAGCGAAAGCACCGCGGTCGGCAACGAGATGACGAAGCTGCAGCTGTTCCGGATGCTGGCCGAGACGGAGGACAGGCTCGTTGCCGAGCAGCAAAGCGAACTGGTGCTGAGCCGCGCGGGCAATACGGCACGGCTACAGGATCAGATGGTCCCTGCCTCGTTCGGAAACTGAGGGAGACGATCATGCGGAAAATCATTGCCGGCTTATTTGTGTGCAGTTTCGTAGTACTGATGGATGGATGTGCTTCCGGGCCACCGAAGCCGGTCCTGCCCAATGGGTCAAACCGTGTCCCCATCAACGCCACGCCGCCCCTTCCGGCATCCGTTGCCTGCCCGGCACTGCCTGCGCCATCTGCTGCCGGAGGCCGGCCATGAGTGCGCCGGACGACTATGGACACGTACTCGACATCGAGGCGTCGCTCACGCATCTGCAGGCTCAGTCCGAGCGGCGGGCCTGGCATGTTGCCTACAGCGCGGTCGGTGTCGCGGTGCTGAGCGTCGTTGCGCTCGCTGTCATGGTGCCGTTCTATCGGGTCGTTCCGCTGCCGATCGAGGTCGATCGCCTGACGGGCGAATCCCAGGTGATCGATGTGCTCGATGCGCGCCATGTCCATACGAAGGAGATTCAGGACAAGCACTGGGTCGAGGCGTACGTGCGTCAGCGCGAACGGTACAACTGGGGCCTGCTCCAGATGGACTACGACAGCGTCGTGGCCATGAGTGACGACGTGGTGGTACGCGACTACAGGAGTGTCTACAGCGGACCTGATGCGCTGGACCGGCAACTCGGTCCGAATATCGAGCGCCGTGTGCGGATTCTCTCGACCACGCTGCCGCCGGATGAGCCGGGGCACGCGGTGGTGCATATCGAGCGCACGACGTTCAGGAACGGTGTCGCGAACGCTGAGCCGCCGCAACGCTTCGTGATCACGCTGGCGTATGCCTATCGGCCGCCTGTGTTCACGCGCGAGAGTGTGGCCGTGGCGAATCCGTTTGGCTTCACGGTGAGCGCCTACAGTCGCGATGCCGAATATACGCCGGCGGCCGCGTCGTCCGCCGCGGCGGGAGGCGCACCATGAAACAGCGTGCTCTCATCTTCATGTGGCTTGCCGGTCTCCTCGGTGCGAGCCCCCCGGTACGTGCCTGGGACCTGCCGGGCTGGTCGGACGACTCGCGTGTCCGGCAGATCGTTTACGCGCCCGACGCGGTGGTGCGTATCAAGGCGCAGCGCGGCTTTGCCACGCATATCGCGCTCGATCCCCACGAGCGCATCGCGGTGGTGGCACCCGGTGACCGCGATGGCTGGCAGGTGATCGCAAACAGGGGCGATCACGACGTGTATCTGAAGCCCCAGCTTGCCGCGCACGACTCGAATCTCGAAATCCGCACGGACAGGCGCAGCTACAGTTTTGATCTGATCGTGCTGCCCCTGAAGACGAAGTTCGGCAATGGCGACGAGATGTACCGCGTGACGTTCGTCTACCCGGATGAGCTACGTGCGCAGGCCCATGCCCGAACCGATGCTGAGATCGTCGCCCACCGTCTTGACCAGCCACCGGTGCTGCGCAACGCCCGGTATTCGATGCAGGTCATGCCACATTCGGACGATATCGCGCCGACTGCGGCATGGGATGACGGACGTTTCACCCATATCCGCATCCCCAGCAACCGGCGCATTCCGGCCATTTTTCGCGTGGCCGACGATGGCACGGAAAGCGTCGTCGACAGACACATGGAGGACGACACGATCGTTGTTCACGAGGTGGCGAAGCGCTTCGTGTTGCGTCTGGGCAATGAAGTCGTCGGCATCTGGAACGACGCGTATGACATGGATGGCGTGCCGCCCCGTGATGGCACGACCGTCACGGGCGTGAAACGTGTCCTGCGGAGTAACGGTGATGAATGACGAGACCCGCAATACGATCGCGCCGGATGATTCAGGTGGACCTGATGGACGTGACCCGGCGGCGCGCGATCGCGATGACGGTGCCGCGTCCGACGCGGCTGGCGATCGCGGCATGCCTTCGCTTGGACAGTACCGGCCGGTGCGTCCGGGAGCCTGGTGGTTGACGCCGCTGCTCATCGTACTGCTCGCGGGCGCCGGCGCAGTCTGGACCATCCATACGTTTGTCGCCCGTCACGATGCGCAGGCCAAGGCACAGCGTGATGCTTTGGCTGACGCGCCGGGCCAGGGGAGGGTATTCAGGGAGATGCCGGCCGCGGCGAGCGCGGCTTCGGCGCCGTCTGTGGCGAGCACGGTCGTACCGGCGCCCGCGCCAGTGGGGAACCGTCAGCCTGCGGTCGCGCATCCGTTGCCTGCGCATAGCTACTACGATGCGCCGCTGCTGGTGACCGGCGGTCCCTCTGGAGAGGGTGGGCAACCGGCTGACCTGGCAGGCGCCCCGCCGGCGAACGATATCCGTGGTGGCGTGACGGGGACCGCGACGTCGGTCGGCACCGACGTCACCGGCAGG
>Ga0153988_1000074_pt1 | contig 21123 bp, 14 predicted proteins | sample TSNC072MetaG_FD_104742 | JGI IMG/M metagenome (GOLD analysis project Ga0153988, IMG submission 104742) | Attine ant fungus gardens microbial communities from North Carolina, USA - TSNC072 MetaG | ecosystem: Host-associated > Fungi > Mycelium > Unclassified | place: USA: North Carolina, Jones...
CGCGAATCCCACGAGGTCCGCATCGGTAATCGTTCGTCCGGGGCTGCGGAAATTCATGCCGACGTAGAGATCGGTGTAACGCAGTCCAATGTTTCGTTGTTCAGTCATAGTAGCCTCTGGTTTATTTGCAGGGACGCAGTGCCGAATCCGGCGGCAGATAGTCGTTCGTGTAATAGCTCTTCGGGTCGCGTCCCTGCGGCAACAGCCCCACCTGAGACAACTGATCCTGCGTCTTGACCCACAGCGCGTCTTCCGCCTTGCCCACGTACTTCGCGCCACCGCTGCAGAACAGCGGTGCGACGGCGGCCATCTCGGCGGTTGCCGTCTTCTCGCTCATGTTGGGAAATACCTTCTTCAACGACTTGACTGCCTTCGCCGGATCGTTGAGCGCGGTGTTCCAGCCCTTCAGGCTTGCCGCAATGAACTTCTTGACGACATCCGGGTTTTCTTTCAGATACGTGTCATTGGCAAATATCGACGTGCTGACGGTCGGAACACCGTAGTCCGCAAAGCGGAAGTTGTTCAATTGCGCACCCTGCGCTTCCAGTTGAATCTGATATGAGTCGACCGAGCCCAGAATGGCGTCGACCTGGCCCTGCAGCAGAGTCGGCACCAGCGACGTAAGCGGCATGTTGACGAGATTGACATCGGATTCCTTGAGTCCGTTGGCTTTCAGGAACAACGGGAGCATCGTCGTCTGCGACGAGCCGGACGGCACACCGACTCTTTTGCCGACCAGATCCTTGATCGATTTGATGCCCGACTTTTTCAGTGCCGACACTTCATTGGGATTGGACTGATAGAGCGTGGCGACCACCTTCATCGGCGCCCCCTTGGCAATGAGCTGACTGACGGCAACCGCGTCGGCATAAGCAATCTGCGCCCGATTGGCGGCGACCAGCTGAGCCGTGGTGGCCGAGCCATTGCCTTCCACCAGCGTGACGTCGAGGCCGGCGTCCTTGTAATAGCCTTCCGTTAGCGCGACCGCGAAGCCGGCGTTCGGACCGCCCGCGACCCAGTTCAATTGAAAAGTAACGGGCGTGGCTGCTGCTGCGGTGCCGGTGATACCCATGACCAGGGCCGATGTCACGGCCCCCGCGGCTACCAGATTGCGAATGAATCGGTTCATCGTTGTGTCTCCTTATTTTTGGATCGAACTCGGACCGTGTCCGGTTGTTGAGTCGTACTGGCTTGTACGCCTGCTTGTGTGACTGCTTGTGCGCTTTATTGCTTGCTGCGTTGCCATGGCGTCATGGCCCACTCCGCAAACTCGACGATGTAGTTGATGGCAATGCCGATCACCGTCAGCACGGCGATGACCGCGAACGTCAGGCCGATGTCCATCGTGCTGGTACCGCGCAGCAACACGTAACCCAGGCCTTTGTTCGCGCCGACGAACTCGGCGACGATGGCGGCCGTGGCGGCGATGGTCGCCGAGGTCTTGATGCCGGAGAAAATGACCGGCAGCGCGGCGGGAAGGCGCAGATAGCGGAAGGTTTGCCACGAGCTGGCACCCATCGACTTCGTCAGATACAGAAGACGGTTATCGAGAATCTGAAAACCGCTCATGCTCGCCAGCAGCAACGGGAAGAAGGTCATCAGCACGGTCAGCAGGATCTTCGATTCGATACCGAAACCGAGCCATACGAGGAACAACGGAGCAACCGCAATTTTCGGCACGAGTTGCAGGAACATCAGCGGCGGATAAACCACCTGCTTCGCAATCGGAGACAAGGCAATGACCAGTCCGAGAGGAATGGCGGTCAGAATCGTCAGTCCAAAACCCCACACGATTTCGGCAACCGTGACGAGGGAGTTGTTCCACAGTTGAGGCACTTCCTCGATCAGACGCGAGAACACCAGACCCGGCCCGGGCAAGACATAGGACGGAACATCGAAGAGCCGCACCACCGCGGCCCAGAACGCGACGATTGCGACAAACGTGAGTGGCGGCAGCAAATTCCAGCAGATGCGTTTCAACTTGCGCATCCCTCGCGATTGCCGGGCATTCGAATCCCCAGCGCGCGCGGATGGGTCTTCGTTGGTGCTGCTTACGCCATCGACCTGGCGCGACGATACCTTGAGTGACATGCCGTCTCCTCTCTGATGGATAGAGTGCGATGCAGGTTTAGCCGATCCCTAACCAGAGCAGCGCGACAGTTGGGATTCATGCCTGAAACGTTGCGGTGCCGTGTCAGCGCATGAACTAAGATGCCATGACGTTCTTTGATTGAACTCTATTCTATCTTGATAAAAACACCTCTAGGGAATTCCACCTAAGGGAAGCAGCCGACTGTTCTGGCGGGATGTTCAGGGGATCAGGCAGGCCGGTTGGCGCGTGATTTCAGGCAATTGGGATGGGATCGTGATGGGCGCGAGCGCGCTCTGGCTTTTGCGGGATATCGAGGGCAGCCTCGCGCCTTATCTGATCTGTACGTAGCAGATAACGGAAATCTTCCAAAGCCGCATGCCGGATTTGGCGACTCGACCCCATCGGCGGCGGTGTTTTCACCAACGGAACTTCGCGGCATGGGCGTCGGGGCTGCGTATAGCCGCGCCGTGGCAATTGCGCGAAGACACCACGTTTATTGGATGACCGCCTTTCAGGTACATAGGCAGAAAGGCTACTCCCACGTCGCAGTAGAGAGTGAATTGGAAAAAGCGTATCCCGCAAGACTTGACGGTACGTTGCTCCGCGAACCCGACGTTACCCGAGCAGGTTCTGCCAGATGCGAGTTTCGCCGCTCTACCGTCCTCGGGCGCGTAGGCAACGAAGCTGGCTAGTGCCAGTAGTGGACGGCAATCGCGCAATGGCACGCCCGTTGACGCGAGGACCTGCAGACCTATGCCAACGGCAAGCGCCATCGCCCGACAGAACGCGTCATGTCAGTGATCTTTCCGGTACTGACCCAGACACGGCACATCACTACCGCGGCTTCGGGCCACCACGCGCTGTCATGCGTCCGGCCAACGCCGGAAACATCGGCCCGAGCTTCACGGGCCGCCGGTGCGGCAGTCCGTCTGAGGTATCGGCCACTGTATCGTGGGCTGTCGTTCATGATTCTGACCGGTTGTGGTACGCACGGACCGACGCAAACCGATTCGAACACATGCCGCAAGGCCTCGCTGCTGCGAAACCGGCCATGCTGGTTAATTATGAGTTCGGGGTCAATGGAAGGGCGCCCGTATGACTGTAGCGAAGCAACAAGCGCTCTCGTAAGCCGTTAAGCTCAAGTACCTATCAATGCGCGCAACGGGTGCGTCTGCGGGACGTGATCGTCAAGGTTGAGGAATAGAAGAGTTTGTCTTGCACGCCACCTTGACGACCCATCATGACGATGCGTTCCCATCACCCAATGGATCAAGGATAGGCAACCGACTTCTGATTCGCCGAGTTTTTCGACGGCATCGGCCATAAGCGGACGGTAACCTGCGACTTCGCGTGGACATTCGAGCGTCGCATCCACCCGGACATAGGACTTTCGCGGACCGGCATGCAGCGGGTCTGCTGAGCGTCCGCGCGGCTCGCGTCAGCCACCCCTCAGAACCGGTATCCGACCTGCAAGCTGCCCTGTTGCGCCGATACGTGCGTCGTGTTGATCACCGCGTCATAGCCGAGCGATACGTCGAGGTGCTTCGCCGGATGCAGCGTCACGCTCGCGCCGGCGGTCAGATAGCCGCGCGGCAGGCTCGTGCCCGGCGCCGCGAACACTGTGCCGTCGAGCGACGTCACGCTCAGCGTGCGGTTCGCATCGAGCAGCTCGTGCGCATAGCCGATGCGCAGCTCGGCGTTCACGGGCCGCAGCGCGTCGCCGAACGCCTTGTCGACGGTCACGGCCACGTAGGGCTGGAGGCTGCGCACGTTGTCCGTGCCGACATCGAGATCCTGACCGCCCGCGCCACTCTCGCCGAAGCCGTTCGCATGGAAATAGGCGTAGCGCAGGCCGACGCGCGGCGTGATCCGTACGTCGCCGAACGTCATCGGCAGGCTCGCCTGGCCGCCCACATTGAACTCCTGGCCCATATGGTCGCCCTCGGCCGTGCCCGCCTGCCCGAGCGGGCGCTTCTGCGAGAGGAAGTCCAGCCCCGCGCCCAGCGTCGCGCCGAGATCGACCGGCCCCACGCGGCGACGGCCATAGAGCGCGGCACGCAGCGTATCGGTGGTGCCCGAGTCGGTCGTCACCGCTTCGTCGATGTCCGCGTGGTCGTAGCCCACGGCCACGCCCGCGTCGTATTCGCCGTACTTCCGCTCGAGCCCCGCGAGGAAGCCGTAGCGGTTGCTCTGGAAGCCGGGTTCGCCGTTCGTGCCGTCCACGTTCGTGTGGCTGCCCGTCGCCGTGATCCAGCCACGGGGCGTCGCGGACGCCGAACCGCTGCCGAGCCGGCCGAGCAGCGCAGCGCCTTGCGCCTGTGCGCCGAGTATCGTGGACGTGCCGACCGCCGCGTAGATGCTCGTATCGACAGGCGCCACGACGACCGGCGCGGACGGCGTGCCCGGATCCGACGGCGGCGTCGCAGCGGCCGCGAGCGTGAGTTCGACCTCGTTCGCACCGTAGGCGACCGAAGGCGTCAGCGTACCGAGGTAAGACACACCGCTGCTCGTCACGCTGCCGAACGTGCCGCTGATACCCTTCGCCGCCGACACCAGCGTGTACGACTTCGCCGTATACGTGCCCGGATCGTAGGTGATGGCGAGCACGCCGTTCAGCGTCGCGCGGCCGCCGACGTTCAGCGCCGACGCGCCGTTCGGGCTGACTTCGATCGCGAGCGTCGCGTTGCTCGCCTGTGCGTAGTTGCCGCCAACGCTCAGCGTGCCGATCGACCCGCCCGGCGCGACCGTGCCGCCGTTGACCACGTCGCCAAGCACCGTGCCGTGGCCGCGCAGCGTGCCGGCGGCGGCGACGGCGACGTTGCCGCCGAGCACGGCCGTCGGCGAATCGGCGTCGCCCACTTCAAGCGCGCCGCCCGAGACGGTCGTGCTACCCGCGAACGCCGCGCTGTTGCCGTCGAGGGTCAGCAGGCCGCTGCCCTGCTTCACGAGCGTGCCCGTTCCGCCGAGCGTGCCGCCGAAGGTGCCGTTCGCGTCGGTCAGCGTCAGCGTCTTCGCGCCGAGCATCGCGACGCCAGTACCGCTCAGATTCGCAATCGATGCACCGCTCGTCGTGCCGGAAATGTCGAACGTGCCGTTGTCGATCACGCCGCTCGACGACGCGATGCCACCCGCGCCGCTCAGAGCCAGCGTGCCGCCGCCGATCGTCGTGGCGCCGCTGTAGCTGTTGGCGCCGGTGAGCGTCCACGTGCCCGAACCCTGCTTGACGAGCGCGCCCGTTCCGCCGAGCGTGCCGCCGAAGGTGCCGTTCGCGTCGGTCAGCGTTAGCGTCTTCGCACCGAGCGTCGCGACACCAGTGCCGCTCAGGTTCGCAATCGATGCACCGTTCGTCGTGCCGGAAATATCGAACGTGCCGTTGTCGATCACGCCGCTCGACGATGCGATGCTGCCCGCGCCGCTCAGCGCCAGCGTGCCGCCGCCGATCGTCGTGGCGCCGCTGTAGCTGTTGGCGCTGGTGAGCGTCCACGTACCCGCACCCTGTTTGACCAGCGCGCCCGTTCCGCCGAGCGTGCCGCCAAAGGTGCCGTTCGCATCGGTCAGCGTTAGCGTCTTCGCCCCGAGCGTCGCGACGCCAGTGCCGCTCAGGTTCGCAATCGATGCGCCGCTCGTCGTGCCGGAAATATCGAACGTGCCGTTGTCGATCACGCCGCTCGACGACGCGATGCTGCCCGCGCCGCTCAGCGCCAGCGTACCGCCGTCGATCGTCGTGGCGCCGCTGTAGCTGTTGGCCGCTGTGAGCGTCAGCGTGCCCGCGCCCGCTTTTGTCACGCCGCCCGCCCCGCCGATGCCGTTCGCCATCGTCACGTCGTTGCCGTTCGTGTCGAACGTGCCGCCGTTCGCGCCCAGCGCATCGAGGCGGCTGGAAATGTCGGTCGTGTTTCCGGCGGCCCACCGCAGGCCGCCGCCGTTCAGCGTGACATTGCCCGTTCCGAGATTGCCGCCGTTGCTGAAGTCGATGAACCCGGCGTTGACGGTCGTGCCGCCTGAGTATGTGTTGGCCGCGTTCAGGACGGTCGTGCCGCTGCCATTCTGCGTGACTGTGCCGGTGCCCGCGATCACGTTCGAGAACGTATAGGACGCATCGGACTGGTTGAAGTTGATCGAGCCATTGTCGGTGATGCTGCCGGCAAGGCCGACGATGGAGCCGGCCGTCGCGCCGCCGGCGGTGGCGTTGCCGATATTGAGCGCGCTGCCGCCGCCGATGATGAAAGTGGCGCCGGTCAGGTTCAACGTGCTGCCGTCACCGAGGTTCAGCACGCCGGCGCCGCCCGCCCCGCCGTTTCCCGAACAGCCGCAGACACCGCCCGCGCCGCCGACTCCGCCGATCTCGAGCTGCCCGCCGACCGTGACGGCCGCCCCACCGGTCAGCGTGAGCGTCCCGTTCCCACCGTTTCCGCCATTGCCGCCGCGATCTCCGAAGCTGTTTCCGGCGCCACCGCCGCCGCCGGCTCCGCCGACGTAGAGATTGTTACCGACGTTGAGCGCCGTGCCGCTGAGATCGAGTTCCCCCGCGCCGCCCGTCGTGCCGTTGATCCCGCCCGATCCACCGCCGCCGCCACCGCCACCGCCGATCACGACGTAATCGTAGGACGGACCGATGCTGCCGCTGCTGGCCGGACTGGCGACCGTCTGCGTGATTCCCGGCAGACCGCCGAGGCCGCCGCCGCCCGCCAGATAAAAGGCCGGCCCGCCCCCACCGCCGCCGATGGCGCCCGTTCCGCCGTTACCGCCGCCGGCGCCGCCTGTGCCGACGAGCAGATTGTCGGCGTGCGCCCCCGTCGCGGCGAGCGTAAGCAACAACGCCGTCAATGCCGCCCCGGTTCCGACCACGCGCTTACGGGTGCCGCCCCGTTTTGCCGCCCGCCCCTTCGCGGCCGACCGTGCCAGCTCCGACACAGCCTGCCATCCCCCCAGACTCGCGTTCCAGACAACGCAATATGCGTGATTCATTGTTTTCGCTCCCCCGTTGGCTATTCTTCGAACCCTGTACGACGCGGTCTTTGCGCGCGTGCGGCACCACGCGGATCAGAAGCTCAATGTAAAATTTATCTTCAGAAGATTCCATTACCCGAACGAGTGATATGTACACCGACGACGCCGTTCTCCTGCGCGAAATCGTGCGGCTCTACGAAGCCGAACCCGACCTGATTACGCTGCCGGGCATCCTGTTCGAGAGCGTGGCCCGGCTGACCGATTCAGACGTGGTCGGCTGGACCGAGGTGCACCACCGTAGCGGGGAGTTGAGAGCGTTGCTGTCGGTCGAGGACGATCCAGCCCGGCGCAAGGAAGCCTTCGAGCTGTATGCGCGCCACGCGGGCAGTCATCCTTTCTGGCAGAAAGACCCGGCCTTCTTTGGCGAGCGCGCCGTGCGCGAGTCCGATATCTTCACCGACGAAGAATTCATGGCGCTGCCGATGGCGCGTGAAGTGTTCCTGCCATCGCATGCGCACCGCATCATGGGCGTCGTGATCCAGCACGGCGAATATGCACTGGACCTCAGTGTCCACCGGATCGTGGGCCGCGCGCCTTATAGCGACGCCGAACGCGACCGGCTGCAAGCCTATCGTCCGCACGTGCTACGCGCGTATCGCCAGGCGCAGCGGTGCACGGTCGACAAGCTCTCCGCAGCGGACCGTCTGCATTATGCGTTTCCCGAGCTAACGCAACGTCAGGTAGAGGCAGCCGTATGGATCGCCCAGGGCAAATCCAACGAGGCCATCGCAGCTGCGATGGGCGTCAGTCTGGATACGGTCAAGGCGCATCTGAAGGCCATTTTCAGCAAGATCGGCACGGACAGCCGCCTCGCACTGGCACGGCTCGTCCATACCGTGCCGCCGTTTTCGCAGATGCCGCCGCTCTGGAAGCTGCCGGTCGAGACGTGGAAGACGCAGACGGCGGCGGGTTAAGAGTTCGCATTCGCCTGTAGCGAGCCTGACATTCGCAGCTGATGCGATGCGAATATATGCCGATAGATGCGGGCATTCATATCCCCCTGTCACGATGAGGAGCACACGTCGAACAGCACGCACTCGTCTGCGACCGAACCACCACTGGACTATTATTGACAAATCAGTCCATAACAAATAATCTCGACTTATGGCTAGACCTAGAGAGTTCGATCGAGAAGAGGCGCTGGACCGCGCTACGCGCGTGTTCTGGGAGAAAGGGTATGCCTCGACGTCAACCGAGGACCTGCTCGCTGCGATGAAAATTGGGCGGCAGAGCCTCTACAACGCGTTCGGTGACAAACGAAAGCTGTATCTGGAAGCACTGGAGCGCTATCAATGGGAAAGCACCACGGGCCACCTGGAGCGTTTAAATGCTCCTGTGTCGCCGGTAGACGGTTTGGAAGCCCTTTTGCTTGGCGTCATTGCCGAAGACGATCGCGTTCGCGCACTTGGATGTATGGGTGTCGGCGCTGTCGGTGAATTTGGGGCTGCGGATCCGGAGCTTGCGATGCTACGGAACAAAGTGAGACCAAGGCTTTTCAGACGCCTGACTGAACGCGTCCGTGAGGGGCAGGCTTGCGGAGAAGTCGATCCCGGCATCGACGCCCGCGAAACCGCCGCATTTCTACTGATGACAATGCAAGGCATTCAGCTCGGCGCCCGCGCGGGTACCGACACGAAAAATCTGCGCATGCTGGCCAGATTTGCAATCAACCGCCTTAGATCGCGCTAGCAACGAAAAACCTGGCGTAGCTTACGCATGCCCTTTTATGGACTGATCCATCAAAAATGGAGCTGGAAGTGAACGAGAGTCGCAAACTTACGGGAAAGGTTGCCATTGTCTTTGGCGGTTCGCGAGGCATTGGTGCGGCGATCGCAAGGCGCTTGGCCAACGAGGAAGCCGATGTAACAGTGACCTACGTGTCGGCGCCGGAGCGAGCAGCCGAAACGGTCAGGGCGATAGAGGCCGCCGGACGCACCGGCTTTGCCGTCAGGGCAGACAGCACCAATCCGGCGGCGATCGAGGCCGCCGTCGCGCAGACCGTGAATCGCTTTGGGAGACTGGATATTGCGGTTGTCAACGCAGGTATCCTGTTGCTTGGCGACGTCGCGACGGTGAGCCTGGAAGATCTTGACCGGATGCTGAACGTCAACGTACGTGGCGTTTTTCTTGCCATCCAGGCTGCGGCTGCGCGTCTCATTGATGGTGGCCGGATCATTACGATCGGCAGCAACACCGCGGTGCGAAGTGGACATCCAGGCTCGAGCGTTTACTCGATGACGAAGGCGGCAGTCGCGGTCATGGTGAAAGGTATCGCTGTCGACCTCGCAGGCCGTGGCATCACTGTTAACAACATTCAGCCCGGGCCGACAGTAACGGATATGACGGTCGATCATATCGAGAGGATCAAACCGCTGATTCCGCTCAAGCGAGCAGGAGATCCGGACGAGATTGCCGGTCTGGTTGCCTACCTCGCCAGCAAGGAGTCCAGCTATATGACGGGCTCCAGCCTCACCATCGATGGAGGCATGGCGCTATAACCGCCCGCTGACGGTCCGGGGTGGTCAAAAGCCAGTATTCACGACAACATTTCGAGAGCCAGCTAGCCGTCTGGTGGCGTGCTTCGGATTGGCTCGGCATCCGGAACCCCGAAGATCTGATTTTCGTGGCGTGGGTGACGATTGAACTGGTCGTGGCAATACTTGCCTATGTGGCAATCATCAGGTTATGGCGACACTTTCCTCACATCCTGACCGCGCGACGCACTACCGGCCGCCGCGCGGCATCTATCTTCAAGGCTTGAACGTATCGCCGAGCGCAACGCCTTCGCGGCGCGGATCGGTGCCGCCTTGCAGCACGGCGGACTGCCCGAGCGTGACGCGCATCACCGTGTTGATGCCGCTCGCCTGCGCAGCCGTCGACACCTTATGTCCGAGCGCAGTCAGGCCGGCGATCAGCAGATCGTGCACGCCGTTATCCGACAGATCGAGATCCGGGTGTTCGCCGCCAATCGTCGTCGTCGGACTGTTGCTCGCGCCGAAGTCCATCAGGCCGGACGACTGCTGCGCGTCGAGCCCCCAGTCGAGCGTACCGACGAGCGTCTTCACCACGTATTGCGGAATCGTGCCGCCGCCCGGCGAACCGGTCGCCATCACGAAGTCGCCCCTGGAGCCGTCCGGCGCGATCTTGAACACGAGCGTCGGCGCCATCGAACTGCGCGGCCGCTTGCCCGGCTGCACGCGGTTCGCGATCAGATTGCCGGCGCTGTCCGTCGGGGCTGCGGAGAAGTCGGTCAACTGGTTGTTCAGCAGAAAACCGTGCGTCATGTGGAACGAACCCATGCTCGACTCGACCGTCGTCGTTGCGGTAAGCACGCTGCCGTCGCCGTCGACGATCGTGAACTGGTTCGTGCCGTGCTCGATCTGATTGGCCGCGACACCGACCGGCACCGCGCCGAGATCGCCCGGTAGTGCGGTGCCCATGCTCTTCGCCGTGCTGATCAATGCCGCCCGGTTCTTCAGGTAGGGCTTGTTGAGCAGCGTGTCCCAGGTGCCGCCCGGTAGCGGGACGAAATCGGTATCGGCAACGTACTTGTCGCGGTCGGCATACGCGAGCCGTTCTGCTTCCGTAATCAGATGCACGGCGGCGACGGTCGGCTTGCCGCCTTCGAGATCGAGCGCGGTCGGCGGCATCGATTTCAGATCGAAGTTCTCGAGAATCCCGAGCGCCGACGCAACCGCGATCCCGCCCGACGACGGCGGCGGCATCCCGCAGACCCAGTATGCGCGATACGTCGTGCAGACGGGTTCGCGGACTTTCGCCTGATATCCGGCGAGGTCGGAGAGCGTCGTCTTGCCGGGCGTCAGCGTCGAACCGTCGGCGCCCTTCGCGACGGCGATCTTCGCGACGATGTCCTGCGCGATCGGACCGGTATAAAGCGCGTTCGCGCCTGATTGCGACATCTGCGTCAGTGCGTCCGCATACGCCGGGTTCTTCAGGATCGTGCCGAGCGCCTTCGGCGAGCCGTCCGCATTCATGAAATACGCAGTCGCTTCGGCGTCGCGCTTCAGGCTCGACGCGTTCGAGGCGATTGCCGCGGCGAGGCGTCCACCGATCGGAAAGCCGTTCGTGGCAAGCGAAATCGCGTCGTCGAACAGGCCTTTCCACGGCAGCTTGCCATGATCGTGCTGCAGCGCTTCGATCAGGCGCGGCACGCCGATTGTGCCGATCGAGCGGCCGCTCGCGCGCGCGTTGGGCTGTGGCGTCGAGTGATCGCTCGTGTCGTCGATATATTGCAGATAGTTTTCGGTCGCGGCAGCGGGCGCCGTTTCGCGGCCGTCGTAGGCCTGGAGAACCTTGCTGCGTCCGTCGTAGTACAGCAGCACGCCGCCGGAACCGAGGCCCGTCGCCTCGGGAACCGTGAGGCCGAGCACCGCCTGCACGGCGACGGCCGCATCGGCTGCCGTGCCGCCCCGTTTCAGCACGGCGCAACCGGCGGCACTGGCGTAGGCGTTCGAGGTCACGACCATGTAGGTTTTTGCGTAGCTCGGCTTGAGTCCTGTCCGGTATCCGGACGCGGCCTCGGGAAGCGACGGATCGCCGGGCTGGTTCGAGCCAACCACGACGGTCGAGCCGTTGTTGTCGACCGCGAGGCAGCTTGTGTCGGCGGTAGGTGGCGACACCGGGGGCGGAGAGGTCGACGGCTGGGACTTCAGGTTATCGGAATCGCCGTTGCAGGCGCTCATCAAGGCAGCGGCGAACAGTGCGGAAGCGTAAGGCCGGATCGTGCTGATTTTCATTGTCGTGGTTCGGCGTTGTCGTTCAGGAGATCAGAATCGAGGGGGGGCCTGCCGTTGCATGGTTTCTTAAAATATTCGGAAAGGCAATTGGAATAAATCCCACTTACGAAGGGGTTACAGCAAGCGCCCCCGGTATCGGCTCCAACCCGCCGATATCTCGTCGCCGTCCGCATCGCCGCCCTTGCCGACACCCAACGCGACCACACGCTCTGCCGGGAACAGATGCGCTGCTATCCGGCCTCGCGTTAACACGGACATTTCCACAAGGAATGGTTCTATTCCCGACGCTTGATGGCCGAGGGCGCTCTCCTGCTCCACACTATCCGAAGGCGGCGACGAATCTGTCGAGGCGAATCTGCCATCGCCCATCACTTCGCAGGCCTTATCGAATAACAATGAACGAAGGAGACACATGAAAAAGATCGTTTTATCCGCGCTGATTGCCGGTCTGTCACCCTGTCTGTCCCATGCGCAATCCAGCGTCACGCTGTATGGCGACATCGGTGGGGGCGTGCGCTGGGTCAATGGTCAGAAAGGCGGTAGCGCAGTCATGTTCAACAACAACATCCTCACCGTGAATCGTTTTGGCCTTTACGGCAAGGAAGACCTCGGCAATGGCCTCGCTGCCGTCTTCAAGCTCGAAAACGCCTTCAACAGCGGAACCGGTGCATTGAAGAGCGCCGGTGTGCTCTTCTCGCAGGCAGCGTTCGTCGGTCTTTCGGGCAGCTTCGGGCGACTCACCTTCGGCCGCCAGGTCAGCGCGAGCGAATACTTCGCCACGCTCGTCGATCCCACCGGCGGTCAGGCACAGTCGCTCGCCATCCAGCCCAACGCGCTCTACTTCTTCAACTACTTCACCAACGACACGCGCTTTAACAACACGATCAGCTATATCGGTCATGCGGGCGGCTTCCGCTTCGGCGCCAGCTATTCGCCGGGCGGCGTCGCCGGCGATCTGCGCTCGGGCACCAATGTCTCCGGTACCGCCATGTACCAATGGGGTCCGGCGCTCGGCGGCTTCGGCTATCAGAAGACCTGGAACGCGACCGCGACGCAATGGGCCCAGACCTTTCACACCGGCGGCTCGCTGCAACTCGGTCCCGCGCGCCTCTACATGAGCTACGCCGATTTCAGCGTGAGCGGCGCCACCGAAGGCCAACCCACCCGGCGCGATCATATTCCGAGCATCGGCGTCATGGTCGTGGCCACCCCCGAGCTGCAATTCACGGCCGCCGCGTACTACGACAGCGCCCGTCATCTCGCCAACGCCCAGGACGGCAGCGGGCACAAGGTCACGACCTTTGCCATCGCCGAGTACTACCTCTCGAAGCGCACCGAGCTTTACGCCGAAGTCGACTACAACGGTTTCTCCGGCGCCTATCGAACCGACGCCCTGAACGTCGCGGGGCTCGGCATGCGCAGCGGCGCAAGCTCTACGACCGGCGTCACGCTCGGTCTCATGACGCGGTTCTAGGCAGTTTTGCCGCGTTATTTCTCACTCAGCACTCACACGTCAACATGAAGATATCCACTCGCATCCCATGCATCGCCGTCGTGGCGATGCTCGCCGCGCTCAGCGACTACGCGAGCGCCCAACCGGCTGCCGCTGAAGCGGCACCCTCGTCCGCGACCGGCACGAAGGCAGCCGCAAGCGACGCCAAGGCCGCCAGGGCCGCGAACCGCAAGCTCGCGCACCGCGTGGAAAACGCACTGGCGCGCACGCGCGGCCTGAACTCAGCGCGCATCATCGTGACGGTACGCGACGGACACGTCACGCTCTCCGGCGCCGTGAACTACAACGAGCAGATTCCATTCGCGGTCGAGGCCGCGCGCAAGGTCGAAGGCGTGATCGACGTCGAGAACCGCATTCGCGTATCGGGCGCCTCGCTCTGACGTTCGCATCCGGCTGCGCGCCGGATGCGCCTGCACGACATCACGGCTCGACGACGTTAAAGCGTCCGTCGGGCTTTTCCAGCGTCTTGAGGAACACGCCGAACAGCACCTTGTTACCTTCGAGCACGATCTCGCCTTCCGCCAGCGCGGCACCGAACTGCGTCTCGCCAAGCAGGATGCGATCGAGCGTGGCACGCTTCATGGCGATGTCCAGGTCATGGCCTTCGCGATGCGGCGTCGCCGACCAGGTCAGCGCGCCATGCTTCAGATACAGCGCATAGCATGCATCGCGGTCGGTGAAGCGCCACGTCATGCGAATGTCGAGCGTCTGCGCCTTGGGGCCGTCGACCATCACGGCCAGGTAGTCGAAAAACGCGCCGTCGCTCAGCACGCGCACGAGGTCCTGGCTGCGCATGATCTGCCCGGCCCCCGCTCCCGCGCCTTCGCGCAGTTCACGCGCACCAAGCAGATAAGCGTTGCGCCACGTCGCGGATTCCGCCTGAAAGCCCATTTGCTCGAGCGCCGCCGCGCCCAGTTCGCGCGCCTCGCGCAGCGTCGGCTGTGCAAACACGAGGCGGTTCATCACCTCGGCGACCCAGCGATACTCGCCGCGCTCGAAATCGCGGCGCGCGCGTTCGAGCATCGCCTCGGCGCCACCCATGTACTCCACGTAGCGCGGCGCGGAAAGCTCGTCCGGCAACGCGTGCAGATGCGCCGGATTGCCGTCGTACCAGCTCAGGTAGCGCTGATAGATCGCCTTCACATTGTGCGACACCGTGCCGTAATAGCCGCGCGTATGCCATTGGGCGGCAAGCGTATCGGGCAGCGTCATCCGTTCGGCGATTTCGGCGGCGGTTCCGCCACGGTTCATCATGCGCAGCGTCTGGTCATGCAGATACTTGTAGAGATCGCGCTGCTGTTCGAGGAAGCACGTGAGGCGCGCCGTGCCCCACGTGGGCCAATGGTGCTGCGCGAATACGACATCCGCGCCGCCCGCATAGCGTTCGAGCGCCTGATGCAGATAGCGCGACCAGGCCTTCGCGTTGCGCACCTGCGCGCCGCGTAGCGGACACAGGTTATGCAGCGTGCGCGTGCCGTTCTCCGCCACGTTCAGCGCACGCAATTGCGGAAAGAAGAAGTGCATTTCGGCGGGCGCTTCGCTATCGGGCGTGAGCTGGAACACGATCTCGATACCGTCGATCGTATGCGTTTCGCTTTCCTGATAAATCAGTTGGGTCGGCTCGATGAGCGTAACGGTGCCGTTCGGCATCGTCTTGCCGAGCCCCGCGTCGATCTGGCAGCACGCATTGCGCGCGAGTGTCTGCCCAAACTGGAATTGCGAACGCCGCTCCATGGCCGTGCCCGCCATCACGTTTTCCGCGACGGCCTCTTCCATGAAGCCCGCCGGCGCGATCACGGCGACCTCGCCCGCGCGCACGCGTGCTTCGTCGACCACGCCCTTCACGCCGCCGAAGTGATCGGTATGGCTATGGCTGTAGATCACGGCCAGAACAGGCCGGCGCGGCCGGTGCGCATAGAAGAGTTCGAGCGCCGCCTGGGCCGTTTCGCGGCACGTCAGCGGATCGATGATGATGAGTCCCGTATCGCCTTCGATCAGCGTCATGTTCGCGAGATCGAAACCACGCACCTGATAAATGCGCGGCGTGACCTCGAACAGCCCATGAAGGCGATTGAGCCGCGCCTGACGCCATAGCGCGGGATGCGCCGTAGGCGGCGCGGTTTCTTCGTCGAGGAACGCATAGTCGGCCATGCTCCAGACGAGCCGGCCATAGGCATCGCGGATCTCGGCGTCGGCAAGCGTGCCGATAAAGCCGCGTTGCGCTTCTTCCATGTCGAGATCGTCGTTCGCGGGCAGAGCCTGCAACGCGTTGTGATGAGCCTGCCGGGTCGCCTCGGTCGCGCGCTGCACGGGCAGATCGGCAAGCGCCGATGAAATCGGAGTGTTTTGCATGGCGTGATGAAATGAGAGACGCGCAAGGCTCGCGGCCTTGCGCAGGGGAAGAGCGGCGAAAGCGCGGCCGCGCTCAGGACAAAACGGCTTCGGCTTCGCGCACGGTTTGCATGGCGGCGCGCGAGCGCTGCGGGTCGAGCCAGCGCGCGCACAGCACGCCGCAGCCGATCAGCACGAAGCCACACAGTACGCACGATTGTTCGAAGCCCTGCGCCGTGGCCGCCAGGCCGTGCGCGTGCTGGATCAGCACGCCCGTGAGTACGGGCGCGGCGAGTCCGGCCAGCGAGCCAATCGCGTTGCTCAACGCGAGGACCGCGCCGCGCTGACCATCCGGTGCAACTTCGCTGAGCATGGCGGGGCCGACCGAATACATCGCGAGCGTGAGCCCGCTGCTCAGCGTAAGCATCAACACCTTCACGAGCGGCCCGAGCGCGGGCAGATACACGGCAAAGCGCAAGACCCCGGCCGCCACGAGCGCAATGGCGATGAAGACGCCACGCGACTTGCGCGACGGCACCCCCGCGCCCAGCAGGTGCTGCGAGAGCCACGCGAGCCCCAAGCCCATCGGCGTGGTGATCGCGACGAACAACGCGAAGAGCCGCCCCGAATTCGCCGCGCTGAAGCCCAGTCCGGCCTGGAGATAGTGCGGCATCCACGTAAGGCTGGTGGCGAGCACCCAGTTGGCCGCGAAATGTCCGCAGAAATTGCCGGCGATGGTTCGATCGGCCAGCAGCGTACGCCAAGGCACGCGCCGCTCGTCGCGCAGGGCGCGCGGCCGTTCGAGCGGGCCTTCGGCACCGAAGAAAAACCAGCACACGCACCACACGAAGCCGAGTGCGGCCAGCACGGCGAAGTTGGCACGCCAGCCCCAGCGCGCGGTGATGACCGGTATCGCGAGACCCGCCACGAACAGGCCGAGCGCGCTGCCCTGATAGAGCACGGCCGCGGGCAGGCCGCGCTTCTGGTCCGGAAACCACTTGTAGAGCGCGTGCAGCGAAACAGGCGATGCCGGTCCTTCACCGGCGCCGAGCAGCACGCGCGTGACGAGCGCGACCGTCATCGAACCTGCGAAGAGCATCGGCAATTGCAGCAGCGACCACGAAAGCGCCATCAGCAGCAGGATGGCGCGCGTGGCAACGCGGTCCGCCAGCACGCCGCCCACCACGGCCGCGATCGCGAAGAGCCAGTTGAGGCTGCCGCCGATCAGGCCGAACTGCGTGGGCGTGAGGCCGAGGTCACGCATCATCGGCACGGAGATCATGCCGAACACCACCTTGTCGAGGAAGTTCACCGTCATCAGCAACGCGAGCATGATGGCGATCGACCACGCGCGCGCGGGCCGATAGTTGTGGTTGTCTCTGCCGTATGCGGACATCCTTGTCTCCAGTCTTTTTCTCTTGCTCGCCGCCAGGCGGCGGCGCGAACCCCATGGGCTCGCCCAACCTGCTCCTTACCGCTTACGAGCCCTGCGCGCCGCCGGTATCGAGAATCGCGCGCGCGATCGTGTTGCGCTGAATCTCGCTCGTCCCTGTGAAAATGCGGAACATCCGCAGCTTGCGGAACGCCTGCTCCACCGGGTGATGACGCGTCACGCCCACGTTGCCGTGAATCTGCACCGCCTTGTCGGCAATCTCGAAGCAGCGTTCGGAGACGAACACCTTGCACGCGGCCGCTTTCATGCGCAGGTCGCCGCCGGCATCCGCGAGCATGGCGGTCTGCGCAATCATGCTTTCGCAGGCCCACAGCGCGGCCGCCATGTCGGCCAGCATGTGCTGGATCGCCTGAAACCTCGCAATCGGTCCGCCGAACTGCCGCCGGCTGCGCGCGTAGTCGAGCGATGCTTCGTACACCGAGGTCGCGAGCCCGAGCATGGTCGGGCAATGTAGCAGACGGTTCACGTTGATGCGCGACATGCCGAGCTTGAAGCCGTTGCCCGCGCCGCCGAACAGGTTGGCGCGCGGCACGCGCACGTTCTCGAAGCGGATGTCCGCGTCGATATGCTGGCCCGACATCGGCACGTACTCCTGCTCGACCGTCACGCCCGGCAGATCGAGATCGACGAGCACCGCGCTGATGGCGGGCGGCGTGGCCGTGGCGTCGGTCACGCACATCACGATCGCGAAGTCCGCGAACGGCGCTCCGCTGATGTAGTGCTTATGGCCGTTCACGATCAGATCGTCGCCATCCGCCACGGCGCCCGTCGCGATGCTCTGCGCGTCCGAGCCCGAATGCGGCTCGGTCAACGCGAAGCAGGTCGACTTCTCGCCGCGTATCACCGGCATGAAGTAACGCTGCAACTGGTCCGGCGTCGCATACTTGAGCATGTTGCCCACGCGCGGCGGCCCGCCCAGATCGCCGAGCACGTGCATCGCGAGCGAGCAGCCGCTCGCCGCGAGATCGGCTTTCAGCGCGCACTGCTGCAAGATCGAAAAGCCCTTGCCGCCGAGTTGCACCGGCAGGCACGCCGAGTAATAGCCGAGTTCGGCGGAGCGCCGCCACACGCGCCGCAGCACGTCCTTCGGCCAGACGCTCTCCGAATCGAGGCCGAGTTCGCGCTCCATCGGCTTGAGCTCGTCGGCCACGAAACGGCGAATGCCCTCGCGCGTAGCGTCGAATACCGCATCGCTTACCTGTTCGAACATCATGGGGTCCTCAGTTGACGCGCCGCTCCGCGCCTTGCCAGTACTGTTCGCGCACGATCTTGCGCGCGATCTTGCCGCTCGCGTTGCGCGGCAATTCCGCGACGAAACTGATCGAGCGCGGCAGCTTGTAGTCGGCGAGCAGGCTGCGGCAATGCGCGACCAGCGCGTCCTGGTTCGCCGTGCGCTGCGGCTTGAGCACCACCGCCGCCTTCACGCCCTCGCCCCAGCGCTCGTCAGGCACCGCGAACACACAGGCTTCGAGCACGTCGGGATGTTGATAGAGCACGGCCTCGACCTCAGTCGGATAAACGTTGAAGCCGCCCGAGACGATCATGTCCTTCTTGCGGTCGACCAGATACAGGTAGCCGTCTTCATCGGTGCGTGCGAGATCGCCCGTCATCAGCCAGCCGTTCACGAGCACTTCGGCCGTGAGTTCGGGCGCGCCCCAGTAGCCCTTGAAGACGTCCTCGCCGCGCACGGCAATCTCGCCGACTTCGCCCGCCGCCAGCGCCCGCCCGTCTTCGCCCATCACGCACACTTCGGTCTCGCCCATCGGCCGCCCGCACGAAGCGAGACGTTCCGGCCGCTGCGCGATCGCATACGCGTGGTCCGCAATCGTGAGGCGCGTGACACCCGAAGTCGATTCGCTCGCGCCATAGCCTTGCGAGAGAATCGGCCCGAAGCGCGCCCACGCTTCCTGAATGCGCGCGGGCGCCATCGGCGCGGCGCCGTACGAGAGCGACTTCAGCGCGCTCAGGTCGGTGTGCGCGAGCGTGGGCTCGTTGAGCAGCATGTTGATCATCGCGGGCACCATGAAGACGTGCGTGACGCGCAGGCGTTCGAGATCGGCGAGAAATTGCGCGGTCTCGAATGTGTCGAACAGCACGAGCGTGGCGCCGCAATAAAGAAACGGCTGCATGAGCATGCCCGACGCATGCGTGATCGGCCCGACGAGCGCGAGCCGGTCGCCGGGACGCGGCTGCGTGTCCATGCCGATCAGCAGCTTGCGCAGCGACGCCATGCGGTTGCCGTAGCTTTGCATCGCGGCCTTGATCTTGCCGGTCGAGCCCGACGAGAAATGCAGCACGGCGAGATCGTCCGCATGGCTCGTGAAATCGGGCGCATGCGAAGCGGCCCGGGCCAGCAGCGCTTCGTAATCGAGGTAGCCTTCGGCGCCACCCAGGGCGATGAACGTCTCGACGCTCGCAAAACCCGGCGTGGCGCGCGTATAGCCCGTATAGCCGCGGCCCGCGATCAGCACGCGCGGTGTGCAGTTTTCCACCACGTCCGACGCTTCCGCCGCCGTAAAGCGCGGATTGAGCGCCGCTTTCACGAGACCCGTCTTGTACAGCGCGCATTCGATCTCGACCAGTTCCGTGCAGTTGCGCGACTGCACCGCCACGCGGTCGCCGCGCCGCAGACCGAGGGCGACGAGCGCATGCGCAAGCTGGTTCGAGCGCGCCTCGAGTTGCCGGTAAGTGAGCGGGCGGTCGCGATGGATCACGGCGGGCACGTCACCCCAGAAGGCCGCCGCGCGCCGCAGAAAATACGGAAAGCTCATTCAGGTCTCCAATGAATGTCGAGCCAGTGTGTAAGATATCGCTCATTCCCGCCATGAAGCGGTAGCTATAAACCCATAACCAAGGGGAATGGCATGGAGACACGCGATCTGGACTATCTGCTGGAAGTCCGTCGCTGCGGCAGCATCGGCAAGGCCGCGGAAGCGCTCGGCATGAGTCAGCCCGCGCTGACCAAGGCGATCAAGCGCATCGAGAGCGAAGTGGGCCAGGCGGTGTTTCACCGTGGCCCGAACGGCGTCGCGCTCACGCCTGGCGGCGCGGTGTTCGTCGAGCGCGCGCAGCGTATCGCGCTCGAATACGAGGACGCGCTCAAGGAGCTGCGCGCGATCCAGACCGGCGAGCAAGGCATTCTGCGCGTGGGCTATTCGCCCACGGTGCCCGACTCGATCGTGCTGCGCGCCTGCCGGCAGTTGATGAACGAGCGCCCGGCCGCGCGGCTGCGTCTGCGGCGGCGGCTCGCGAACGACCTGTTCACGCTGATGAAGGCCGGCGAACTGGACATGGCCGTCGCGCCCGAGCCGCCGGACATGAGCAAGGAGTTCGACACGCTGCCGCTCTTTCGCGATCGCCTGCATGTGATGGCCGACGAATCGCACCCGCTGCACCGCAAGACGCGGCTCAGGCTGCACGATCTGGCGAACGAGGAATGGTTGCTGCCGGGCATGAACATCCCGCTGCGCCGCCAGGTGAACGACGCTTTTCGCCGCCAGGGATTGCCGGAACCGGCGTTGCGGGTCGAAACGGACTTCGCGATTCCCGCGCTGCTCGAACTGGTGCGCGGCTCGCGCATGCTCTGCATCGCGGGCAATGCGACGGCCAACTCGCAGAGCGGAATCTTGCCCTTGAACGTCGACGAGACCGAGTTGAATCTCGCGCGCAACGTCGGCGCGGTGTTACGCGTGGGCGGCTATGTCTCGCCGCTTGCGCAGCGGCTCGTGGAGTTGCTGCAGCGCGCGCGGCCGCAAGCGGGCCGACTCGCGCCGATGGAGTGAGCTTGCGAGGTCGATCGCAAGCGGATATGCCGTGGCAATGCGATCGGAAAACTACCGGTGGTCTCGTGAACTGATCGAGCGGGCTGAACTGACCGGGTTGACTGAGTTGAGTTGCAATAGCCCCGTCATTCGCTACCTGCCCCCGGTGGCCGTGGAAGTACCAGAACCACCGAGAACCCACCGGA
>Ga0153988_1000075_pt1 | contig 21034 bp, 14 predicted proteins | sample TSNC072MetaG_FD_104742 | JGI IMG/M metagenome (GOLD analysis project Ga0153988, IMG submission 104742) | Attine ant fungus gardens microbial communities from North Carolina, USA - TSNC072 MetaG | ecosystem: Host-associated > Fungi > Mycelium > Unclassified | place: USA: North Carolina, Jones...
CGTCGGCTTCGAGCAGCGGTGTGAGACGCGTGCCGGGCGGCGGCGCGCCGTGCTCGGTAAGCCCGAGGTCGTAACGTTGCGCGGTCAGCCACTCTTCGAGAAATGGCGACTCCTGCGTCGCGATCGACACGCTGACGTCCGGCTGCGCGTCGTGAAAGCGCTTGACCGCGCCCGGCAGGATCGAATGCGAAAACACCGGCAGCGCGATCACCGAAAGCTGGCCGTCCTTGAATTCGCGCAACGCGGCGGCTGTCGATGCCACATGTTCTAGCCCGACATACGCGCGCTTGATCTCGTCGAACAGCATCAGCGCGGCTTGCGTGGGACGCAGCCGGCCATGCACGCGCTCGAATAGCGCGAAGCCGATGCTCTGCTCCATGCGCGCAAGTTCGCGGCTTACGGTGGGCTGCGACGTGAAAAGCATCTCGGCCGCCCGGGTGACGCTACCCGCTGTCATCAGTGCGCGAAAGACTTCGACGTGCCGGTGCGTGAGCGCCATGATGGGTCCTATATCAGAAGTGAATAGATAAGCAACAAATTGGTATTTTACTGAATGACAGTTGCATCGCATCATGTCGACCATTGTTCCTGCAAAGCCTCGACATGCAACCGACCATGACGCCATTCGACCCGCATCGACTCGCCAGCCTCGCTCGTCAGTACGGCACACCGCTATGGATTTACGATGCCGACACGATTCGTCGGCGGATCGCGGAACTACGCAGCTTCGACACGATTCGCTACGCGCAGAAGGCGTGCTCGAACGTACACATCCTCAAGCTGATGCGCGGTGAGGGTGTGCTGGTCGATGCGGTTTCCCTGGGGGAGATCGAGCGCAGTTTCGCGGCGGGCTATAAGGGTTATGAGGGCGATAAGGTGCAGCCCACGGCTGAATTCACGGCTCGTTCATCGGCAAACGAAGGCGCCGAAGGCGTGGTCTTCACCGCCGACGTGCTCGACCAGGCGACGCTTGCCAAGGTGCTCGAACATCGAATCACGGTCAACGCCGGCTCTATCGATATGCTCGAACGGCTCGGCCAGCATGCGCGCGAAGGCCATCGCGTGTGGCTGCGCATCAATCCCGGTTTCGGTCATGGCCACAGCAACAAGACCAACACGGGCGGCGAACATAGCAAGCACGGCATCTGGCGCGACGAGATACCGCGTGCGCTCGATCTGATTCGACGCGATCGGCTGAAGCTCGTCGGCTTGCATATGCACATCGGCTCGGGTGTCGACTACGCGCATCTCGCGCGAGTCTGCGATGCGATGGTCGATGCGGTAACGAACCTCGATCACGATATCGAGGCGATTTCGGCGGGCGGCGGTTTGTCGGTGCCGTATCGCGAGGGTGAGCCGAGTATCGATACCGCGCATTACTTCCGGCTGTGGGACGAGGCGCGCCGGCGTATCGAAGCGCATGTGGGGCATCGCGTGCGGCTCGAGATCGAACCGGGACGCTTTCTGGTGGCGCAGGCGGGCGTGCTCGTCGCCGAAGTGCAGGCGCTGAACCGGCGGCCGGCGTGGCAATTCGCGTTGGTCGATGCGGGCTTCAACGATCTCGTGCGGCCGTCGTTCTATGGCAGCCATCACGAGATGAGCGTGCTCAAGCCCGATGGCACATTGAGCGAGGCAGCGCCGGGTGCGTTCTCCGTGGCCGGTCCGCTGTGCGAGGCGGGCGATGTGTTCACGCAGGGCGAAGGCGGCGTCGTGACGAGCCGGACGATGCCCGCGCCCGCAATCGGCGATTGGATCGTGTTTCATGACGCGGGTGCGTACGGCGCGTCGATGTCGTCGAATTACAACTCGCGGCCTCTCGCGCCGGAAGTGTTGATCGAGCGGGGCAACGCGTGGTTGATCCGGCGCAGGCAGCGTATCGATGAACTGCTTGCGCTTGAAATGCAGAACTAAGGCGCTAAAAACCGGGCGCCGGGTGCCGGACTCGCTACTCAGGGCTCGGTACGTGCCGTTCGCGGCATCGTATTGCGTACTCACCCCGTTGGTCGATCGAAAGAAAACACGAAGTACCGGCAAGAAGAGTGGTCACGCGAACACCATCTGCGTTAATGTTTTGCACACTACGCCAATCGACGATTTCGCACGAGCGCGGCGGACCTCATGACACGCATCGGATCCCCCTTCGACCTCTCGCATCTCGAAGACGAATGGCTGGAAGCGGACGGCTTCGGCGGTTTCGCCTCGGGCACGGCCGGCATGCTGCGCACGCGTCGTTATCACGCGTTGCTGCTAAGCGCGACGCGCGCGCCGGGCGGGCGCATGGTGCTCGTCAATGGCGTGGAAGCGTGGCTCGAAGCGGACGGGGAACGCTTTCCGTTGAGCATGCAGCGCTATGGGCCCGACGTGATCTACCCGGACCTGCGCGGGAGTCTCGATAGCTTCGATACTGCGCTGTGGCCGACGTGGCGGGTGCGGGTCGATGCGCAGACGGTGGTGATCGCCGACGTGTTCGTCAGCAAGGCGAGCGGCGAAACGGTGCTGCGCTGGCGGCTCGAAGGCGGCGGCCTCGACAATCTGGGCGCGCCTGTGCTGAAGGTCAGGCCGTTGCTCTCAGGCCGCGATTATCATGCGCTGCATCATGAGAACCCTGCGTTCAACTTCGGCGCGCAAATCAGCGCCGACCAGTCGTGCGTAAGCTGGCAGCCGTACGGCGGTCTGTCGGTCGTTGCAGCGGCGACGAACGGCGTCTACACGCATGCGCCCGACTGGTATCGCAACTTCTGCTACGTGCGAGAACAGGAGCGCGGGCTCGATTGCAGCGAAGACCTCGCGACACCCGGTGTATTCAGCTTCGACATCGCAAGCGGCGAAGCGGTGATGATCCTCAGCGCTTCGGGCGCTTCGGGTACATCGAGCACGGCAACATCAATCTCAATCGCCAACAGCAAAACCACGGCCACCACTCACGCCGCCTGTCTCGCCCACACCGAACAGCAACGCCGCAACGCGCTCGGCTCACGCCTGCAACGTTCCGCCGATGCCTACGTCGTCACGCGAAACGAAGGCCGCACGATGCTCGCGGGTTTTCCGTGGTTCACGGACTGGGGCCGCGACACCTTCATCGCGATGCGCGGCCTGCTGATCGCATCGCACCGCCTCGACGACGCCGAAGCGATCCTGCTCGAATGGGCGGGCACGCTCTCGGAAGGCATGTTGCCGAACCGCTTCCCCGATTATGGCGACGCGCCCGAATACAACTCTGTCGATGCGTCGCTCTGGTTCGTCGTCGCCCTGCACGAGTATCTGGCGACGCAGCATGCGAGCGCCGCGACGCGCGCGCATCTGCAACAGGCGGCCGAAGCAATCCTCACCGGCTATACGAACGGCACGCGCTTCAATATCGCCGCCTGCTCCGAGGACGGCTTGCTGCGCTGCGGCGTCCCCGGCGTGCAGCTCACGTGGATGGACGCGAAAGTCGGCGACTGGGTCGTCACGCCGCGCATCGGCAAGCCGGTCGAAGTGCAGGCGCTGTGGATCAACGCGCTGCGTATCGCCTCGGCATGGAACCCGCGGTGGCGGCAACCGGCCGAGTGCGCCACGCTCTCATTTCGCCAGCGCTTCGTCGACCCCGCCACGCAGGCGCTATTCGATAACGTCGACGTCGATCATGTACCCGGCACGGTGGATCGCGCGATCCGGCCGAACCAGGTCTTCGCGATCGGCGGTCTGCCATTTCCGCTGCTCGAAGGCGCGGCGGCGCGCGCGGTGCTCGGTCAGGTCGAAGCGCAATTGCTCACGCCGCTCGGCTTGCGCTCGCTCGCGCCATCCGATCCTGCCTATCGCGGACACTACGGCGGTCCGCCGCTCGAACGCGACGGTGCTTACCATCAGGGCACGGTCTGGTTGTGGCTGATCGGACCGTTCGTCGAAGCATGGCTGCGCGTGAACGGCGCGAGCGCGTCGAATCTCGCGCAGGCGAGGGCGCGTTTTTTCGCTCCGCTGTACGCGCATCTCGATTGCGCGGGCCTCGATCATCTGTCCGAAATCGCCGACGGTGATGCACCGCACGCGCCGGCGGGCACGCCGTTTCAGGCGTGGTCGCTCGGCGAATTGCTGCGCGTCGAAAACCTGCTGGCCCGGTTCGAGCGCGGCGGCGCGTAAACCGCGCTACGATGTGGGGCCGACCGCCAGGCCTGTTGCAAGGACTCCGTCATGCCACCGCTGCGTGCTGCCAATCTGCTTGCCACCATCGAAGGTTCACGGCTGCATTCGGCCGAGTGCGGCCGCTGGCAGCGTTGGGGGCCGTATCTGAGCGAGCGCCAGTGGGGCACGGTGCGCGAGGACTACAGCGCCGGCGGCACCGCGTGGGATTCCTTTCCGCATGACCATGCGCGCAGCCGCGCGTACCGCTGGGGCGAGGACGGCCTTGCCGGTTTCGGCGACGACCGCCTGAGCTGGTGCGTGTCGCTCGCGCTATGGAACCGCAAGGACCCGATCATCAAGGAGCGCCTGTTCGGCCTCACGAATGCGCAAGGCAATCACGGCGAGGACGTGAAGGAGCTGTACTTCTACCTCGACGGCACGCCTACGCATTCGTATATGCGCATGCTCTACAAGTACCCGCATGCGGCTTATCCGTACCAGGACCTCATCGAAGAAAACGCGCGGCGCGGCGGCGACATGCCGGAGTACGAAATTCTCGATACCGGCGTATTCGACGATGCGCGCTATTTCGACGTGCAGGTCGAATACGCGAAGCACACGCCCGACGATATCGTGATGCGCGTGACGATCGAGAATCGCGCCGACGAAGCCGCCTCGCTCGACGTGCTGCCGCAGATCTGGGCACGCAATTCGTGGTCGTGGAAGGAGAACAACGACAAGCCGAAGCTCGTGATGGGCACCGATCATGACGGCGCGCTTCATCTCGTCGGTCATCATCACCAGCACGAGCCGATTGTCGTGACCGCATGGTCGAAGGACGCACCGCTTACGTGGCTGTTCTGCGAGAACGACACCAACGTGAAGCGTCTTTTCAACGTGGACGGCATGGGCCCGTTCAAGGACGGCTTCAACGATTACCTCGTGCACGGCGACGCGAATGCGATCCGCCACGATGCCGGCACCAAGGCCGGCGCACACGCTGCGCTCGAACTCGGTCCGCATGCGCGCGCGGTCGTGTATCTGCGTTGGCGCACGCAAGCGGCCGGCGATGAAGCGCCGTTCGACGCCGATGCGGTATTCACGCGCCGCATTGCCGAGGCCGACGAATTTTATGGCGCGTTGCAGCACGAGATCGCCGATGCCGATGCGCGCCTCGTGCAGCGCCAGGCGCTCGCGGGCATGCTGTGGTCGAAGCAGTACTACCAGTACGACGTGCAGCGCTGGCTCGACGGCGATCCGTTGCAGCCGCGCCCGCCCGCCGAGCGCAAGCACGGCCGCAACGTGGACTGGCGGCATCTGTGCAACGCGGACATCGTGTCGATGCCCGACAAGTGGGAATACCCGTGGTACGCGTCGTGGGACCTTGCGTTTCACGCGGCCGCGTTCGCGCTGATCGACCCGGCGTTCGCGAAGAAGCAGTTGCTGCTGCTCGTGAAGGACCGCTATCAGCATCCGAACGGGCAACTGCCCGCCTACGAATGGGCGCTCGGCGATGCGAATCCGCCCGTGCATGCCTGGGCCGCGTGGCGCGTGTACGAGATCGATCGGGCGCTGACCGGCAAGGCTGATCGCGATTTCCTCGAACTCGTTTTTCACAAGCTGCTGCTGAATTTTTCCTGGTGGGTCAACCGCAAGGACGCCGACGGCCACAATATCTTTCAGGGTGGCTTTCTCGGACTCGACAACATCGGCATCTTCGATCGCTCGTCGCCGCTGCCGACCGGCGGCCATATCGATCAGGCCGACGGCACCGCGTGGATGGCCTCGTATGCGCTCGACCTCATGCGCATCGCGCTCGAACTCGCGTACGCGAATCATGTGTTCGTCGACATCGGCGTGAAATTCTTCGAACACTTCCTGTATATCGCGGAAGCGGTCAGTTGCGACGACGGTTGCGAGACGGGCCTGTGGGACGGCCAGGACGAGTTCTTCTACGACAAGCTGCGCCTGCCCGACGGCAGCAGCATTCCTATGCGCGTGCGCTCGATCGTCGGGCTGATTCCGCTGTTCGCGGTACACGTGCTCGAAGAGCGTCTGCATGGCGGCTTGCCGGGGCTGCGCGAGCGGCTCGTGTGGTTTCTCGAACATCGCCCCGATCTCGCGCGGCTCGTGTCGCGCTGGAACGAACCCGGCAAGGGCAACGCGCTGTTGCTGTCGCTGCTGCGCGGCCATCGGATGAAGGCATTGTTGCGGCGTGCGCTCGACGAAAGCGAATTTCTTTCCGATCATGGCGTGCGCGCGCTGTCGCGCTTTCATCGCGATCAGCCGTTCGTGTTTCAACACAACGGCAACAGCTTCTGCGTCAAATATCTGCCGGCCGAATCGGACACGCGCGTATTCGGCGGCAATTCGAACTGGCGCGGTCCCGTGTGGATGCCGGTCAACTATCTGCTGATCGAATCGCTATACGAATTCCACCGCTATTACGGCGACGATTTTCGCGTCGAGTACCCGACCGGCTCGGGCCAGAAGTTCTCGCTGGCCGAGATCGCCGACGAACTCGCGCGCCGCGCGACTACGCTGTTTCTGAAGAACCGGGACGGCGAGCGGCCCGTGATGGGCGCGTACCCGCTGTTGCAGGCGGACCCGCGTTCGCAGGATCTGGTGCTGTTCCATGAGTATTTCCATGGCGATAACGGGCGTGGCGTCGGCGCTTCGCATCAGACCGGCTGGAGCGGGCTCGTCGCGCTGTTGTTGCAGCCGCGTGCGATGGCCGCGTCGGGCAATGTGCCGCTCACTGGCGAGCCGGTGCTTGCGCCGGTCGCGTGAACGCGATTGAACTGTGCGGGTGCGCGTGTGGTCTTTCATATATCGCTATATCCGGTCCATTGGCTTGCACGAGTGAATCCCATGTCGACTCCATCGAATACTCCCGCTACTTCTTCCGTTCAAAATGACGCAACGTCCGCGCGCAGTTGCAAGGTCAGCGCGAGCCCGCACGATGCGTTGCCCTCGCCGGCCGGCAAGAACCCGGCGCCGCCCTGCACGCTCGTGATCTTCGGCGCGGGCGGCGATCTGACCAAGCGCCTGTTGATGCCCGCGCTCTACAACCTCGCGGTCGACGGCCTGCTCGACGGCGGTATGAAGATCGTCGGCGTCAATCATGGCGCGCGCGAAACGGGCGCATGGCGCGACGATCTGCACACGTCGCTACAGCAGTTCGCCGCCGATAAAGCCAGTACTTTCCACGCCGGCAAGCTCGACGACGACGCGTGGAACTGGGTCGCGCAACGCCTCGAATATATGGCGGGCGAGTTCGAGTCGGACGACACGTTCGCGCAACTGAAGCAGAAACTCGCGCAATCGCCGGGTGGCAACGTGATCTTCTACCTCGCGGTTGGCGCGCGCTTTTTCAAACCGATCGTCGAGCATCTCGGCAAGGCTGGTTTGCTGAAGGAAGGCGAGGGTGCGAACGGCGGCTTTCGCCGCCTCGTGATCGAGAAACCGTTCGGCACCGATCTCGCATCGGCGCGCGATCTGAACACGCATATCCTGCAGTACGCGCAGGAGTCGCAGGTGTATCGCATCGATCATTTTCTCGGCAAGGACACCGTGCAGAGCATTCTCGCGGTGCGCTTTGCGAATGCGCTATTCGAGCCGATCTGGCGGCGCGAGTACATCGAGAGTGTGCAGATTACCGCGGCGGAAACGATCGGCGTGGAAGGGCGCGGCAAGTTTTACGAGCAGACCGGCGCGTTTCGCGACATGGTGCCGAACCATCTGTTCCAGTTGCTCGGCATGGTTGCGATGGAGCCGCCCAATTCGTTCGATGCCGAAGCCGTGCGCGACAGGAAGGCTGAAATCTTCGACGCGATCCAGCCGCTCATGCCCGACGACGTCGTGTTCGGCCAGTACGAAAAAAGCCCGGCCGGCATCGGCTATCGCGAGGAGCCAGACGTCGCGTCCGGCAGCACGACCGAAACCTATGCGGCGGCGCGCGTGTTCATCGAGAACTGGCGCTGGGCGGGCGTGCCGTTCTATCTGCGCACGGGCAAGCGGCTTGCCGTGCGCCGCACCGAAATCTCGGTGCAACTGAAGCCGGTGCCGTTCCGTCTGTTTCGCGACACGCCGGTCGATGCGCTCACGCCGAACGTGCTGACCCTGCGCATCGATCCCGCGCACGGCACGAGCTTCGACTTCAACGTGAAGACGCCGGGGCCGGTCATGCAGGTCGGCGCGGTGCAGTCGTCGTTCGATTATGCTGACTTCTTCGCGGAGCGCGCGAACGTCGGCTATGAAACGCTGCTCTACGACTGCATGCTCGGCGATGCCACGTTGTTCCAGCGCGCCGACAGCATCGAGACGAGCTGGTGCGCGGTCGACGACGTGCTGCATCCGAAGCGCGGCGGCGCGCTTGCTGTGCACGGCTATGCAGCCGGTAGCGAAGGGCCGGCCGAGGCCGATGCGCTGCTCGCACGCGATGGTCATGTATGGCGGCCATTGCAGCGAAGCGCCGTAGAGAAGAAGTGAGCGCGGCATCTGCCAATTCTGTCAATGCAGACAGGCAATCGTATCAACCACATTCGGGGGGATATCGTGGCGACACGCAAGAAGAGCGCGGTGAAGCAGAGTGCAGTGAAGCAGAGCGCGGCAAAACGGAGCGCGGTGAAACAGGCCGCACCGAAACCGCGTGCCCCGAAGGGCGGCGGTGAAAACATTCTCGCGATCGACGTCGGCGGGACGGGACTGAAGGCCGCGATCATCGATGCCGATGGCCGGATGAAAACGGAGCGCGTGCGCGTGGCCACGCCGCATCCATGCACGCCCGATCAACTGGTGGATGCGCTTGCGCAACTCGTTGCTCCGCTCGTCAAGCAGGCACCGCCCATGCTGATGTCGATCGGCTTTCCGGGCGTGGTGCGCAACAACCGCATTCTGACCGCGCCGCATTTCGGCGTCGAAGGCTGGCACGACATTCCGCTCGCGGATGCGCTCGCGCGGCGCCTCGGCGGCTTGCCCGTGCGCATGATCAACGACGCCGAAATGCAGGGCTTTGCCGCGATCGAAGGGCATGGCCTCGAATTCGTGCTGACGCTCGGCACGGGCGCGGGCACAGCGATGTTTCGCGACGGCGAGCTGATGCCGCACCTCGAACTCGCGCATCATCCGGTCAGCAAGAAGGGGGTGGCCTATGACGAATACATCGGCGAGGCGGCGCGCGCGAAGATCGGCAACAAGCGCTGGAACCGGCGTGTCGAGAAGGTGATCGGCATTCTCAATGCGCTCGTGAATTACGACAAGCTGTGGATCGGCGGCGGCAACGCGGCGCGTCTCAAGTTCGAATTGCCGGCGAACGTGGCGACCGTATCGAACGACGCGGGGATCGAAGGCGGCGCGCGTTTGTGGCATCCGCTGTCGGTGCGCGAGACGCGGCAGCTGCCGGAAGCGAATCAGCGTACTGGCCAGTTCCAGTGGCGGTAAGTGGCGGATGCGCGAGGCGGGTGCCTCGCGTTGCGTCGTCGCGTGGGCTGGCTAGCGTTTGAACTCGCTCGCAGTCTTGCGCAAGCTGAACGCCTTGCCGTCGAACGCGTAGTGGTAGGTGCCGTGTTCCGCACGTTCGTTGCGGCTGCCGTGTACGATTAGCACACAACTGTCGGCGCGATAGGCAAGCGGCTCGGTGACGTCGGTCGGCCAGTCGGAAACCGTGAACGGCAACGAAGTGACGCGGCCGGTTTTGGCGTCGATAGCCGCGGCCATGACACATCCTGAGCCGCATCCCCATGTCGCGAGAATGTAGTGGCCGGCGAAATTCACCGGCCCTCGCGCGGCGTCGCGAATAACGCTGCTGTAGTGCCGCGCCTGGGCGTCGGTGAAGGTCAGGCGTGGCATGGGGCCGTGTTTTGCCGCGACGGCGACGGGGCAATCCGCGAAGCCGGCAAGCGACCCGGCGCGGGCCACACCGGGCAGCGCGCCCATCATGCCAATCATGAAGACCGCAAAGAGCGGGGACGTTACCCGCATTGTTCAGTATCCATTGTTCAATACCTTCAGCACCTGTAGGGCTGCGGCCAGAAGGCCCGGCGACAGCGTGGAGAGTGCGATTGGCGCACTATGCCAGCCACTCTGTCTCGAAACAACGTTCTCGGGAGAGGCTGTCGAAGCCGCCGCGCGTGCGCGTTCCTGCCAAAGCCCTCAACGATTTTCCAGCCAGAGAGACTCAAATGATCCGAAGCAATCTCAACATCGTACGGCGCTTCTCCTCAGTCGGCGTTTGCGCGCTGCTTGTCTATGCGAGCGTGCATGCGTACGCGGAGCAGCCGTTCGCGGTGGTGTCGCCGGGACTCGCCGATGGCGGCACGCTCGATGCGCGCCATGCCGCGAGCGCGAACAATTGCGGCGGCGGCAACGTGTCGCCGGCGCTGCAATGGAAGAACGCGCCGGTCGGCGCGAAGAGTTTCGCGGTTACGATTTTCGATCCCGACGGCGCGAAGGGTCTCGGCATCGTGCATTGGATCGTGTACGGCATTGCGCCGACCACGATGGGGCTCGCCGCGGGCGAGGCCGCGCCGCCGGGTAGCGTCGCGGGCACCAATCGTACCGGCGGCCCCGGCTATTACGGGCCGTGTCCGCCGGTCGGCGAGGTGCCGCATCACTACATCGCGCAGGTCTATGCGCTCGATCTGCCGCCCAACGCGTTGCCGGCCGGCTTGACGCGCGACGCGTTCCTCGCGGCGGTCAAGGATCACGTGGTCGCCGTGACGAGTACCGTGCTGCGCTACGGACGTTGAAGTACTGAAGCGCTGAACTAGCGCGCCGCATCCCCCCAGCGATACTGCACGCTCGCTTCATCGAGCTGCGCCTTGATTCCGCTATCGAGCACGAAGTCGGCGGTCGCGAGCGTGTCGGTCAGTTGCTCGGCGCGGCTCGCCCCGATGATCGCCGACGTGACCAGCGGATTGGCGAGTACCCATGCGAGCGAAATCTTCGTGAGCGACTCGCCGGTCGGCGCGACGATCGACTTGAGCTGCTCGATCGTCTCGAACTCGCGTTCGTGCCAGTAGCGCTGCTGGTACATCGCGCCGGCCTTGCCGACGCTTCCGGTGAAGCGTCCTTCGGTGGGTGCTGCGTCGTGCCGGTGCTTGCCGGTCAGCAGGCCGCCCGCGAGCGGGTTATACGGCATCACGGCCAGTTGCTCCTCGGCGGCGAGCGGCAGCAGTTCGCGCTCGATCTGCCGGAACAGCAGGTTGTAGCGCGGCTGGACCGAGACGAAGCGCGCGACGCGCAGCACGTCCGCGCGTCCCAATGCGCGCGCGAGCCGGTAGGCGAGAAAGTTCGAGACGCCGATATAGCGCGCCTTCCCCGAGCGCACGATCACGTCGAGTGCTTCGAGCGTTTCGTCGAGCGGCGTTTGCGCGTCGTCGGAATGGAGCTGGTAGAGGTCCACGTAATCGGTGCCGAGGCGGCGCAGCGACGCGTCGATCGCATCGAGCAGATGCTTGCGCGAGGCGCCCTGATCCCAGGCCGAGGGGCCCATCTTGCCGACGGCCTTGGTTGCGACGATAAAGCGTTCGCGCTTGCCCTTCAGCCAGCGCCCGACGATTTCCTCGGTGCGCCCGGCCACGTTCTCGCTGCTGCCGAGCGGATAGACGTCGGCGGTGTCGATGAAATTCACGCCGGCATCGGCGGCCGTGTCGAGGATGCGGTGCGAGGCCGCTTCTTCGGTTTGCAGGCCGAAGGTCATGGTGCCGAGGCACAGGCGCGAAACGGTCAGGCCGGTGCGGCCGAATTGGCGGTATTGCATAGGTCGACTCCAGAGAGGGGAACGGAAACTTGCACAAGCGTAACCGGACAGCGGTGTTGTAAAAAGGATAAACGGACTTGCGATCCTGTGCGCTCAGCCTTTACAAGAGATTGTTATTTATTTGAAAGTAAATTTGTAATATTAGGATGAGTCAAAATCCAGCAAATACAGGGCATAGCCCAAACAAGATATTACGAAACGTAATAAATACCCGAAAAACCAGGATTTAAAATTACAAAATACTTTCGCGCGTAAAGCGCGGAAATAAATTCCTTACGCGAAGTAATGCAGGTCGAGATTGCTGGCGCATCATGCATATGGAATGATAGTGATTCTCATTTAAACCAAGCCAGCCATCCCGTCATCTCCGGTCGAAAAATGGAGAGCGGCAGCCAGCCAATTGCGGCTTTGTCATGAATTGCATGCCGGACATGCGAATTCGACAAGCGCATTCCTGACGGGATATCCATGCTCAACCACACGCCGCTCGCGACAGCGCTTGCGCTAGCTTTCACCGTTCCTTTCGCGACCCCGGTGATCGCGCAAACCGCTCCGCAAGGCGCACTGCAACCGGCTGCCGCGAGCGCGCCGGCAAAAGCGCCGAATAGCGCGACGACGCTCGCCCAGAACAACGCGAGCAACGCGCCGACCGTCGATGGTCAAACGCTGCCGGCCATCGGCGTGCAGGGGCAAGCCGTTCAGCAGGACTTCCAGGCCGAGCGCTCGAGCGTCGGTGCGAAAACGCCGACCGCGTTGCGCGACATTCCGCAGACCGTCACCGTGATCAATCGCGATCTGCTCGCCTCGCAAGGTGCGACGTCGTTTACGGACGCGCTGCGCAACGCGCCGGGCGTGACGATCGGCGCGGCCGAAGGCGGGCAGATCGGCAACAACGTCAACCTGCGCGGCTTCACTGCACAGAACGACATCTACCTCGACGGCTTCCGCGATCGCAACCAGTACTACCGCGACACGTTCGATCTCGAATCGCTCGAAGTGTTGTATGGCCCGTCGTCGATGCTGTTCGGCCGTGGCTCGACCGGTGGCGTCATCAACCAGGTCAGCAAGAAGGCGAACCTGACGGATTCGGCGGAAGTCTCCGGCATGATCGGGACCGACGACCGTTATCGCTCGACCGTCGACGTGAACCATAAGCTCACCGACACTTCGGCGATCCGCCTGAACGCATTCGGCCAGAGCCTCGGCTCGACGCGCGACGTGATGAAGAACAAGGACTTCGGCATCGCGCCGGAAGTGCGCTTCGGCATCGGCACGCCGACCGAGATCACGCTGTCCGCGCTGATCCAGCACAACAACGACATGCCCGACTACGGCATCCAGGCGCTGAACGGCCGGCCCTCGCCGGTGCCGAAGAACACGTTTTACGGTTTGACTAGCGACCGCACGATCCAGGACGTGCAGATCTTCACCGCGGCGATCAGGCACAAGTTCTCCGACAACCTCACGTTGACGAACCAGACGCAGCTCTCGCACTCGATGACCGACGCGCGCGAAACCGCGCCGCAAGCGGTGTTGCCCGGTTCGCCGTCGGCCACCGCGCTGACCAACGGCAACTTCACGACGCTGTCGCCGTCGCAGTTGTTCATCAAGCTGCAGAGTCATGACCGCGTGATCGAGAATCACGCGATCTACAACGACACGATGCTCGAGTACAAATTCAACACCGGGCCGATCAAACACGACGTGATCGCCGGTGTCGAAGTGGGCCACGACAGCTATACGAACCAGGCCTACACGCGCAACAACCTGCCGATCGTGCCGATGCTCAACCCGCCGATCGTGGGCACGCCGTCGAACGTGACGACGACGGTCGGCAACTATGCCGATTCGAGTGCGAACGAAATCGCCGCTTACCTGAACGACACGATTACGCTGACACCGCAATGGAAGGTGATCGGCGGTCTGCGCTGGGATCGCTTCTCGGCCGGGATCCATAACACGATCAGCGCGCCGGCTTACGCGAGTCAGACCAACTACTTCACGAGCGTGCGCGCCGGCGTGATCTATCAGCCGACCGACTGGCAGTCGTACTACGTGTCGTACGGCACGTCGTTCAACCCGTCGCTCGAGAACCTGACGGTCACAAATCTCACGCAGAACCTCGCTCCGGAATCGACGAAGTCGTATGAGATCGGCGGCAAGTGGGACCTGTTCGGCGGCAACATCTCGGTGACTTCCGCGCTGTTCCGGGAAGAGAAGGACAATGCGCGCACCCAGGTTTCGCCGACCGAATACGAGCTGGCCGGCGACATCCGCGTGGACGGTTTTCAGGCCGGCGTGACCGGCCGCATTACCGACAAGTGGCAGATTTTCGGCGGCTACACCTATATGGACGCAATTATCCTGAAGGCCGCCGACGGCACCCAGGGTCATACGCCCGCCAATACGCCGCGCAACACGCTGACGCTCTGGACGACCTATGCGATCACGCCGCATTGGGAAATCGGCGGCGGTCCGATCTACATGTCGCCGCGTTATGCGTCCAACACGAACTATGTGAGGGTACCGGGCTATACGCGCTGGGATGCGACCGCGGCCTATCACGCGAAGAAATTCGACGTGCGCCTGAACCTGCTGAACCTGACCAACAAGTACTACTTCGATGCGCTGATTCCGTCTGATGGCGGACGTTCGGTGCCGGGCATCGGCCGCACGCTGCTCGCGACGTTCGATTACCGCTTCTGATGCGGGAAGCGCATCGCTGAGCCATCACAATCTGCTGCGTACCTGGAGTGAAACGTGAGCGTATCGGACACAATCGACCTTCAACCGCCCGCCGTCGGCGAACACGAGGCGCACGAGATGCACAAGACGCACGAAGCGCGGCAGCGGCTCGATGGCGATGAGCTGAAGCTGCGCCAGCAGCGCTCGCGTCGCGCGACGTTCATCAAATGGCTGCGCAAGGTGCATGGCTGGATCGGCTTGTGGGGCGCTGCGCTCGGTCTGCTGTTCGGCACGACCGGGTTCTTTCTGAACCATCGCGGCGGACCGCTCAGGGTATCGACCGGCGAGCCGCAGGTGTCGGTCGTGCAGGTGCCGTTGCCGCAACCGGCGCCTGAGTCGCCGCGCGAACTCGCAAAGTGGCTCAGGCAGGAGTTGAAGATCGCGGGCAATCCGGGCCGAGTGCAGAAGGAGCCAGGGCATCCGGTTGCGTGGGGCGATCGCAGCGTGATGCAGCCCGAGCACTGGCAACTGAATTTCGCGTCGCCGAAGGAGAATACCTCGGCCGAGTACTGGGTCGGCAATAACTATGTGACGGTCAAGCGCGGCGCCAACACCTTCCTCGCGATGTTGACGAACCTGCACAAGGGCGTCGGCCTGAGCGTCGGCTGGGTGCTGCTGATCGATACGCTCGCGGGCAGCATTATCTTGCTGTCGCTGACCGGCGTGTTGCTGTGGACCGAGTTGAACAGGCGCAAGACTGTTGGCGCGGTGCTCGTGCTTGGATCGATTGCGGCTGCCGTGTGCATGGGCATGATGTAAATGCGCGCATGGCCTGGCATGTAGCGCAGGCCATGTCCGATGTTTCCGAGGGGAGTCGAGCCCGTTTATCGGGGCTCGTCACACGCGCTTACTCGCGTTTCATCATGGCGTTTGCAAAGCTCCGTCGCGCAAGCGCGTTTGAGTCCACGTCGTGACCGTGTTTTCGCACGGATATTGGGCGGCTTGCGCTTCGTCGATATCCACGCCGAGCCCTGGCTTGTCGTTGGCGTACACGTGACCGTTCCTGAATTCGGGCAAGCCCGGGAATACGTCGAGCAATGCGGCCTTTGGTCCCTTCAGTTCCTGAATCACGAAATTCGGCGGCTCGGTTCCCGACCATTCCTGAACGCCGAAATTGCGCGACGCCAGATCGATATGGATGTTCGCCGCATGTGCGAGCGGCGACATATCGCCGGGACCATGCCATGCCGTTCTCACGCCGAACTGCTCGGCGAAGATCTGCAATTTTCGGCCCGCGGTGATGCCGCCGATCTGGCTCAGATGGACTCGAATGAAGTCGATCAAACGTTCCGTAATCAGGAAGCGCCATTCATAAGGATTGTTGAAGAGTTCGCCTTGTGCCAATGGCGTCGTGGTCTTTTCCCGCAGCTGGCGCATCCATTCGCCTTCTTCCAGCGCGATGGCATCTTCGAGAAAGAACAGCTCGTATTGTTCGAGTTCGCGCGCGAACCGGATGGCCTCGACTGGCTTCAGCCTTTCGTGCACGTCGTGACACAGCTCGACGTCGAAGCCGACCCGGCTGCGGATGCCGTCGAACAGCTTGAGCGTTTCGCGCTGGTACTTCCGGCTATCCAGATACACGCCATCGAGGGCGCCGGCCGGTGCGGTCGATGGCGCCTTGCCATACACGCCGCCGCCATAGCCGCCGCTCTGGCAGCGAATATGCGTGATGCCCTGCTCGCGGTACTTCTGGATGTTCTCGCAAAGCTCGCTGAGATCGCGGCCGTCGGCGTGACGGTAGATCGGCACGCCCTCCCGGCATTTGCCGCCGAAAAGCTGGTAGAGCGGCAGGTTCGCCATCTTGCCCTTGATGTCCCACAGCGCCATGTCCACGCCGGAGATCGCGTTGTTTTCGATCGGGCCATTGCGCCAGTACGCGTTCTGGTGCATCAGTTGCCATGTTTCCTCGATCGCTTCGGCGTCGCGGCCGATCAGCAGCGGCCGCAAATACTCCTCGATCAGACACTTGACGGCAAGGTGACGGTACGCGAACGTCGCGCATCCCAGGCCATATAAGCCCGGCTGATTCGTCTCGACCTTCACGACGATCAGGTTGATGCCTTCGGGCGCGGTCAGGATGACCTTGACATCGGTAATAAGCGTGGCCATTTCAGTTTCTCGGTAGCGGCGGAGTTAGTGGGTTTCCGTGGTGGCCGGCAACGCCCCCTCGCGCTGTGCGCGTGGCGCGGGAGCGCCGGGAAGCAGCATCGTCAGGATCACGGACAACAGCAGCGTGACCGCCATGAAGATATAGGAAGCGGCGGGGCTGCCGGTCGCGCCGTTCAGATAGCCGACCAGCCACGCGCCGAGGAACGCGCCGAGCGCGCCGCTCGCATTGATGAAGCCGATCGCGCCGCCGAGCACGTTGCCGGGAATCAGCTCCGGCACGAGCGCGAAGAACGGTCCATATGGTGCGTACATCGTTGCGCCTGCCACGACGAGCAGCCAGAACGAAATCCAGAAGTGCGATCCGCCGATCAGGAACGACGCGACCAGCGCGAGCGTGCCCGTCAGCAGCAGCGGCCAGACGAACAGTTTGCGATTGCGCGTCTTGTCGGAGAGCCAGGACGCAATCAGCATCAGCACGATGGCGCCGACATAGGGCACGGCCGCGAGCCAGCCGACCGCGACGATGTCGATCTGCGATGCCATCTTGAGGATCGACGGCAGCCACATGATGAAGCCGTACACGCCGACGCTCCACAGCGCATGAATCGAGCAGAACTTCAGAACCGTCGGTGAACGGAAGGCCGCCTTGTAGTCGCGCACCGGCGCGATGTGGGCCTGCTCCGCGACGAGACGCCTTTCGAGTTCGGCCTTTTCGGCGTCGGTCATCCAGGGCGCGTCGGCGGGACGGTCCCGGACCGTGAACCACCACACGATGGCCCAGACCAGCGCAGGCATGCCTTCGAGCACGAACATCTCGCGCCATCCGAAGCTATGCACCAGATAGCCCGATACCACCGACATCCACAGCACCGTCACCGGGTTGCCGAGGATCAGATAGGTGTTCGCGCGCGAGCGTTCGCTGCGCGTAAACCACCGGCTGATGTAGAGCAGCATCGACGGCATCACGGCCGCCTCGACCACGCCGAGGACGAAACGCAGCGCCATCAGCATCGGGATATTGCTCACCACGCCGGTTGCGGCTGCGCAGATTCCCCACAGGATCAGGCTGAAGAAAATCAGTTTCCTGACGCTGTGGCGCTGCGCATAGATCGCGCCGGGCACCTGAAACAGGCAGTAGCCGAGAAAGAACAGCGAGCCGATCAGCGACGACATGCCGTGCGAAATGCCGAGGTCCTTGTCGATGCCGGCCGCCGAGGCAAAACCGTAATTGGCGCGGTCGAGATAGGCGAGACTGTAAGTGATGAAGATGATGGGCATGAGATACCACCACCTTTGTGTTGCAACGGGTTTGACGTTTTCCATGATGTCTCCTGTATTAATGCGGCATACTAATTAAATAATCGACTCACCCGATCGGGTGAGTCGTGTTCTGTCCTGATGAGGTTTTCCGAAGATGTTCCGCTTCAGAGTACGGCGAGCCAGCCGCCGTCGACGAAGATGATTTGCCCGTTCACATAGCTCGACGCCGGCGACGACAGATAGACCGCGGTGCCGACAAGCTCTTCCGGTTTGCCCCAGCGCTGGGACGGGTTGCTGCTTTTCACCCACGCATCGAAACTCGCATTCTCGATCAGCGGCTTGTTCATGTCGGTCAGGATGTAGCCCGGACCGATCGCGTTCGCCTGAATGTTCGACGACGCCCATTCGGCGCTCATGGCGCGCGTCAGCATCTTGATGCCGCCTTTGGCAGCCGTATAGGCGCCGACGGTTGCGCGCGCCGCTTCGCTCGTCAGCGAGCCGATATTGACGATCTTGCCGCCGGTGCCACGCGCGATCATGCGCTTCGCGGCATGCTTCGCGACGATGAACGCGCTCGTCAGATTGGTGTCGATCACGAGTTGCCAATCGGCGAGTTCGAGCTCGACGAGCGGCTTGCGAAACTGAATGCCCGCGTTGTTGATCAGGATGTCGATCTGCACGCCGGCCGCGTCCCACGCCTCGAAGGCCGCCACGACCGCTGCTTCGTCGGTCACGTCGAAGGCGCGCCCCTGCACGTCCAATCCTTTCGCGGCGAGACGCTCGACCGCGTCCGCCACCGTGTCCGCGCGCGTGCCGTTCAGCACGACGCGCGCGCCGGCCGTCGCGAGACCTTCCGCAAGCGCGAAGCCGATACCGCGGGCCGAGCCGGTTACGAGCGCCGTGCGTCCGGTCAAGTCAAAAAGCTGGGTCATCTCATCTTCCTTTTCAATGTGTCGAAACCGGGCGTACGGACGCCCCTCGCGGCCCGTCGTGCGGGCGCGATGAGTGCGTCGTCGTAGAGGCGAATCGGCTCAGGCCGGCTTGCCGTTCACCGTCGATGCGAGCGTGGCCCGATCCTCGAAATCCTGCTCCGCGCGTTGGATGAGCGTGAGCACCGCCTGTTCGGCGGCAGCGCCGTCGCCTTGCTCGATCGCGACGCACAGGGCCTCGTGCATCGGCAGCGAACGCGCGGGGCCGCCGGCGATTTCGGAACTCAGTTCGAAGCTCGTGCGCAGAATCGCCGATAGCGCGTTCTGCATCTGCTCGACGAACTGGTTGTGGCAAGCAGTGAGAATCGCGCCATGAAATGCGAGGTCGGCCGGCACATATTCGCCGTGACCGGCAACCGCCCGCTCCATCGCGTTATAGGCGCGGCGGATGGCCTTTTTGTCTTCCGCCGTGGCGCGCAAGGCGGCAAGCCTGGCCGCGTTGGGCTCGATGATCAGACGCAATTCCATCAGGTCCTGGATCAGGCTCGCATCGGCGCTGCTCGCGCGAGCTCGCCAGGTCATCACGTCCGGATCGAACAATTGCCACTGCGACCGCGGCAGGACGACCGTGCCGTACCGGCGCCGGACCTGAAGCATGCCCTTTGCCGACAGCGACTTCATGGTCTCGCGGATCGTGATCCGGCTCACCTGCAGTTGTTCGGCCAGCTCCGGTTCGGACGGAAGAACGTCGCCCGGAGCAAATTTGCCGGAGCAGATTTGCTCGCCCATCTGATTGAGAACCTGTCGATGCAGGGTCGCCATGCTACCTTCTCTATGTCATACGTATGATGTAGAAAGATAAGCGTGGTGCATTTTCCTCGCAATCAGGGTTGACCCTGGCGAGGGGTGGGGTGTAGCTCGTCAAGTTGATTGCTTGCTTGAGCTAAAAATTAGTCCAATTCCTATAGACCGTGGGGTGGGGGCTTTCGATACTGTGGGTTCGCAGTTACCGCGTAACTGCCAGATCAGTCCCCGCGCGTCATATCGACGCAGGACGCGCAAGCGACTTTTGACTCGACACAGAAAAACCAGACATGACGGCAACGGAAAAGACTCGAACTCACAAGGTGGGCCCATACACGATGCACGTTAGCCGGATTGAGCCGACCAGCGAAAACCGGATGCCGCTTTATGCAATCTGTACTCCGGACCGATGGGGGCTTCGCTATTCGGACGAGGAAAAGGGCTCACTCGCGTATCCGGTCGCTCGAGGCTATGCGAAGGCAATCCTTCATGTACTGACCACGCAGGTGCAGTGGGGTGAAGCGTATTTCGGAGCGTCTGGGAGTACGCCGACACTCAAGCTTCAGTGGCCGTTGAACGATGATGCGAGAAAATCGTTCTTTTCGCTAATCAAATCGATCATTGCTATAGCACTCACTAGCTCAACAGCAGGATTCGGTATTCCAGCGGACGCGGTCCCGGTGAACATAGGACTTTACTCTTCTCTATCTGATCGCCCATCTGGCGAGCAAGGTGCGTTCTCTCCCAATGACTGGAGTCTGTGCCTGAACGTAAGCATGCTTAAAGCCATGTTTGGTATCAAGGCCAGTGACGTTGCGCTTCCCTCAGATGCAGCCAGTCGTGCCGATCAGATCGAACCGCTACGGATATTCGCCGATACGCTTTACCACGAGGCACGTCACTGCCAGCAGTGGTTCTGGATTTATGCGCTTGTGCAGCAGCATCCCGACAATTTCGAGCGCACGCCAAACATCGCACAGTGGCCAATAGCACTGGCGAAAAGCGCACTTAAAAGCTCGGATCAGGCGGTGGCAGTGGTTGGTCTCGCAGCAAAGCGGCAGTTTCCGGATGATCCGCTCGCATTGGCCAGCCTCAAGCGCATGGCGATTGGTCAATACCTATATGTACTACACGCGTGGCGATACAACAGCTCAGGTGCGTATTACCCACCGTTCCTGAAGTCTGTTCGCGAACTGGATGGCGAAATTCAGCGTGCGCGATCCCATGCTATTGATCTCCTGCAACATGTCGGCATAGGAGGAACACCAATTGATGTCGATTCAATGGTGGCGGAACCAAGCCGATGCTACTGCGACTACACCGC
>Ga0153988_1000076_pt1 | contig 20784 bp, 16 predicted proteins | sample TSNC072MetaG_FD_104742 | JGI IMG/M metagenome (GOLD analysis project Ga0153988, IMG submission 104742) | Attine ant fungus gardens microbial communities from North Carolina, USA - TSNC072 MetaG | ecosystem: Host-associated > Fungi > Mycelium > Unclassified | place: USA: North Carolina, Jones...
ACGGTCGCCGACGAAGCCGCGCAGGCGCGCTATGTCGTCGACCAGGTGCTGGAGGCGCGCGAGCAGGGCGTCAAGCTCAAGTCGCAGGCGGTGCTGTTTCGCGCGGCGCATCACAGCGCCGCGCTCGAGATCGAGCTGACCCGCCGCAATATTCCGTTCGTCAAATTCGGCGGGCTCAAATTTCTCGACTCGGTGCATGTGAAGGACGTGCTGGCAGTGCTGCGCTGGGCCGAGAATCCGCGTGACCGCGTGGCTGGGTTTCGGGTCGTGCAACTGCTGCCGGGCGTGGGGCCGGCGACCGCGGCGAGGCTGCTCGACGACATCGCGGCGCGTGTTGGCACGGGTTCGGGTACGGGCGTGGCTGCGGATGATCCGGCCGCGCCGGCCGGCGGCGCGCTCGCCGCGCTGGCCGGGTTCAGCGCACCCGCGCGAGCGCAGGCGGACTGGCATCCGTTCGTCAAGCTGATGTCGAGCGTGTATGGTCGGCAGACGCCGTGGCCCGCCGAATTCGAAATGGTGCGGCGCTGGTACGAGCCGCATCTCGAACGCAATCACGAAGATGCGGCGATCCGTCACGCAGACGTCTTGCAGATGGAGAGCATCGCCGGCACGTATCCGTCGCGCGAGCGCTTTCTGACCGAGCTGACGCTCGATCCGCCCGACGCGACCAGCGACGAATCCGGCGTGCCGCTGCTGGACGAGGACTATCTGATCCTGTCGACGATCCATTCGGCGAAGGGGCAGGAGTGGCGCAACGTGTTCGTGCTGAACGGCGTCGACGGCTGCATTCCGTCCGATCTCGGCACCGGCAGCGACGAGGATATCGACGAGGAGCGGCGCCTGCTCTACGTGGCGATGACGCGCGCGAAAGAGGACCTGCACATCGTCGTGCCGCAGCGCTTTTACGTGCACAACCAGACCCATCTCGGCGACCGCCACGTGTGGGCGTCGCGCACGCGCTTCATTGCCACGCCGATGCTGCCGCTCTTCGACGCCTATGCGTGGCCGCGCGTGCCGGTCGCAAGCGCGCCGGGCGCGGCGGGGCTCGCCGCCGCCGCGCAGGCGAAGATCGAGATTGCGGCGAAGCTCAGGAGGATGTGGGATTGAGTGCGGCGCGCAGATGCCTAACGTGTCTAGCGCGACTGCCGCTGCTGTTGCTGCTGCGCTACCGGACGCGGCGGCACGAAGAAGTTGCGCAGCCACGCGGCGAGCCGCGAGAACACGTCGTCCGGCTCCTCGACGAAAATCTCGGGCTTGAGCAGGCGCAGGTATTCCATGATCTGCTGCGCTTCCTGCTTCTGGAACGTGCCGTGCGCAAGGCCGAGGCGCAGGAGTCCGCGCAACTCGCCGAGCTTTTCGCGCGCGGTGCTGCCCGTGCTCGTCTCGCACGCGACCTTCGCCTCGTAGACGCGCTGACGCAGCGATTCGACGAGCCGCCAGGCCGGCGTTTGCATCACCTCTTCGAGTGTCTGGATGTCCTGTGCCGCACTCCTGATCTGCGCGGCGAGCGGATCGACGAGCGTTGCGTCGCCTTCCGCTTCCTTGACGATCGCGGCCGCCCAGTCGCGGCATTGCTTCGCCAGCTCCTCGGGCGTCCATTCCGAACGCGCGGCGAAGCCGAAACCGAACTCGCCGGCCTGGCGCATCAGAATCGCGACGACGTCGGGAAACTCCTTGTCGAGCGTGCGTTTGGCCCACGCGTATTGGCCACCCTGGAGCATCCGCTGCACCGCGTGTTCGGTGAGCGGCACCATGTTGTCGAGCAGCTTCGCGCGCAAAAAGTCCTCGAACGACGGCGTCGCGAACTGCGGATCGAGTTTCAGCGAGACCCGCAGAAACGCCTCGAAGTCCTTGCGCAGTGACGTGACGGTCTCGTCCTTGAGCTTGAGGGTGATTTGACCCATGTGTTACCCCGTTTTCGTGCCGCGCGGTGCGCGTCGCGCCGCGCGCCGGCCGCACGCGGACCGAGGGCGATGCGACGCCGGATGCCGGCGCGGCTATTCCAGCCTGTTGCCGCGTCATCAGCGGGACGAATCCCGATGAGCGGACCTCGACTTCTTAACGGCGGAGTTGAGGGAAACTTGAGGGCGTGACGGTGTGAGGGCCGGCACAGCATGAACGAGGTGCCGAGCCATCGCGCGGCCAGCATCAGCCGCGCGGTGGTGCGAAAAACGCGCTTACTTCAGCACGACGCACTGCCAGAGGAAGAACACGGCTAGCCCGACCGCGATGGTCAGCAGCGGCCGGCGCGTTGTCGCGCTGACGACGACGGCAGCCAGCGCCCCGACCAGCTGCGGATTGCGCCAGCTCAGCTCGGCATGGTTGCCGTGCGGCGAAACGGCCATCGGCACGATGATCGCGGTCAGCACGGTAACGGGCACGAAGCTGAGCGCGGTGCGCAGCAGCGGCGGGAATACGAGCCGGTCGCCGAGCACGAATACGGCGGCGCGGATCACCCACGTGATGGCGGCCATGCCGGCGATCAGAAGGACGTAGCTCATCGCGTGGCCTCGGCGGTGGAGCGCGAGCCGCGCAGGCTCAGGCGCGAACTCGACAGCAGCACGCCGACCGCGACACCGGCGAAGACCGCGCCGAGCAGGCCGAGCTTGTACGGCCATGCCTGCCAGAAAAACGCCAGCGTGCCCGCCGTCGCGGCCGCTGCGATAAAGCGCAGCGCGACCAGTTGCGGCACGACGATCGCGATGAACGTCGCGACCATCGCGAAATCGAGCCCGAGCGATTGCAGGCCCGGGAAGGCCGCGCCGAACAGCAGGCCGACGATGGTCCATAACTGCCAGTTCAGATACATCGCCGCGCCGGCGCCGAAGAAATAATACGGACCGACCGTACCCGGTTCGCGATGCCGGTAGTGCTCCCATGCGACCGCGAAGACTTCGTCGGTAAGCAGCGCGCCGAGCGCCCAGCGCCAGCGTTTGGGCAGATGCGCGACGTGTGGCGCGAGCGTTGCGCTATACAGCACGTGACGCAGATTGACGACGAGCGTGGTCGCCCAGATCACGGCGAAACTCGCGTGTCCGGCAATCAGCCCGAGCGCGATGAACTGCGCGGAGCCGGCGAAGACGATCAGCGACATCAACTGGCCGTGCCACAGATGCAGCGGGCCGGATGTGACGAGCGTGCCGAAAATGACGCCGAACGGCGCCGCGCCGACGATCATCGGAATGATGTCGCGCGCGCCGGCGCTGAACTCTTTGAGATGGCCTGAGCGAACGCGCTGGCCTTGAGGGGAATCGGTCAATCTGGTCTCCTTGATTGCGAAAGCATAGCGGCGAGACGCGCGGCGGGCTTGTACGTTCTTGCGGCGGGGGGCTGTTCGAGTTGCTGTTCGGGGTGCGGGTGGGTTGCGAGCGGGTGAGACGGGTAACGCGGGTCGATAGCGGCTAGAGGCGCGGCACATCATCGCTTCGCGCCTGATTTTCCCCTGTTCGAAGATTCGGCCATCGAGCCGGGCATGACGGGAACGACCTCGGCGCTGTTCGTCGAGCCCGTGCTGCTGCCTGCTCTGCGGTTTGCGCGTGGGTAGCTCGACGCACCGTCGTCCTACGCGTTCACGCTCCGCGCGCAGCTCCCTGCCACTGGCCGGGCGGCACGCCGAACATGCGGCGAAAGTGCCGCGTGAAATGACTCTGATCGGTGAAGCCGCTCGCGGCGGCGACGTCCGTCACCGGGACACCCGCGCGCAGCGGCGCGAGCGAGCGCTGCAAGCGCACCTGATTGCGCCACGCGTGCGGCGGCAAGCCGGTCGTCTGCGTGAACAGGCGCGCCGCGTGAAACGGCGACAGCCCCGTCGCCTTCGCCACTTCCGCAAGCGGTACGGATTCGAGCAGGTCGCCGGTCAGACGTTCCTGCATGAGCGCGACGCGCGCGTCGTCAGTGGCGATGCGCACCGGTTCCGGCTGTGTCTGCGAATAGCGGACGAGCAGCGTGGACAGCGCGTCGAGCATCGCGGCCTCGGCGGCGAGTTCATCGTCGCCCGCTTCGAGCAGACGATGCGCGTGCGCGAGCCGCATCGCGAGATCGGGATCGCGGATCACGCCAGGAGCGAACCACGGCAAGGCCTGCGGTTTGCCGCCGATTTCCGCGGCAAGGTCGTGCATGAACTCGACCGGCGCATACATTACGCGATACCGCCAGCCGGCCTCGACCGCCTTCGATCCCGTATGCAGTTCGCCCGGATTGATGATGGGCAAGCTGCCCGCCTCGGCGACATAGTGCTCGCCGCGATACCGGTAGCATTCCGCGCCCGCGACGATCACCGGAATCGTGTACGCATCGTGCCAATGCGGCGCGAATTCGTGATCGCGATATTCGGCCGTGAGCAGGTCCGCGCCGGGCAGAAGTGGCGTGCGCCAGTAGCGGGCGGAATCGCGGAAGCGGTGGATGGTGGTCATGACGGAAGTCCGGCTGGACCGATCAGTGTAGCGCGTCGCGGGCACGCACGGCGGCGGCGGTTGCCGGTCAGGCGGGAAATCACGCGGAGCGTGGCGGGCGTCGATGCAATATCAGGCGGCGTGCGCGATACGTCGCGACAAGCCTGCCGAGACGAACGCACGTACGCGCGCCGATGCGTTCACCGCGGCCCCGCCACGCCTGTCATTTGATGGGAATCGTCGTGCCGTTCGGCATCGGTACGGCACTGACGCTGTTTTTCGCGCTGCCGCTGACTACGCGGTCGCTATAGGTCAGATAGACGAGCGCGTTGCGCTTCGTGTCGACTACGCGCACGACGTGCAGCGACTTGAAGATCAGCGACATGCTCACCGAAAACACATCGTCCTTCTGCTTCACGGGACCGGTGAAATGCAGCGGCCCGACCTGGCGGCAGGCGATCGACGCCTCGGTCGGATCTTCGGCGAGACCGAGCGTGCCCTTCACGCCGCCCGTACGTGCGCGCGACACGTAGCAGGTGACGCCCTGCACGACGGGATCGTCGTAAGCCTCGACGACCACGCGATCCGAACCGGTGATGCGGAAATTCGTATTGACGCTGGCGACTTCTTCGCTGTGCGCCGAAGGCAGCAGCAGTACGCCGACGGCGGCGAGCGCGACGCGTAACGAGGTGGGTTTCATGGGTATGCCGGGTTGAGTGCCTGGAGTGAGGCAGCGCGAGAATCGCGCCGCGAAGCCGCCATCGTATAACGGCGCGCGGGTGGAACCATGCAAACCTGTGTGCCGATGATTTGCGTCGGCGCACCCGCGTTGCGTGCGCTGCGATTTTCAACGCGCGGCGCGCGAAATCGCACCGCCGCGAAGGACGCGGCTGCCAAGCGGCGGCCAAAACAAAAAGGCCCGCACGGATGCGGGCCTTTCAAAATTTTGGCTCCTCGACCTGGGCTCGAACCAGGGACCTACGGATTAACAGTCCGGCGCTCTACCGACTGAGCTATCGAGGAACAGCAATACAGCTTGATCTACATAAAAAAACCCGTCTTGGTTAACGGGCTTTTGCAATTCTTGGCTCCTCGACCTGGGCTCGAACCAGGGACCTACGGATTAACAGTCCGGCGCTCTACCGACTGAGCTATCGAGGAACAGAACAACAACAGCAGAGAAGCGAAATTGTAGAAGTAGCTTAAGTGCCTGTCAATACCCTGCGGTCATCTTGATAACAAATCCGAATTGGCAGGGTGGGCGACAGGTTGCCGCTTAGCGTGCGAGCAGCGCGAGCTTTTCCTTCACGTCCTTGAATTCGTCGGCTTCCGGCAGCGGCGCCTTGGTCTTCGTGATGCTCGGCCACGCCTTCGCCAGGTCGGCGTTCAGCGCGATGAAGTCCTGCTGGTCGCCCGGCACGTCTTCTTCGGCATAGATGGCATTCACCGGGCACTCGGCCACGCACACGGCGCAGTCGATGCATTCATCGGGGTCGATCGCGAGGAAGTTGGGACCTTCGCGAAAGCAGTCCACCGGGCACACATCGACACAGTCGGTATAGCGGCACTTGATGCAGCTTTCGGTCACAACGTGAGTCATTCAGGCAGCTCCTGCATACGGAATCAGGGAAGGCGCGGACGCCAAAAGCGATATTGTAACGTAACGTCAAGAGGCGCATGAAGCATCGGGACGCACCTCTTATATGTTTTTGTGATTAGTTTATGGCGTGCCGCGCAAGCGCTTGCGACGCGCTGAATGCGGGCGCATCGGGTAACATGCGTCAGGCGCGCGGCGTACGCGCGTTCGTTGCAAGGGTCGTGTGAGCCCTTTTCGTTTTTCCCGCGGTCCAGTTCGTACCATCATGATGATGATTACTTCGCTGCTCGATACCGATCTGTACAAGTTCACGATGATGCAGGTGGTACTGCATCACTTTCCCGCCGCGAACGTGGAATACCGCTTCCGCTGCCGTACGCCGAACGTCGATCTCGTGCCGTATATCGACGAAATTCGCGGCGAGGTGCGCAAGCTCTGCGAGCTGCGCTTCACCGACGACGAACTCGACTATCTGCGGCGCATGCGCTTCATCAAGGGCGATTTCATCGAGTTCCTCGCGCTGTTCCATCTGAACGAGAAGTACATTTCGATCACGCCGTCGCCGAAGGGCAATGGCGAAATCGACATCGACATCAAGGGGCCGTGGCTGCATACGATCCTCTTCGAGATTCCGGTGCTCGCGATCGTCAACGAAGTCTATTTCCGCAACACGCAGCAGGAGCCGGACTACCGCGAAGGCCGCGGCCGTCTGCTCGACAAGATCCAACTGCTCGGCGCGCGCCCCGAGTTCGCCGACTGCAAGATTGCCGATTACGGCACGCGCCGCCGCTTCTCGAGGCAATGGCACGAGGAAGTGATCCTCACGCTCAAGGACGGTCTCGGCGAGCAGTTCGCGGGCACGAGCAACGTGTTCTACGCGATGAAGCACAGCCTCACGCCGCTCGGAACGATGGCGCACGAATACCTGCAGGCTTGCCAGGCGCTCGGTCCGCGGTTGCGCGATTCGCAGATTTTCGGCTTCGAGATGTGGGCGAAGGAATATCGCGGCGACCTCGGTATCGCGCTCTCCGACGTGTACGGCATGCAGGCGTTCCTGCGCGACTTCGACATGTACTTCTGCAAGCTGTTCGACGGCGCGCGCCACGATTCCGGCGATCCGTTCGACTGGGGCGAGCGCCTGCTCAAGCATTACGAGGCCAACCGCTGCGACCCGCGCACGAAGATTCTCGTGTTTTCCGACGCGCTCGACATCCCGAAAGTGCTGCAACTCTACGAACGCTTCCGCGGGCGCTGCAAGCTCGCGTTCGGCGTCGGCACCAATCTGACCAACGACCTCGGCTATAACCCGCTGCAGATCGTCATCAAGATGGTTCGCTGCAATGGCCAGCCGGTCGCGAAGCTGTCGGACTCGCCGGGCAAGAACATGTGCGAGGACAAGGCTTATCTCGCGTATCTGTGCCAGGTGTTCGGCATCGCGCAGCCCGAGGAAGAGGCGGCGAAGTAACGCGTGATGCCGGGCGATGCTGCCCGGTTTGCGCTTCGGTCTGCTTTGTTTCGGCTTGCCTCTCGGCTCATGGGGCGTTCGGGTTCATGGGCGGTTTACGTTCATGTTCATGCAGGTTCGGTGACCAGTGTCGCCGCGCTCGCGACGCGCGGCAATATGCCGTTCGGCCAGGGTGTTCGCGCGAGGGGTGGCCGGTATAATCCTCGCCATACCGCACGGCTGTCGACACGAGGATCTCGCTTATGGACACATCGATTGCCCGCCGCAACATCCTGGCGCGCATCCGCGCGGCGCAGGGGCGCGAACCTGAGCCAGGCGCCGCCGAACGCGAGGCCGTGACGGATTATCTCGTACGCCATCCGGCCGGCCCGCGTCCGGATATGTCCGGCGATCTGTGCGCGCGCTTCATCGACGAAGCACAGAAAATGGCGACCACGGTTGACACCGTGCAGACCGTCGCCGATGTCCCCACCGCCGCGCATCGCTATCTGACTCAATACGGTTTGCCGCTGCGGGCCATCGCCTGGCAAACGCTGAGCGATCTGCCGTGGAGCGAAGCCGGCCTTGCCGTCGAATTCCGCAAACCTCAAGACAACGACGCAGTCGGTCTCACCGGCTGCTTCTGCGCGACCGCCGAAACCGGCACGCTCGTGTTGCTCTCCGGTCCGCAGACCTACGCATCGGCCGCGCTGCTGCCGGAAACGCACATCGCGATCGTGCCCGCTTCACGCATCGTCGCGGGTCATGAGGAAGCGTTTGGCCTGATCCGCAAGGAACGCGGCGAGTTGCCGCGCGCGGTCAATTTCGTCTCGGGTCCTTCGCGCACCGGCGACATCGAACAGACCATCGTGCTCGGCGCGCACGGCCCCTATCGCGTGCATGCGATCGTCGTGCAGGGTGCCTGAGCGAAGCACGCGGCGGCGTTCCAGCGCACGGGCGGCAGGTGCGGCACATGCCGCCGTCCGTCATCACCAGCGCCGTGGCGGCATGCAAGGGCCGCCTCTAAGGGCAGGCCTGTGGCTCATCGTTGCATTAATGCTGACGAGCTGGGCTCGGCCCACCTTGGCCGCGACAGTCGACGGCGCCACGCTTTCCGCGCTTTGGGGTGTGCCGTTCGCGGGCGTGCTGCTTTCCATCGCGGTGTTTCCGCTCGTCGCTCCAGCGTTCTGGCATCACCATTTCGGCAAGGTCGCGGCGGCGTGGGCGCTGGCGTTTCTCGCGCCGTTTGCGCTGAGCTTCGGCGCGCACGAGGCGCTCGACGCACTCGCTCATGCGCTGCTCGACGAGTACATCCCGTTCATCATCTTGTTGACCACGCTTTATACGGTCGCGGGCGGTATCTGTGTGCGCGGCAATCTGCGCGGCACGCCGCGTCTGAACACCGCGATTCTCGCGCTCGGCACCGTGCTCGCGAGCGTGATGGGCACGACCGGCGCCGCGATGCTGCTGATCCGCCCGTTGCTGCGCGCGAACGAAACGCGCCGCCATGTGACGCACGTGGTCGTGTTCTTTATCTTTCTCGTGGCGAACGTCGGCGGTTCGCTGTCGCCGCTCGGCGACCCGCCGCTCTTTCTCGGCTTTCTCGAAGGCGTGAGCTTTTTCTGGACCACCACGCATCTCGCATGGCCGATGCTGTTCGTGAGCGGCGTGTTGCTCGCGATCTTTTACGCGCTTGACTCGTACTACTTCCATCGGCGCGAGGACGCGCGGTCGCGCTTCTGCGAGCCGTCGCCGCCAGGCGAGCGGAACGGTATCGATGGCAAGATAAACTTTGTGCTGCTCGCCGCGGCGATCGCGCTCGTGCTGATGAGCGGACTATGGCGTCCGTCAATCACATTCGACCTATTCGGCACGCACGTCGCGTTGCAGAACATCGTGCGCGACGTCGCGCTCGTCGGTGTCACGTTGCTGTCGCTCGCGCTGACGCCGCGCGCGGCACGCGCGGGCAACGATTTCAACTGGGCGCCGATCGAGGAAGTGGCCAAGCTGTTCGCCGGCATCTTCGTGACGATCGTGCCGGTCATCGCGATGCTGCGCGCGGGGCAAGCCGGTGCGTTCGCGGGCCTCGTGCATCTCGTCAACGAGCCGTCCGGCGAGCCGCGCGACATCATGTACTTTTGGGCGACCGGCCTGCTATCTTCGTTTCTCGACAACGCGCCGACCTACCTCGTGTTCTTCAACCTCGCGGGCGGCGACGCGCAGACGCTGATGACGAACGGCGCGACCACGCTTGCGGCGATTTCGGCCGGCGCGGTGTTCATGGGCGCGAACACGTATATCGGCAACGCGCCGAACTTCATGGTGAAGGCCATCGCGCAATCACGCGGCGTGCGCATGCCGAGCTTCTTTGCATATCTGGGCTGGTCGGGTGCGGTGCTGCTGCCGCTTTTCGCACTGACTGGCTGGCTCTTTTTCAGACACTGATTTCGACGCCGAGGCGATTTCGCCCGACGCCCCTACGGAGACTGGCAATGCAGAAAATCCTCGTGGCCCGTTCGATCTTTCCCGACGTGATCGACAGGCTCAAACAGTACTTCGACGTCGACTCGAACCTGGGCGATGTGCTGCCCGCCGACGAACTGAAGCGCCGTCTCGCGGACAAGGACGGCGCGCTGACCGCTGGCGAGATGATCGACGCGGGCGTACTCGCGGCGGCGCCGCGTCTGCGCGTGGTGTCGAACATGGCGGTGGGCTACAACAACTTCGACATGGCCGCGTTCAACGCCGCGAACGTGCTCGGCACCAACACGCCGGACGTGCTCAACGAGTCGACCGCCGATTTCGGCTGGGCGCTGATGATGGCTGCGGCGCGCCGTATCGCCGAATCGGAGCACTGGCTGCGCGCGGGCCAATGGCAGAAGTGGAGCTACGACGGCTTTCTCGGCGGTGACCTGTACGGCTCGACGCTCGGCGTGGTCGGCATGGGCCGCATCGGCCAGGCGCTCGCGCGACGTGCGAAGGGCTTCAACATGCGCGTGATCTATCACAACCGCTCACGTGTCGCGCCTCAGATCGAGGCCGAACTGAACGCGGAGTACGTGTCGAAGCAGGACCTGCTGCGGCGCGCCGATCATGTCGTGCTGGTGTTGCCGTACACGAAGGAAAACCATCACACGATCGGCGCGGCCGAGCTCGCGCTCATGAAGCCGAGCGCGACGCTCACCAACATCGCGCGCGGCGGTATCGTCGACGATGCCGCGTTGGCGCAAGCGCTGCGTGAGAAGCGCATCGCGGCGGCCGGTCTCGACGTGTTCGAAGGCGAGCCGAACCTGAACCCGGCGCTGCTCGACGTGCCCAACGTCGTGCTGACGCCGCACATCGCCAGCGCCACCGAAGCGACGCGCCGCGCGATGGCGAATCTCGCCGCCGACAACCTCATCGCCGCGCTCGGCGAAGGGCCGCGCGCCGGTCAGCCGCCGAATCCGATCAACCCCGACGTGATCGGCAAGGCGCGTTCATGACGATGATTCTGGTGGCGGCCGTCGCGGTGCTGGCGGTTGCCCTCGCGCTCGCGCTCGCGTTGCTGCTGCGCGGGCAAGATCGTACGGAGCAGCACGAGCAGTTCGACATGCTGAACGAACGCGTCGATGCCGTCGTCGACGCGCAGGCGCACACCGCCGAGCGGCTCGAGCGGCAACTGCGCAACGACATCGCCGAGACGGCGCGCGTGTCGCGCAGCGAGCAAAGCGGCGGTTTTGCGCAGTTTCAACAGACACTCGCCGCGCAGTTCGGCAGCATGGCGACGGTGCAGGGCGGCAAGATCGACGGCTTCGCGCAGCAGCTCGACGCCGTGCGGCACAGCCTGCAGGTGCAGGCGCAGCAGGCGCGCGACGAGCAGGGCCGCTCGCTCAAGCAGTTCGGCGACACGCTGAGCCTGCAACTCGGGCAGCTCACCGAGGCGAACGAGCGGCGTTTTGCCGAAGTGCGCGCGACGATCGAGCAGCGCCTGAAGGATATCGAGGCGAACAATGCGGCTCGGCTCGAGGAAATGCGCCGCACCGTCGACGAAAAACTGCATGCGACGCTGGAGCAGCGCCTCGGCGAGTCGTTCAGGCTCGTCTCCGATCGGCTCGAACAGGTGCATCGCGGCCTCGGCGAAATGCAAACGCTGGCGGCCGGCGTCGGCGATCTGAAGCGTGTGCTGACCAATGTGAAGACGCGCGGCACATGGGGCGAAGTGCAGCTCGAAGCGCTGCTTGAGCAACTGCTTACTGCCGACCAATACGCGAAAAATGTCGCGACGGTGCCGAAGAGCGCAGATCGCGTCGAGTTCGCGATTCGCCTGCCGGGGCGTCCCGAGCCTGGCGGCGCGAACACGCCGGTATGGCTGCCGATCGACGCCAAATTTCCGCGCGAAGACTACGAGCGGCTGATTGAAGCGCAGGAGCGCGCCGACCCGGTCGCGGTCGAGGAAGCGTCGCGCGCGCTCGAAGCGCGGATTCGCGCCGAGGCGCGCACGATCGCCGAAAAGTACGTGGCGCCACCGCATACGACCGACTTCGCGCTGCTGTTCCTGCCCACCGAAGGTCTCTACGCGGAAGTGCTGCGCCGGCCGGGGCTTTCGGACCTGCTGCAGCGCGACTATCGCGTGACGATTGCGGGGCCGACCACGCTGACCGCGCTGCTCAACAGCCTGCAGATGGGCTTCCGCACGCTCGCGATCGAACAACGTTCGAGCGAGGTGTGGCACGTGCTCGGCGCGGTGAAAACGGAATTCGGCAAATTCGGCGATGTGCTCGCGAAGACGAAAGCGCAACTCGAAACCGTTACGCGTTCGATCGAGGCCGCGGAAACGCGCACGCGCGTGATGAATCGCAAGCTGCGCGACGTCGAGGCGTTACCTGGCGACGAGGCGAGCGGGTTGCTTGGAGATGCGCTCTCGGGCGTGGAGCCCGACGAGCCGTAACGGATTCGTCGGATACCAGCCCGGAGATCGCGCCGATATCCGCGGGCATGGCGGCGCGGATCGCCGCCGGTATTACGCTTCTTCGGGCACGTCGGTGAGATGGATTTCGATGCCGCCGAAGCGCGACGCCACCCAGTTGTACGCGTGGCAGGCAATCCACAGCAACACGAAGCCGAGAATCGCGTTCAGCAGCAGGGCGCTGAAGACCGTGCTCAGCTCGACCGAGCCGTAGCGCACGAACGCGACCACGACGCCGAGCAGCACGATCGGCACCGAGAACGTCAGGTACACGAGGATCAGCGCTTTGGCCGTTTGCCCAGGTGCGATGAACGAAATCTGTTTTTTCATGTAAGTCAAACCCGTGTGTCGTGATAGTAGTGTGGGTGAAGCCGCCGATGGTTTGCGCCGCCCCGACTGGCGTCAGATAAGGCTGTCGAAGAGCATGATCGAAACGCGCTCTCCGGCGGCGATGTCGCCTTCGTCATGGCCGAGCACGATAAAGCAGTTGGCTTCGCTCATCGAGCTCAGCACGCCTGAGCTTTGCGAGCCGGTCGGGCTCACGTGCCAGTGGCCGTGAGCGTCCGGTGCGGCCACGCCGCGCTGGAATTCCGTGCGGCCCGGGCGCTTGCGCAGCCCCTCGCGGCTCGTCGCGTGAATGACCGGCAGCGGCTGCGGCGTCGCGCCGGATATCAGCAGCAGCGCCTCGCGCACGATCTGATAGAACGTCACCATCACGGCGACCGGATTGCCCGGCAGGCCGAAGAATAGCGCGGGTTTGCCGAGCCCCGGTTGCGCGCCGGACCAGAGGCGGCCAAATGCGAGCGGCCGGCCGGGGCGCATTGCGAGGCTCCAGAACGCGACATCACCGAACGTCTGCAGCAGTTGCTTCGTGAAATCGGCTTCGCCGACCGATACGCCGCCTGAGGTCAGCACGACGTCGGCATTGGCCGCGGCGCTGTGCAGCGCGGCTTCGAGCGCGGCTGGTTCGTCGCGCACGACGCCAAGATCGAGCGCGTCCACATTCAGGCGGTGCAGCATCGCAAACAGCGTGTAGCGGTTGCTGTCGTACACCGAGCCCGCGTCGAGCGGCTCGCCGAGCGAGCGCAGTTCGTCGCCGGTAGAGAAGAACGCGACTCGCAGACGCCGCCGCACGCTGACTTCGCCGATGCCGAGCGACGCCAGCAGGCCGAGGTCGGATGCGCGCACGATGCGCCCGGCGCGCAGCGCGACGTGACCGCGCGCGAGGTCTTCGCCGGCGAGACGACGGTTCGCGCCGGCCGCGACCGCGGCGGCGGCGAAGCGGATCGAAGCGGCATCCGCGCTGTCGTGCTCCACCAGTTCCTGAGGCACGACGGTGTCGCAGTCGGCGGGAAGGCAGGCACCCGTCATGACGCGCACGCACTGGTTCGTTGCGACGCGGCCTGTGAACGGATGCCCAGCGAGCGCCTTGCCGGCCACCGTCAGCTCGACGGTCCCGGCGCCGCCGGCGAGCGCCGCGCGGTTGAACGCGTAGCCGTCCATGGCCGAATTGTCGTGCGCGGGGACGTCGATCGGCGAGACGATGTCGGCCGCGAGCACGCGGTCGAGCGCATCGCGCAACGCCACGCGTTCGGCCGCCGCGACCGGCGTCGCCCACTGCCGGACAATCGCCTGGGCGGCCGAAACGGGTAGCGCGTGAGGATCGTACTGCGCGACGCAGCGGGAAAAGTCGTTGGGCGTGGTCATGAAGGGCTGGGCGGCGCGACCGGAGAGGGGCGCGGCAATCGCCGTGCGGCCAGAGCGGATGTCAGCCGGGGCCTCGATCACGTTCGAGGGCGGCGAGTTCTTGTAACGAGTTGGCATTGTAAAACGGGCGCTCGTCGGCAAAAGCGACTTCGACCGTCGTGTGGCGCGCGTACCACGCGCGGACCTTGCGCCCGCCGGCGGCCAGAAAGGCCGCGAGGTCGTCCGCGAGGGTCGTGCGCATGAGCGCGAACACGGGGTGCAGCGACGCTGCGCCGTGAGCGTCGAGGGTCGTGACGGTGGCGATATCGGCCTGCTTCTCGTTCAGCGCGTGCACGAGGCGGGCGGCGAGGTCGGCGGGCAGCCACGGCGAATCGCAGGGCGCGCTGAGCAGATAGGCAGTGCCGGTGGCGCGCAGTCCGGCGAGCATGCCGGCGAGCGGGCCGGGAAAGCCGGCGAGCGTGTCGGCGACGACCGCCGCGCGATAGGCAGCGCCGAGCGCGGCATAGGTGTCAGGATGGCGGTTCGCGCTGATCAGCAGGGCACCCGTTTGCGGTGCGAGACGCCGCAGCACGTGCGCGGCGAGCGGTTCGCCGTGCAACATCTGCAGGCCCTTGTCGACGCCGCCCATGCGCGTGCCGCGCCCGCCCGCGAGCACGAGGCCGGTGATCTGTTCACGGGTGGTTGACATGCGCCGGCCGCTCAGCCGCCGATGTAGGACATTTCGACGCGCCGTGCGGCCGGTTCGTCGAGCGAGGCCGGGTGGCTGCCGCGCAATTGCGAATAGCGGTCGCCGCGTCCTTGCCAGATTTCGGCGATGGCGGTGGCGATCTCGGCGTCGCTCGCGCCGCCGCGCAGCAACGCGCGCAAATCGTGGCCCGCCGACGCGAACAGGCACAGGTACAGCTTGCCTTCGGTCGACAGCCGCGCGCGTGTGCAATTGCCGCAAAACGCGCGCGTGACGCTCGAAATCACGCCGATCTCGCCGCCGCCGTCGACGTAGCCCCAGCGCTGCGCGGTTTCGGCCGCGCTGTGTGCTTCGAGCGGCGCGAGCGGGAAGTGTTCGGCGATGCGCGTGATGACGTCGGCGGACGGCAGCACTTCGGCCATGTTCCAGCCGTTCGAGGTGCCGACGTCCATGTATTCGATAAAGCGCAGCACCGTGCCTGTGTCTTTGAAATGGCGTGCCATCGGCACGATTTCGCCGTCGTTGATGCCGCGTTTGACGACCATGTTGACTTTCACGGGGGCGAGCCCGGCCGCTTGCGCCGCGGCGATGCCGTCGAGCACGTCGGCCACCGCGAAGTCGGCGTCGTTCATGCGACGAAACAGCGTGTCGTCGAGCGCGTCGAGGCTGACGGTCACGCGGCTGAGCCCGGCATCCTTGAGGCCGCGCGCCTTGCGCGCGAGCAGCGAGCCGTTGGTGGTCAGCGTGAGGTCGAGCGGACGGCCTGCTGGCGTGGTCAGGCGGGCGAGCCGTTCGATCAGGAATTCGAGGTTTCTGCGCAGAAGCGGCTCGCCGCCCGTCAGGCGGATTTTTTCGACGCCATGCGCGACGAAGAGCTGCGCGAGCCGTTCGATCTCCTCGAAGCTCAGGAGCGCGCTGTGCGGCAGGAACGCGTAGTCCTTGTCGAACACCGCGCGCGGCATGCAATAGACGCAGCGGAAATTGCAGCGATCCGTGACCGAGATGCGCAGATCGCGCAGCGGACGCGCGAGCGTGTCGTGCAGCGCGCCGCTAGGCGTCTGCACCGGGCCGGCGATAACCGGCGCCGTGCTGAGATCGGCAACGGGAATGATGCGTCGGGACATGAAGTGCTTCGTCGAATGCTTGAGCGGACAGCGAATTATTCATTCTATCGGAAATGCTCGCGACGACAGGCGCGCCGCGGGGCTCGTCGGGGTATACGGGGAGCGGCAGGCAGCCATATTTCGCCCCCAGGATATTGTGGCCGCTCCAAAACGAAAAAAGCCCGCCCGTGAGGGCGGGCTTGGGCCGACAACAGTGGCTTACTGCGGTGGCTTACTGCGGGTGCTTGATCGTTTCGACCTGTTGCATCGGCGTGCTGTCGGCGGGCGGCAATGGCTTGCGCTCACGTACCACGCGCGGCGGCTTGACCGCCTGTGCTGCCACTTCCTGCGCGGCGCGCAGTTTGTCGGCGTCGGTGTTCACCCAGATCAGGCCAGCCTGTTCGAGGATCGGCTTGAGCGCGTCGGCCGATGCAGCGCCGTGCGCCGGTGCCTGCTGCGACGCGGGCTTGGCTGCCGGTTCGATGACAGCCGGCTCCGCTGCGACGACCGGCTGCGGCTCGGCGACCTCGGCTTGCGGCGCCGGCTCGACGGCCGGTGCTGCTGCTACGGCAGCAGCGGTAGCCGGCGCTGCCGTTTCGGCCGGAGTCGGGGCAGCTTGCGGTTCCACTTGCGTTTCCGTTCGCACTTCTGGCTGTGCCGCCGGTTGTGCTTCGGCAGCCGCTGCAACTACCGGTGCTTCAGCCTGAGCCGGAGCTTCGATCTGCACGACCGGTTCAATCGGCGAAGCCGTTTCGCTCACGGCGGGTGCAGCCGGGGCTTCTTCCGCCACGGGCGCTTCCGTGATCGCTTGCGGTGCCACCGGAGCCTGCTCGACCGGCACGACCTTTTCGGTCTTCGCTGCGTTTTCCGCGGCGAGCGCCGGCGTTTCGGCTGCTGCATGCAACTCGGTCACGACGACGCTTTCCGTCGCGACAGCGGCGACCACCACTTCGACCGGCGTCACGTTTTGCGCTTCGCTGACCGACTTGGTGGCGCGCAGCGGCGCTTCGTCGCTTGCGGCCGTGGTTTCACCGGCGGTTTCGCCTTCGGCTTCCGCGACATCCGCCGCGAGATTGCCGTTCACGTCTTCTTCACGCTCACGACGGCCACCACGACGGCCACGACGGCGACGGCGACGCTCTTCGCCTTCACGCGCCACAGCTTCCTGATCGACCGGCGCACCGTTTTCGTCCGCGACGGCGCGGTTGATGGCCTGTTCGTCGGCGGCTTGCGCTTCGGTTTGCGTCAGCGCCGCGACGGCTTCCGCCTGCGGCTTGCGACGCTCGCCTCGCTCGGCGCGTTCACCCCGCTCACGGCGCTCGCCGCGCGCCGAACCTTCGGCGGCTTCCGCGCGCTCGGCGCCACGGTTGTCGCGCTCACGGCCCTCGCGTGGCTCACGTGCTTCACGCGGCTCGCGGTTCTCGCGCGGTTCACGGCCTTCACGTGCTTCGCGCGGCTCACGCTGTTCGCGGGGAGCGCGCGGCTCGCGGCCTTCGCGTGTTTCACGGCCCTCGCGGCCCTCACGTGCTTCGCGTTCCTCGCGACGCTGCGACGGCTGCTGACCTTGCCCCTGACGGCCGCCGCTCACGCCTTCGCCGCGTGCTGCCGTATCACGGCCGCCTGCGCCGCCACGGCGGTTGCGGTTGCGATCGCCGCCACGTTCGCCGGTGCGCTCACCGCGCTCCGTGCGTTCCCCGCGTTGCGGACGGGCCTGCTTGTCGGTCTCGGCCGGCGCGGCCGGTGCCGGAGCAGCCGGCTGCATGCCGAACAGATTCTTCAGCCAGCCGATGAAGCCGCCGCTCGCCGGCGTCACCGCGACCGGAGCCGGGGCAGCGGCCGGGCGGGCCGGCGCGCTCGGCGCCGGCTTCTCGGGCGTGATGCCCTTGACCGCCGCTTCCTGCTTCGGCTTTACTTCCTCGGCGCGCTTGCTGTAGCCGGTTTCCGATTCGAGTTCGCGGGCCGCTTCTTCGGCCATCTTCCACGATGCGCGCGGATCGTCGAGGCGCACGTCGTCGTGACGCAGACGTTCGAGCTTGTAGTGCGGCGTGTCGAGGTGCTTGTTCGGGATCAGCACGACATTGACCTTGAAACGCGACTCGATCTTGTTGATTTCGGCGCGCTTCTCGTTCAACAGGAAGGCGGTCACTTCGACCGGCACCTGGCAGTGGATCGCCGCGGTGTTTTCCTTCATCGCTTCTTCCTGAATGATCCGCAGCACTTGCAGCGCGGACGATTCGGTATCGCGGATATGGCCCGTGCCGTTACAGCGCGGGCAGGTGACGTGGCTGCCTTCCGACAGGGCCGGACGCAGACGCTGACGCGACAGCTCCATCAGGCCGAAGCGCGAGATCTTGCCCATCTGCACGCGGGCGCGGTCGTGCTTGAGCGCGTCTTTCAGGCGCTGCTCGACTTCGCGCTGGCTCTTGGCCGATTCCATGTCGATGAAGTCGATCACGATCAGGCCGCCCAGGTCGCGCAGACGCAACTGGCGGGCGACTTCGTCGGCGGCTTCGAGGTTCGTGCGCGCGGCCGTTTCCTCGATGTCCGCGCCCTTGGTCGCGCGCGCCGAGTTCACGTCGATCGCGACGAGTGCCTCGGTGTGGTCGATCACGATTGCGCCGCCCGACGGCAGCGGTACCGTGCGCGAGTACGCGGTTTCGATCTGGTGCTCGATCTGGAAGCGCGAGAACAGCGGTACGTCGTCGTGGTAGCGCTTCACCTTGCCGACGTTGTCCGGCATCACGATGTCCATGAAGGCGCGCGCCTGGTCATGGATTTCGGTGGTATCGATCAGGATTTCGCCGATATCGGGCTGGAAGTAGTCGCGAATCGCGCGAATCACGAGGCTCGATTCGAGATAGATCAGCATCGGCTGGCCGGCCGTGCCGCTTTGCGACGCGGCTTCGATCGCGCGCCACAGTTGCATCAGGTAGTTCAGGTCCCACTGCAGCTCTTCGGCGCTGCGGCCGATGCCGGCCGTGCGCGCGATGATGCTCATGCCTTCCGGCAGTTGCAGCTGCGCCATGGTTTCGCGCAGTTCCTGGCGGTCGTCGCCTTCGATCCGGCGCGACACGCCGCCGCCGCGCGGGTTGTTCGGCATTAGCACCAGATAGCGGCCGGCGAGCGAAATGAACGTGGTGAGGGCCGCGCCCTTGTTGCCGCGTTCTTCCTTCTCGACCTGGACGATCAGCTCCTGACCTTCCTTCAACGCGTCCTGGATGCGTGCGGAACGCATGTCGACGCCGTCGCGGAAATACTGGCGGGCGACTTCCTTGAACGGCAGGAAGCCGTGACGGTCTTCGCCATAGTTGACGAAGCAGGCCTCGAGCGACGGCTCGATGCGGGTAATGATGCCTTTGTAAATATTGCCTTTGCGCTGTTCGCGGCCGGCGGTTTCGATGTCGATATCGATGAGTTTTTGCCCATCGACGATGGCGACGCGCAGTTCTTCCTGCTGCGTCGCGTTGAACAACATTCGTTTCATTGAACGACTCCAGAGCAGCCTCGCCGGCCCAGCTGCGCGGTTGTCAGTCGCGAGAGCAAAGAGGGCAGGCGTGCCGCGTCTTATTGTGTTTTCACAAGCACGCTGGAGCGGGAAAGATGGCGGGAGAATTGCCTGAGAAGGGCCCGGCCCGTCAAAAATGGGCGCGGTGCCGCAGGGCACATGCGAACACGGCTTCAAATAATGACCCGACACGCCGCGGGTTCTGCCGGCCGACCTTCATAAGCCTTCGTTCTGCCTTGCCGGCGCGCCAACCGGGCGCGCGAGCAGAGGACGAAAGCTGCGGTCATGCCGCAGCGGGAAGTTCGCGCAGGCGGCGCGTCTTTTCCTGCTGGGGGTGTCTCGTCTCATTTTGACGTCGCCATGTCTTGTACTTTCTACAAGACGCCTTGGGCGCACGCCGTATTTTCGCGACTTGCAGCTTCGCACAGCAGGGCGTCATGCCACCCGAAACGCGAAGCTGGAAGTTAAATTCTTTTTTACCAAATTTCCGTTACCGTCGAAGCCGACCTTGACCGAACGCACCTGTGGGCGCCGTCCCTGCCGGGTGCTGACTTCGTGCGTGCAACTTGTTGCATCTCATTTTCAGGGTGAGCAACCGGACCCCGGCGCAAGTAAAATGACGGTTTATCGCTTGCGCTCGCGCAATCCACCTGCAATCCGGACGCTGTGCGGACACTGCGCCGGCCGCCGCGGACTGCTGGGCAAATTATATTCAGAATGAAAGAGTTAGGCAAAACATCCCAGAGACCGGTTGCAAGCGCGGTAGCCAGCGACCAGGTCTCGCTGATCGAAATCGACGACAGCTCGGCCGGTCAGCGCATCGACAACTTCCTGCTGCGCGTCTGCAAGGGCGTACCGAAGAGCCATATTTATCGCATCCTGCGTAGCGGCGAAGTGCGTGTGAACAAGGGACGGATCGACGCGCAATACCGGCTCGAACTCGGCGACCTGGTGCGCGTACCGCCGATCCGCGTCGCGCAGCAGGGCGAGGCGCCCGCCCATGCGCCGGTGCCGAGCGGCGGTTTCAACATCATTTTCGAAGACGAGCATCTGCTCGTGATCGACAAGCCGGCCGGCGTGGCGGTCCATGGCGGCAGTGGCGTCGCGTTCGGCGTGATCGAGCAGATGCGCGGGGCGCGGCCGCAGGCGAAGTTCCTCGAACTCGTGCATCGGCTCGATCGCGAGACCTCGGGCATCTTGATGCTCGCGAAAAAACGCGCCGCGCTCGTCAATCTGCACGAGCAGATTCGCGAGAACCAGATGGACAAGCGCTACTATGCGTGCGTCCACGGCGAGTGGGCGGCCGACTGGGGCCGTCGTCGCGCGGTCAAGGCGCCTTTGCACAAGTACATGACACCGGACGGCGAGCGCCGCGTGCGCGTGCAGCCGGACGGGCTCGCGTCGCAT
>Ga0153988_1000077_pt1 | contig 20743 bp, 18 predicted proteins | sample TSNC072MetaG_FD_104742 | JGI IMG/M metagenome (GOLD analysis project Ga0153988, IMG submission 104742) | Attine ant fungus gardens microbial communities from North Carolina, USA - TSNC072 MetaG | ecosystem: Host-associated > Fungi > Mycelium > Unclassified | place: USA: North Carolina, Jones...
CTACGCGTCTTGCCTGACAGTGCAGTGTCGGCGCGATTCCGTGCTGCACGTGCGCAGCGAAATTGCACTATCAGGCAAGTCGAGCAAGGTTGGTTCTCCTACATTCGCATCCACACAGTCCTGTCACATGGAGACACCTCTTGAGAACCGTCCAGTTGCTCATCGCGGGACGCCCGCAGCCAGCCGTTGCCGGCGCGACGTTTGACCGCGCCAATCCGCAATCGAATCAGGTCGTCACGCGCGCCGCCTCGGCCGGCGTCGAGGACGCCCGGCTCGCGGCCGATGCCGCACAGGTGGCATTCGCGGCTTGGTCCCGGACCGGCCCTTCGATCAGGCGCGGGATTCTTCTGCGCGCCGCCGACCTGATGGAGCAGAAGAAAAGTCTCTTCGTCGAAACCATGCAGGGCGAAACCGGTGCGACGCGCATCTGGGCCGAGCACAACGTGTTCGCCGCGGCTGCGATTCTCCGCGAAGCCGCCAGCATGACGACCCAGATCGCGGGCGAAGTCGTTCCGTCAGACGAAGGCCGTCTGTCGTTTGCGGTACGGCAGCCGGCCGGCGTCGTGCTCGGCATCGCCCCCTGGAATGCGCCGATCGTGCTCGGCACGCGTGCGATTGCCATGCCGCTCGCCTGCGGCAACACAGTCATTCTGAAGGCATCGGAAATGTGTCCGGCGACCCATTCGCTGATTGCGGACGTGCTCGTCGAAGCCGGACTCGCAAACGGCGAAGTCAACGTCATCACGCATGCACCGGCGGCGGCCGGCGAAGTGGCCGATGCGTTGATCGCGCACCCCGCCGTTCGGCGCATCAATTTCACCGGCTCGACCCGGGTCGGCCAGTTGATCGCCGAACGGGCGGCGCGTGTGCTCAAGCCGGTGCTGCTCGAACTGGGCGGCAAGTCCCCGCTGATCGTGCTCGACGATGCCGATGTCGAACGCGCCGTCGCCGCCGCTGCATTCGGCGCGTTTTTCAACCAGGGGCAAATCTGCATGTCGACCGAGCGCATCGTCGTCACGCCCGCTAACGCCGAGTCTTTCGTCGCGCGTCTCGCCGACAAGGCGCGGCATCTGAGCGTAGGCGATCCGCGCACCGCTGATGCGCCGCTTGGCGCGCTCGCCAGCGCCGGCGCCGGCGAGCGTATCAACGAACTCATCGACGACGCGCTGGCGCAAGGCGCCACGCTGCTGGCCGGCGGCAAGGCCGAAGGCGTATTCATGCCGGCCACGGTGCTCGACGGCGTCACGCGCCAGATGTCGATTTACCACGAGGAAACGTTCGGCCCGGTCGTTTGCGTCATGCGGGCGGAAAGCGACGAACACGCCGTCGAGATCGCCAACGACTCGGAATTCGGTTTGTCCGCGGCGGTATTCAGCAACGACATCGAACGCGCCTTCGCGGTCACAAAACAGATTCGCTCAGGCATCTGCCACATCAACGGTGCGACGGTCAGCGACGAACCGCAGATGCCGTTCGGCGGCACCGGCCGTAGCGGTTACGGACGCTTTGGCGGCAAAGCCGGTATCGCCGAATTCACGGAACTGCGGTGGATCACCGTGGCATCCACGGCTCCCGCTTTCCCGATCTGAGCGAACGCGACAGCGAGCCCGGCACGCCCCACGCGCCGGCAATCAACCCATCGAGGAAATAACACATGGCTCTACATCCGACGAACGATCGCGCACATGCGCTGCAAGCGGGCTGGACCCGTTTCGATCTCGGCGGCTTTCAATGCACGGTCGTGACCGACGGCCTGCTGCACCTCGGCGCGCCGCGCAGCACGTTTCCTGAAGCCGACGTCGAGGAAATCGACGATCTGCTGCTTCAGGCCTTCCTGCCGACCGAAACGATCGCACTCGATCAGAACGTACTGCTGGTCAATACCGGCGAGCATCTGGTGCTGTTCGACACGGGCGTCGGCATCAACGCCGAACTGGGCGTCAAGACGTTCGGCCCGAATACCGGCCGCGCCATCATCAATATGCGGGCGGCCGGCATCGAGCCGGAAGACATCGATATCGTGGCCCTGACCCATACCCATCCGGACCACTGCTGGGGGCTCGTCGACGACAACGACCGCAAGCTGTTCCCGAATGCGCGCATTGCCGTGAGCCGGGCCGACGTCGACTACTGGACGAACCTCGAGAACATTCGCGATTCGATGTCCGACCATATGAAAGACCACTTCTACGGCGCTCACAAGAATCTCGCGCCGTATCGCGACGTCATCACATTCATCGAGGACGGCCAGGAAATCGTGCCGGGCATCCGCGCTCATGCCACGCCCGGCCATAGCCCCGGCCATACGATCTACGAGATCTCCAGCGAGGGGCGCACGCTCGTGTGCTGGGGCGACCTGTGCCATCACCAGGTGCTGCTGCTTCGGCGGCCGGAATGGGCGTTCCTGTTCGACTACGACAGTTCCATCGCCGCGGCCACGCGAATGAGAGTGCTGGAGTGGATCGAAAAGCAGGAGCATCAGGTGCTCTCGTATCACTTTCCTTTTCCGGGGCGCGGGCATCTGCGCCGCAACGGCGACGGCTACGACTGGCTTCCCTCGCCGATCCAGCTCGAACGAGCCTGATCGCCGCTATCCCATCACGACATCCATTCCATCATGAACACCGCTTACCGCTGCACGTGTGGTCTCATCGACGTCCACGCACACTGCCTGCCGCCGACCTACCGCAAAGCGCTCGACGACGCCGGCCTCGCCACGCTCGACGGCGGCTATCCCGTTCCCGAGTGGAGCCCGGAAAAAGCCACCGCCGTCATGGAAGAAAACGGCATCGACACCATGATGCTCTCCGTGTCCTCGCCGAGCGTCAGCTTCCTTTCCGGACGCGAAGCGCGCGTGCGGCTTGCCCGCACCATCAACGAGGACATCGCGCAACTCCGGCGCGACTACCCAGGCCGCTTCGGCGGCTTCATGACGCTGCCGTTGCCGCATGTGGCCGACTCTCTCGCCGAAATCGACTACGCCTTCGACGAGCTAGGTCTCGACGGCCTGATCGTCGAAACGAATAGCGACGGCAAGTACCTCGGCGACCCCGCGTTCACACCGATATTCGACCGGCTCAACGAACGGCACGCCACGATCTTCCTGCATCCGACCGCCCCGGCCTGCTTTTCGGCCGTCGGACTCGGGCGCCCGGCGCCGCTGTTCGAGTTCCCATGCGACACCGCGCGCACGGTCATCGACCTCGTGTTCTCGGACACGCTCAAGCGCTGCGCCAATCTGAAGCTCATCGTGCCGCACGCGGGCGGCGTGCTTGCCGCGATCGCGCACCGGATCGCGCTGCTCTCGCCGATGCCGGTCATGAAGCCGGGCCCCAAGCCGTCCGCCGAGGTCATCGCGGAATTGCAGGGGCTCTATTACGACCTCGCCATGTCGGCCAACCAGCCCACCTTCGACGTGCTGCGCACACTCGCCCCGCTCTCGCAGATCATGGTCGGCACCGACTTTCCGTTCCAGCCGGCGCACAACGTCGCGCGCAACATCGCGGATTTCCGCACGCTCGACGGCCTCACTCCGGAACAGCATCGGGCCATTGCGTGCGAAAACGCGCTGCGGCTCTTTCCTCGTTTCGCAAGCGTGAATGCTTAGGCTGACTGACTAATCTACCCTGAAATACAACCTATAACAGCAAGGAGACAATCATGAAAACCGTGCTCGTAGACGATCTGATCGATGAGCGTCCATTCGGCCTCTTCCAGGCGTCGATCTTCGCCATCTGCTTCCTGATCGCCCTGATGGATGGCGCCAACGTGCAGGTCATGGGTCTGAGCGCGCCGCTGCTCGCCAATGATCTGAAGCTGACACCGGCCCAGCTCGGCCCCATCTTTGCCGGCTCCGAGCTCGGTTTCATGATCGGCGCGCTGTTGCTCGGCCCCGTTGCCGACCGCATCGGCCGCAAGACCGTGCTGATCGCCTGCGCGTGCCTGTTCGGACTGGCATCGCTCTGCACGGTGACGGCGCCCGGATTCGTCACGCTGCTCGTGCTGCGCATCGTGACGGGTATCGGACTCGGCGGCGCAGCACCGTGCCTCGTCAGCCTGACGACCGAATACGTCTCCCGGCGCCATCGCGGCCGCATCGCCTCGCTGCTGTGGGCCGCCATGCCGGCCGGCGGCGTCATCGCCGGCTTCGCGGCGAGCATCGTGATTCCGCAGTACGGCTGGAAGGCCATGTTCTATCTGAGCGGCATCGTGCCGATCGCCGCCGCGGTGCTGGTGTGGCTCTTCGTGCCCGAGTCGGTGCGGCTGCTGATCCTGTCCGGCGCGCGGGACGATCGCATCGCGCGGATCGTCAGGCGTCTCGCGCCGTCTTCCCTCGCCGGCGAGCCGGTGCACTACGCCACCCATGAGCATCGGGAAAAGGGCTTGCCGGTCAAGCATCTGTTCGTGGACGGCCGCGCGCCGCTCACGGCCCTGCTGTGGCTCGCGTTCTTCCTCAACTTCCTCGCCCTGATCGCGACACTGGCCTGGGCCAGCACGCTGTTGCGCAGCGCGGCCATGTCGGTGGCCGCCGCATCCACGGTCCTCGCCTGGAACAACGTGGGCGGCACGATCGGCGTCGCCATCGCCGGTGCGGTGATGGAGCGCCTCGGCACCTGCCGCTTCCTCGCCGCGATCTATGCGCTCGGGGCAATCGTTCTTGCGCTCACAGGGTTCAGCACACCTAACACCGCGCTGGTTTCGCTGTGCTCGGGTCTCACGGGTCTGTTTGTCGGCGGTGCTACCTCGGGCCTGATCGCCATCGCTTCGATGACCTATCCGACCGCCATCCGTTCGACCGGCGTGGGCTGGGCACTTGCCGCCGGGCGCCTCGGCGGTGCCGTCGGCCCCGTTGCGGTCGGCGCGCTGGTCGCCACGGGCCTGCCCGTTGCACACATCTTCGTCGCCACGGCAGCCCCGGTGCTCGGCGCGTCGCTCGTGATGCTCGCGATGAGCCGCCTCGGCGGCACCCGCACCGTCGATCGCGCCGAATTCGCCACGCATTGAGCGATGGGGCTGCCCGATCTGCGGCAGCCCTTCTACAACAAGAAACAACAAGAATCCGGAGACACACCTCATGTTCAGACACACCATTCTCGCGTCGGCTGCCCTGCTCGCCTGTGGCAGCGCCGCCGCTCAAAGCTCCGTCACCATCTTCGGCCTGATGGACGCCGGCATAACCTACGTGAACAATTCGGGCGGCAAGAGCAAGACCTTTTTCGACGACGGCATCTATTACCCCAACATGCTCGGCTTTCTCGGCCAGGAAGACCTGGGGGGCGGCACGAAGGCCATTTTCGAACTGGTCAACCAATTTTCTCTCGCGAACGGCTCGACCATTCCGACCGCCAATGCACTGTTCAACCGCACCGCCTATGTGGGCTTGTCGAATACAAAGTTTGGACGACTGACGTTCGGTACGCAATACGACTTCATGAAAGATCAACTGCTGTCCTACGACGCATCGCTGTACACCGGCGGTTTCTATAACTTTCGCGAAGGCCCCTTCCGGACGCTCGGCATCCCCGGCAATCCGACCGGCTCATGGGACTTCGACCGCATCGGCGGATCGTCGCGCATGCAGAACTCCGTCAAATACCAGTCCGTCGATTACAGCGGATTCTCGTTCGGGATGATGTACGGCTTCGGCAACGTCGCCGGCTCCGTATCGGCTGACAATGCCGTCAGCGCGGCGCTCGAATACCGGCATGGCGGGTTCGGCATCGCGGCGGCCTATACGGAGATCAAGTATCCGGAGATGAACAACGGCCACGATGGCATCCGCAACTGGGGAGTCGGCACCAAATACGATACCGGCAAGGTTCTCGCCAATCTGCTCTACACGAACACCCGCAACACGCTGACAGGCGGCCAGATCGACATGGTCCAGATCGGCGCGAACTGGCACGTCACGCCATTCTGGTCGCTCGGCGCCGATTACCAGTACATGCAGGGCAACGCCGTGCTCTCGGACAACAAGGCTCATGAAGTTGCCGCCTCGGTCATGTACTCGTTGTCCAAACGCACGAGCGTCTACCTAGAAGGCATCTATCAGCGGGCGACGGGCAGCAACGGTAGCGCGACCGCCTGGATCAACGGCTTGAGCGCACCGTCGAGCACGGGCTCGCAGTTGCTGACCAGAATCGGGATGACCACTACGTTCTGAACATGCGTCTGAACTCGCGGCGATCCTGCGCGGTACGGCCGCGCGGTATTGCTGCAAAGCCTTGCCGCGCTGACCGATACGAATCCGGGGCTACCGACGTTCCCGCACCTTCATCGGGTCGCCATAAGACGGCGGCCCGTCTCTTTTGTGTCCTTTCTCTCTGCGCGTGGCGTCATGAACCCAACAACACGCGGTGGCGCCGCTCTCGGCACTCCGGCCCTGCCGCTTCGACAACCCGCAGCCGGTTACCGAAGCGGCCTGCGCGCGCTTCTCGGTGCATCCGGCCCTGCCCTCGTCGCCTCTGTCGCCTACCTGGACCCGGGCAACATCATCACCAACCTTCAGGCCGGGGCAAGATACGGCGACGAGCTGCTCTGGGTAGTCCTGCTCGCCAGCGTGGTGGCGATGCTGTTCCAGTCGCTGTCGGCAAAACTCGGCATCGTGACGGGCCGCAATCTTGCCGAGGTCTGCCGCGACAGCTTGCCTCGCCGCTACGTCATCGCGCTCTGGCTTCTCTGCGAAGCCGCCGCCATCGCGACCGACCTCGCAGAGGTGATCGGCAGTTCGATCGGCATCTCCCTGCTTTTCAAGCTCTCGCTGCTCAACGCCATGCTGCTGACCGTCGCCGCCACCTACTCGCTTCTGCAACTCGAGACGCGCGGTTACAGGCCGCTCGAACTCGTGATCGGTGCGTTCGTGAGCGTGATCGGGATGGCGTATCTCGTCGAGGTATCGAGGATGCCGGTGAACTGGTCATCGGTCTGGGCGCACAGCATCCCGTCGCGTTTCACCGATCACGGCGCGCTCGGTCTCGCGGTCGCCATAGTCGGCGCGACGATCATGCCGCACGCGCTGTTCCTTCATTCGGGCCTGACCCAGAACCGCGTGCCGGCCGGCGCCGTGCGCGAACCACGCGCGCTGATCAGGCTGTCGAACATCGAGGTGATCGTCGCGCTGGGCGCGGCAGGGTTAATCAACATGGTCATGGTCGTCATCGCGTCGGTTGCGTTTCACAACGGACACGCCGGGACGGCCGATATTGCCTCGGCGGCGCGGCTTTTGACGCCGCTGTTCGGCGCATTCGCCGGCACCCTCTTCCTGATCGCGCTGGTCGCGTCGGGCATATCGAGTTCCGTGGTCGGCACGCTGGCCGGGCAGATCATCGTCCAGGGATTCGTTGGATACCGGATTCCGTTGTGGCTCAGAAGAGGTCTCACCGTGGTCCCGGCCATCGTCGTGATTGCATCCGGTCTCGATGTCACCACCGTGCTCATCGCCAGCCAGATCGTTCTGAGCCTCGCGTTGCCGGTGCCGATGATCGCGCTCGTCTGCTTCACCTCGCGCCGCAGCGTCATGGGCGAGCACCGCAACCGCAGGTCCGTCACCGTGCTCGCCATGGCGGCGACTGTGCTGGTGCTGGTTCTCAACGGCGTCCTGTTGTGGCAAGCGGTAAGCGGCTAGTCGGGCGAGCAGTTAGCGGGTAAGCAGCTAAGCGGGTGAGCCGATGAGCCCCCCGCGCGACGCGCCCGCCGGTTAAACCGCTTCGGCCTCGGCACGCAAAGCCGTTTCGACTTCGCGTGCGCCGGTCGACACCAACGCTGCCAGGCGGGCGATCATTTTTTCGTCCGTCTCATCCGACACCACGTAGCTGATACTGCCGATTCCCACCCGGTCCGACGACAGCACGGCCGCGGCGATCCCGACGAGTCCCGCATCTACTTCCCCGCGCGTCACGAGGCTGCCATGCCTGCGCCATTCTGTCAGCACGGAGCGGAATACCGGCAGCGTGCGGCCCAACCCGGCCTTCGCAATCGCCTTGGTATTGTGTTCGAAGAGCGCCTTGATCCGCCGCGGCGGCATGTAGGCGAGCAGCATCTTCGAAGTCGCCCCGTAGAAAAGCGGCATCGGACGCCCTCGCTCGTAGCTGATCGCCGTCGGGCTTCCCTTCGCATTGACGCGATGAATGCACAGCACGTCGTCGCCGACCGCGCGGCATAGCAGCACGACCGATCCGGGCGGAGCGTAGGTAGACAGATCGTCCATGACCGGACGTGCCGCGATCAGCAAGGGATCGGTCAACTGCAACTGACGATCCAGCTGGGTGATGGTCGGCCCCAGTCCGTACCGGCCAGGCCGTGTGGTTGCAACCAGTCCCGCCTCGTCGAGCGCGGCGAGATAGCGGTAGGCGGTGGCGATCCCCACTTCGAGTTCCGAGGCCACCTCTTCGGCAGTCCATTCCGGATGTTCGACCGTGAACAGTTTCAGAACGGAGAGGGAACGGTCAGATGCAGACATGGCGGGAAATCGGTAGCAGACAGGAAACTGATTTTCTCATCATGAGATAATTTCCGCCAGACAGATACCCGCATTTACGCGACGCCCAAGGGCGGCACACGGCCGGGCGCGGCGCGAAAAAGCGGCACGGCTCCGGCTTCCTGGGTTCGCATGCGCGTCCGCATCGCATCGGACGTAGGTCGGGAGACTGCCGGGGAATCATGCCGCTTCATACCCGTCACACAGGTCACGCAGACTACACGGGCATCAGGTCCGAACCCAGGCTCGCCCCCATGAATTCAGCGTACGTTCGTTGTGCGGCCATACCCCGGGCGTGTCGCCGACGCCGACGCGAACCAGTTCCGCGGAAAACTCCAGCCGGTTGCCGTCCGGATCGGTCACCATGAAAAACAGGTTGTCGCCCGGACCATGCCGCCCCGGACCGAAGAATATCGGCACTTCAGCCCTGGCAAAGCGGTCGCCCCAATCGCGGATATCGTTCCACTCGTTCGTCTCGTAGCAGTGGTGATCCCAGACATTCTGGCTGCCCTGAAAGAACGCCAGCGAGTGGTGCTCGTCGTCCGAACGCAGGAAGACGACCATCGTCTTGCCGTCGTCGCTGACTACTTCGTCGGAAATCGCATAGCCTACGGTCTCCGTGTAGAAGGCCACGATGCGTTCGAGCTCCGTCGTCTGGAACACCGTGTGCTGAAGACGCGCGGGCAAACCATCGCGCGAAGGCGACCCCGCCGTGAGACCGAAGGACACGCACCGCCCCTGCGGGTCGCGAATCATGAACGCACCGGGCCGATACAGCACGCTATCGGCCGGCTCGCACGTAACGTCGCGCCCGACCAGCCGCTCACGCAACGCCGCGAGGTCTGCCTCGGTATCGACCACGAAGCACGAACACGGCTGGCGCCCGCTCAGGGAATCGCTGATTTCCACTGCGCGCCCCGGTCCGGTCAGGACGATCCTGCCGTCGGGCGACGTGACGTCCACCAGATCGAGCTGCTTGCGATAGAAATCGGCGAGCCGGCACGGCTCGTCCGATACGATATGAACGTGATGCAGTCTTGCAGGCGTCGCCTGCTGAAGCGTCGTAGACATGATTATTTCCCTCACACATGGGGCGACGTAGCAACCTCGGTCGCCTTCCGGTTTTCCGGCTCACACTCGCCAGGCTGCTTGATGCCGAGATTGATACCGAGCTGAGCCGCATAGGCAGTGGCAAACCGTGACTGCTCTTCCGCGCGGAATGCCCCGGCCACATAGCGGTCAGGACGAAGCAGCAGGATTTGCCCCACGCAGCCGCCGAGTGACCCGCTGAACACATCGTTCTCGTCGACGACGAACTGCAATGAGCCGCGGTTCTGCCCAACGGGAAAGGACGAGCCGGCAGGCAGCACGTGCACGCGCGTACAGCGCAGGCTATTCCAGAGAGGATGGCCGAGATCGGCGAGGCGGCTGCCGCTGGCCGGGCCATACTGCACAAGCGAGAATCCTTGCCCCGTCAGATCGTCGAGCAGGACATTCATTCCATCCGGTGTCCGAACCATTGGCTGCGGCAACATGCGGCCACGGAAGCTCTGCTTGCCGAGTCCGTCGTCCGGACCGAGCAGCCCTTCCCTGAAGCGCGGCTTCGGCTTGAATTTCATCTGCAGGAAATAGTCCCGTAGCGGCGGCACATAACCCGCAAACGTGAAAAACGATTGCCACAGAAACGCGCTCAAGCGCGACGACGGCGCCATCACGATACCGAGATTGAGCGCGAGCCGAATCAGTGCCCACGCATGGCCGCGGCGTTCCGTCTCGTACGAATCGAGCACCCGTTCGGGTAGACGGCCATCGAGCACGGCCGCGAGCTTCCAGCCGAGATTGAAGGCGTCGCGCACGCCGCTATTCATGCCCTGCCCGGCGTAGGGCGGCGTCAGATGCGCGGCGTCGCCGGCGAGAAACACACGCCCTTCCTGCCAGCGCTCGGCCACGCGCGCGTGAAACGTATAGACCGTCTTGCGAATGATCTTCGTCTCCCGGTCGCCCCTGAACGGCATGAGCAGCTTGCGAACCATCGCGGGTTCCATGATCGCCTCGGCGGACTCGCCGGGATGAACGAGGATTTCGAAGCGCCGGGTCCGATGGGGTCCGGGCACGTCGACCACCGCCCGCCCCGCGTCGCAGTACACACGCATCTGCGAGAACGTATCGTCGTCGTCCTCGGTATCGATCACGAGCCAGCGCGACTTGAATGTCGAGCCGACCATCCTGATGCCGAGCATCTCGCGTATCGGGCTGCGTCCGCCATCGCACGCGACCAGATACTTCGCGCGAATCTCGATCTCTTCCTCGGCGGCACTGACCCTGGCCGTGACACCCCGTTCGCCCTGCTCGAACGACTCCAGCGTGTGGCCGAACAGCACCTGCCCCGATGCGAACCGGTTCAGGCCATCGCGCACGGTCGCCTCGAAAAGCGGTTGCCGGAACGCATTGCGGCGCGGGAAACCATACTCGCTCGCGGTCGGAATCACCTTGCCGAAACACCGGCCGCCGTGGCGGGTAAAGTAGTGCACGCCGTAACCGGGCACGACGTCCTTCATCACGGCTTCCGACAAACCGACCGCCTGCATGGTCCGCAGCGATTCGTCGTCGATCGACACGGCACGCGGCTCGCCAATGGTCGACGGCTTGCGATCCACGAGTACGAACCGTGCGCCGGCACGCCCGAGCACGTTCGAAAGCGTCAGCCCCGTCGGGCCACCGCCGACGACCAGCACGTCAGTATCAATGATCTTCAATTCTCGACTCCCTCAACAACCCGACGCACTACTAAATAGTTCGATACAGGTCACCCGCCTCGCGGCGGTTGTCTCCTACCCTCTGGTGATTACCGGGTCTCGTCGACCACGATATTGCGCAGCGTGCCGATGCGAGAAATCTCCACCTCGACCACATCGCCCGCCTTCATCCACAGTGGCGGCGTACGGAACGCACCCACGCCGCCCGTCGTTCCCGTGATGATCACATCGCCGGCATGCAACTCGGTAAACGTCGAGCAGTATTCGATCAGTCGGCCCACGTCGAAGATCAGGTCGTCCGTTTTCGCTTTCTGCACGACCGCACCATTGAGGCGCGTGGTCAACGTCAGTGCCGACGGGTCGCCCACCTCGTCGGCCGTCACCAGCCACGGACCGAATCCGCCGGTCGACGGGAAATTCTTGCCCGGGATGAACTGGATCGTGTGCTTCTGCCAATCCCGCACGCTGCCATCGTTGTAGCAGGAATAGCCCGCGATATAGCTCGCCGAGTCCTCACGGCGCACGTGACGCGCCGTCTTGCCGATCACGACTGCGAGTTCGCCTTCGAAATCGAGCTTTTCGGATGCGAGCGGACGCACGATCGGACCACCATGTGCAACCTGTGAATCGGCCCAGCGGGTGAAGATCATCGGATGAACGGGAATCTCGCGCCCGGTCTCCTTGACGTGCGAAAGATAGTTGATGCCGACGCACAGGATCTTCTCCGGGTCCGGCACGACGGGCAGCAGCGTCACGTCGCTCAGCGCGATACGTGCGGCCTGCCCCGCCGCCCATTTCCCGATAGCCGGCAAGCTACCGTTTGCCAGCGCGGCCTTGAGCGACCCGCCGACTTCGCCCGCGATGGGCGCCAGATCCACCACGTGTTCGCCTTCCACCACGCCGAACGATGCGGTGCCACGATATTCGAAACTCGCCAGCTTCATGCCATTTTCTCCCGGATCAATGAGGGCGATCATAGCTCAACCAGATTTCATGTCAACTTTTTTATCGTATTTCGATAATTTAGTTTATTCGATAAATTCTCAAATATCACCATCAAGCAAGGCATGTCCCACCACGCGAAGCAGCTGACCGAACGGCCGGACCGCTCGGCAGGCGCTCATGAAAACGTGACTCGGAATGGGAGTGCCCCGGCTGTGCGACAAGGCGCGCAACCGGGGTCTGCCATGAAGAATGGGGAGATCGCCCGGACCAACGCCGGCGCCGCGAGCGGGCGCGGGACGGTTCACGCACGGATCAAAAGTCCGCGTGCAGGCTGACGTAGGCGGCCAACGGCGCGCCGAGATAAGCGCCGACCACGTTGGTGGCAATGTAGTAGCGCTGGTTAGTGACGTTGTCGATGTTCAGATCGATGCCCCAGTGATGCTCCGAGTAACCGAACTGCAGGTTCTCGATCAGGGACGCAGGCGCCCAGTCGTAGCCGTTGGCGTAACCATTCGACATCCGGCTCATGTAATTGATGCCGGCGCCTGCATGAAAGCCCGTTCTGCCGAAGAGGCTGAAGCGATACGTCGTCCACAGGTTCGCCATATAGGCGGGCACGCCCTGCGGGGCCGTGCCAACCGCACCCGGCGTGTCGGGGCTATAGGTGATGCGCGCGTGCTCCGCAGTGAAATTCGCGTACACGTGCCAGTTGTCGGTGAGATCCGCGTCGAACGAAGCCTCGGCGCCGCGCGTGCGTTGCGAATCGAACGCGAGCTGGTCGTTGCCGTACGGGGTCGCCACGTTGTCCCGCTTCACGTCGAACAACGCCGTGTTGAGCACGTAGCGCCCATCGTCGAACGACCACTTCACGCCCAGCTCGTATTGCAGCGCCGATTCCGGCGCACCGATGGAAAACGCCGTGTTCTCCGAGTTGAAATTCGCGAGGTAGCTGCGCGATACGCCGAAATACGGCGTCATCCAGGGAGTGAGCTTGTACAGTATGCCGGCGTTCCAACTGGTCGGCGCATCGTTGCGCGTATACGTATTGCCCTGAACCAGCGTGATGCCGTCGTTGGCGGTGCGGTTCGGCTCGCCGGGGAGCGGATTCAGGCCTAGCGAGGTATTAAACCAGTCCTTGCGGACACCCGCGCGAATCTTCAACTGGTCCGTCACGTCCACCTGATCGGTCGCGTACAGGCTGTAGAAGTTCGCGGTGACATGGTCGTTCTGGCATGAGTGAGAGGGTGCGCACAGGAACTTCAGGCTGGCGATCGACGTTTCCAGCGGCACCGGCGCAAAGATGTCGCCGATGTCCGGCAGGTCCGCCGTCGCCTTGGCGCTGTTGAGGTTCTGATGCAGGTATTCGAAGCCCGTCAGCAGCGTATGGTGAATGCTGCCCGTCGAGAACTTCCAGACCGGCTCCAGCTGGTAGTCGAGCGTGTTGAGCGAATCGTCCTCATCGCGCAACTGGCGGCCGGTGAACGTGTTGCCCTTGATCTTCGCGTGCGTGCTGTCGCCGTTGCTGTAGAAGTCCAGCGTATGGTGCATATACGACAGACGGTTGTTGATCGTCAGGTAGTCGCTAATGCGCCACTCGTCCGAGAGCGTGGCACGCAGGTAGTTGCCGTGCGCGTTCGCAAACGGCGTCGAGTATTTCGCGTCGAAAGGGACATTGCGGATCGGTGCCCCCTTGTAGTAGATCATCCCGTACGAGTCGGGTGTTGCCATGTAGTCCTGTGCATCGAGCGAGAATTCGATCTTGTGGTCGCCGATTTTCCATTGCAGATCGGGACGGATTTCCTTGTTCCACGATGCCAGCGAACGATAGCCATCGGAGCGGCCAGCAGTGGCATCCAGGCGATAGTTCAGTCCGTCGATGCCGGTTGGGCCGGTAACGTAGCCACTGGCGTTGACGGTGCCGAACGAGCCGGCCTGAATGTCGCCGCCCCAATGGAATTGCGCCGAAGGCGTGTAGTGGATCAGGTTGATCGAGCCGCCTGGCGGCCCGCTGCCGAGCAGCGCCGACCCCGGTCCCTTGAGCACTTCGATGCGCTCGACGCCCAGCAGGGAATGCGTCGGGCCGTTGACCTGGTCGCCGTCCGAAAAGCCGTCGTCATAGGTCTGCGCCTGCAGGCCGCGAATCATGAAGTGGTCGGTAAAGCCCTTCGAATCGGTACCGCCATAGTTCACGCCGGACACGTTGCCTTTGCGGATCGCGTCCTGCAACGACGTGACGCCCTGCTCGTCGAGAATCGCACGCGGAATGACCTCGACACTCATCGGCAAATCGCCGAGCGGGGTGCCAGTCTTGCTCACGTTGACGGTCTGGTCGGGATCGTTGACGTTGTCGGCAGCATCCTCTGTTCGCGTTCCCGTGACAACGACTGTCCCCAATGTGGCGGGCACCTGAGTCTGCTGGGTGGCCGGGGGTTGATGCTCCTGGGCTTTCGCCGCCTTGGTGAGCCATAAAGTCGCACAGGCGACGGATACGGCAATGGCAATTCTTGAGGGCAAATTTCTCATCAATTTCATGGCATTGCGGGGGTTTATAGATTATATGCAGTGCAAATCAACGACTTGTGTCTTGCCCAGATGCGTTCACGCAGCGCTATCCAGGACACGTGGGCAATGTCGACGGTCTCCCGATAGAGATCGGGCGCGCCAACACCCGGCTCATGATGCATCGGCGGGGCTTTGCCGCGGTGCGCTCGCCCGCTTGATCGACGCCGCGGCAACTCGAAATATGAAGGTCATGCGCGGAGCCGTTGCAGGACGCCCACCTCGTAACGGGCTTATGCTTCGGCTCGGTAACGGGCCTATCATCTGCATCGGTCCGGCTAGAAGTTGAAGGTTCAGCAGAGAACTGTTCAGTTAACACTAATCGTGAAGCTGCTCGTGCTGTATAGGCCTGCCACGCAGAGGGGTCAATTTATCGTTCGTGCGTGTCAGAGACATGAACGAGACATGCGGCAAAGCGCTGAAAAGGGTTGGACCCGTAAAACAACCAGGGACTGCCGGATGGCTGATACGCTACCGCATGACAGATTTATGCAACATGGATTGCGGGAGAATCGTGGGCCGCAGACATAACATATTTCCCACAATACATTGCAAAATACTTTCAATTACCCTCTGCCACTTCCAGCGGTGCGCGTGCCTGAAAACGAACTGTTTCGCCCACTCATCCCTCACGTTCGTGCAAGGGTCGACCTGCTCATCACCTTTCGAAAGAGCCAGACAATTTTATAAACAGGTCGCTCACCGAATAAATCAGCCGCGCATAGAGGCGCTCAATAAGCCCCACTCTGCCACTCAGAGCAATGGCATGCCCTTCTCAGGAATATCCTCTTTATTCTGATAAATAGATATCCGAAGTAATTTAAGAACGAAAGAAATTGCCCCGTCTCTGTCATCCGCCATTCCGCAACGAAGCGTTCATGAAATACCGCTACGTTAGTTGTGACTGAGCGCGAGCTCATCCAACAAGAAGTTTTCAACTCATTACGGAGGTGTTTCAGATGGCCATCGCAACTCCTCGCTCTGCTTTTCGTCCTACCATTCTCGCCCTTGCACTCGCCTGCGCCAGCGCGGGCGCCAGCGCCGCTCCGTCTTTCGGCGGACCGGGCCTGCTGGTCGTCAGCCGCAGCGTCTACGACAATGCGCCCGGCAATATGCAAATCGGCACGATCCTGCCGCCCGGCTGCAAGAACACGCAGGCCGGTTGCCCGACGACCGGCAACGGCGCCACGAACGACGGCACCTACCCCTATGTCTTCAACAACGCGCTCTACGATGGGAGCTTCGGCATCACGGCACGCATCTTTCTGGATGCCATCAAGCCGGACGGCGAAGTCGTGAACTCGCTTGAAGTGCCGAACAACCTGAATCCCGGCGACGGCCACGACCAGCTCGTGACGAGCTTCAGTTCCAAGTCCGAGCTTGGCCTGAATCTCTCCACGGATGGCCAATATCTGACGTTCATGGGCTATGTCGCGCCCGTCGACGCCATCGACGTGTCGAACTCGAACACGCCCGGTGCGAACGATCCGACGAATCCGGTCGGCGAGGCGTTCTATCGCGCCGTTGCACGCGTCGACCAGCAAGGACATTTCACCTTCACCGAGACCAACGCGTATAGCGGCAACAACGGCCGTAATGCGATTCTCAACAACAACAATGCCAACGGCAATGGCGACGGTTTCTACTACACCGTCGGCAACGCGGGCAACGGTTCGAACCCGCAGCCTGTGAACGTGATCCTTGGCGCGGGCTCGCAGTTCATCGAGGCGACGCATCAGCACGAGGCACAGCAGACGCCGGGCACGCCCACACCGCTCAGCAGCTTTTCCGTCACGCAGCTTGGCGCCGCGGCCGACAAGGTTGGCAAGGACGACAACTTCCGCGGCCTAACCGTGTTCAACAACGTCGTGTACTTCACGAAGGGCAGCGGCGGCAACGGCGTGAATACGGTCTACTTCGTCGATACGACGGGCAACGCCTGCCCCTCGGGCGTGGGCGTGCCCGCACCGGGCGCGAAGCTGCCGACGCAGCCGCTCGCCTACAACCCGGCGACGGTCCAGGCAAGCGGCCTGCCGGACAACGTGTGCGTGCTCGCGGGTTTTCCAAGCATACCTAACAAGACGGCGATCACCACGACTTACCCGTTCGGCATCTGGTTCGCCGATGCCAACACGCTCTATGTCTCCGACGAAGGCGACGGTTACGCCGGCACCAATCTCTACGCGCACGCCGCGGGACAAACCACCGCGGGCCTGCAAAAGTGGCTGTACAACGCAGGCACGAAGTCGTGGAAGCTCGCGTACACGCTGCAAAACGGCCTGGGCCTCGGCACGGCCGACACGGTGCAAGGCTACCCGACCGGTTCGAACAGCGCGACCGGCGAGCCCTGGGCGCCGGCCACCGATGGTCTGCGTAATCTCACAGGGCATATCGACGGCGACGGCACGGTCACCCTCTGGGCCATTACTTCGACCGTGAGCGGCAGCGGCGATCAGGGTGCGGACCCGAACCACCTCGTCGCGATTCGCGATGTACTGAGCAATACGACGGTGAGCGGCGCGGCACAGGAGAGCTTCGTCACGCTGCGTAAGGCGAACTTCGGCGAGGTGCTGCGTGGCGTCTCGCTCGCGCCGGGCGCACTCAACGGCCAGTGGTTCTGAGCACGAAGCACTCTGAAACAGCTTGATGTAGCGCGATGAAGTAACGATGTGGAACGGCCGGGTGGCATATCACCCGGCCGTTCCACACATGATAGGACAGTACATCATCGTGATACCGTCGAAGCAATGGTGATTGCGCGCTTCGTTAACGCTCAGACTCAGACTCCGCACTTCGATATCGACGGAGCCAACACGCTTGTCAAGAAAGTCGACCAGGCAATTTCCGCCACGCCGTCACCACGCGAAGTGAGCGATGTGCCGGCCGCCGCTAATTGAATCGGTGCACCAGTTGCTCCGCGTGCTCGACGCTAGCCTGGCCCTTCCCGGGGTCCTGATGAGAGCTGGGCATCGGTATCGGCCGGCCGGGCTCCAGGTCCATCGACGGGTCAAGGATACTGGTGTTGGAATAGAGGCAGGTCCAGTCGGGCACATCGGGATTACCCGGATCATGCTCGCACATCCAGTTGATGCCGCATAAACGGCAACTGTACCGCTGGACCAGTACGGGGCGGCGCTGTAATGGACGTAATCTCCTCGGACTGTCCAATGCACGCAGTCCGTGGTGGGGCTCGGCCATTTCACTCGCTAGCATTCGCTGACACGCTTCGCAAGCCATCTTGGGTCGTGAAAACCGGTCGATTGAATGTTCAGGGAACGCAGATTACCACAGGAAAAAATTGTCGCACAGCACGTATCGCGTCGCCGCGAATATCCATTCTCATGAACTGCGAAGTATTGGCGGGAATGGTACGCCCGATCGCGCCACGCACGACGTGCTCCCGTTGCCGCTCATCCCTTGCCGAGCGGCGGCCGGGTGGGGAATCCAGCCATATTGCTTAGCTGCGCCAACTCATTGGCCGACTCGCGCAGCAGTACCGAGTACTCGTGAATCTTCTCCGCCGTCAGCCGCACTCTCGGCCCTGCCAGGCTGATGACGCCGACGCAGCGCGAGCCGCTCACCACGGGCGTCGCCACCGCCGACATGCGCGGCGCAAACACTTCGTCGATCATCGCATAGCCACGCACGCGCGCCGCATGCAGGAAGCCGAGCAGCGCTTTTAGCGTCGTCGATGCATGGGGCCCGAACTCGTTCGGCTGTCCGAAGCCATGCTTGAGGGCTCGATGATCGGCTGCGCCATATCCGCGATGCCCGCGAGGCTCAGGAACTCGAGGCCGTTCGAGGTCATGCGCATCGTCAGGATGTAGCTGCTGTGATCGACCAGTTGCCTGACATACCCGCCTTCGACGAGATCGGCGAGCAGACGATGGCACGTGCTGCGCGACATCTATATCCGCATGAAGGTCAGCGAGACGCCGGCCTTCGAGGCACTCAAAAAGAATGGCGGGCAAGCACGCGCCGCCAATCCACTCGCCGTCGTCTGCCGCTTCCACTGACGCACCGCGCTGCGCCTGACCTTATTCTTCTGCGGTCCGGCGGCGCTGTTCTATCTGATCGTGGTCTTCTCGCTGAGTTATCTGACGAAGAACCTCGGCGTGCCGAAACAGACGGCCTTCATGCTGCTGATGGTCGCCAATGTCTGCGCGATCGTGGGCGCGCTGGCAGGTGGCTATCTGAGCGACCGGATCGGGATCGGGCGCAAGCGCGCGCTGCTGATCGGCTCGTTCTGCACGCTGGTCTGCTGCCTGATCTACTTTCCGATTCTCAACCACGGCTCGATCGGCATGCCGATGGCCGTGATGGGCGCCTTCCTCGGCTTCACGCAATTCCAGAGCGGCATCCAGCCGGTATGGTTCGCCGAGTCATTCTCGGTGGCGGCCACGGCCGTGATCTGCGGGGCGGGCGCGAACGGTTACCTGCTGGCGATCCGCGCCGTTGACGACCTGTGGGGCGAGCGCAGTTGATTCCGCTACAGCCAGCGCCAGATTCCCGCTGCCATACCGGCGAGCGGGATATGAGCCCAGGTCGCCACGAACCAGACGACGAGGCCGCCCAGCAAAGCGTGCAACCCGAACCCACCGAACCGCGCGCGGCCGGCGGCGATAGCCGCGAACGGCAGATAGCTCGTTCTGGACTCCCAGGCGGGCCACTGATCGGGCTGCAAGCGCTCCTTCTTCCGGTCCTGCAATGCGGCGCCAACGAGCGCGAGAACGACGATAGCTGCCGAGACGATGATGCTTTTGGTCACGGGGAACACCGCGATATGGCACAGCCCCCACAGCGCGAACGACCACATCATCGGGTGACGCGTCACCGCGTAAACGCCGAGTGCCACCTCCGGGAACGAGCCGGGCCGGCCGCCCGTGGGAAGCGCCGGGTTTCGGATCAGGGAACCCATCAGAAGAATTGACGCGATCAGCATGACCACGGTCACTATCGCCCAGAGCGCGTTTCCTGCTGGCCAGAGTGGTGCCGTCAGCGGTGCCTTTCGGTAAGCGAGGATCAGCCAGCCGAACGTCAGGAGCGCGATCAGCGAATAGACGCCCTGAAAGCCCGCTTCGCCGATTGCGCCTACCAGGCGACTGCGTAACGGATGGGACAATAAGAAATGGCTGACGACGAAGGCGACGGCCGCCGCCAGCACTGCATTGATGCTTCCCATGGGCTCGGCTCCTCAAGTGTCATGAGTTCGACTTCCAGTGTGTCGATTGCCGTCTGAGTTGCCACTGATTGATTGGAGTATGCGGGCGCTACGACTTCCCGGCAAATCGCGAAAAGCTGCCTGTCATATTACCTGTCCTCGCGTGGTTTGACGCATTCGGAATGGCTGCGCAATTGCTTTGGCGCATGAGGAAATGGCGGTTTGCGGGGATCAGTCGCAAACCGCCAGCGGCGCTTTCCTGTCGGATATTCGCCGGTGCTGACGAGCATCTGCTCTGAACAGGGAGTCGTCCGTAGATGAGGCGAACGGCACTGACGAATTGCTTACACACCGCTACGCGAGCATGTTTTCCGTCACGGCCTCTTCGCGTCATTGCCCGCCAGCACCAGCGCCAACAACATCACACGGCAATCGGCTCCAACCGTCCGAGCAGTTCATCTTTACGTTCCCTGAGCCAGGGCGGCAACTGGAACTCCTCGCCGAAATGCCCCGGTTCTTCGTCGATGGCGAAACCGATATCGGTTGTCGCCGCTTCGAAAATAACGCCGCCGGGCATCTTGAAGTACATCGAACGGAAGTAGTTCCGGTCGACCGATTCCGACGTGTCGATATAACCGAGCCCCATCAGCTTCGCCTTGAGTGCATCCTGATCGTGTTTGCTGTCCACGGCGAACGCGACATGGTGAACCGTGCCTTCGCCATAGATCGTCGAACCCTGGTGACGCTCCGGTTCATGAAGAAATTCGACGACCATCCCAGGCCCGCCCGTGTGCGTCTCGAACCTATGGTAAGGCCCGGACTCTCCGACATAGCGAAAATCAAGGA
>Ga0153988_1000078_pt1 | contig 20734 bp, 32 predicted proteins | sample TSNC072MetaG_FD_104742 | JGI IMG/M metagenome (GOLD analysis project Ga0153988, IMG submission 104742) | Attine ant fungus gardens microbial communities from North Carolina, USA - TSNC072 MetaG | ecosystem: Host-associated > Fungi > Mycelium > Unclassified | place: USA: North Carolina, Jones...
GATATCTTTGGAATGCGAGATAATTTCAATCTAGAGCAGACTTAGACTAATATGACACCAAGACAGCAGATCAAAAGTCTATCAGTGACTAGTGATCCCATCACTGCTGGACTCAGTCAAGAAATGGACGTGCCGCCGGACGACAATTGTATCGCTGATGCTAGGACACACTGTCATGTGTTTCTAGACCGTATTCGGAGTAGAAGGAAGCTGGTTCGGGGTTTGGGGAACGATGGGCAGGAGTGAAGTATGGAGGTGGAGCAGGATCACATAGTCATGTCCAGGAGGTATGGAGGACAGGAAGGTGACGGCTGTCATAGCCGCATGGTAGTGTCATAGAGGAGAGATGCAAGGGAGAGTGGTAGAATGGAGAGTTTCCTTTTCTATTTCTTTTTAATTGAGTCTCTAATATTTGTAATATTCTAATATATTTCTCAGAGTGGAGATTGATAGGAAGAGCCTCCTTGGCCCTTGCCTTCATCTCAGAAGCTCTTGAGGTTGTAAATGCGATTCTCTTGAGTGTGTAAGGGGTGATCTTAGTGAGAGGTTGAGTTGGTGAATATTCTCTATCATATACCCTATTCTTTCCAGAGCCAAGACGCAGCGGTCGCTCGGGCAACCTTCTATGGAATAGCAGGCTTGAAAAGCCTGGCTAATCATCGACTCAGGTCATATCACACCCATAAGGTTTGGTGTGGGGGTGCGGATGAGAGCTTGATTGAGTGTGGTAAGGCCCATGAGTGGTTTACTGACTATTCTATTAGTGAGCTTGTTACGGTGTGTAAAGGTGGACACCTTAGGGACACCATGCGAGGTGGATCTAGATCGAACCTACCATCATTTCAACTATTTTTATATTACAGATAAGCTGCGCTTCATATTTTAATTTCTTTCTGATACCCCCACTTCCTCCTTCTCTCCATGAACCCTTTAGCACGCAATTGGGAACTGTCACTGCCCCCTTTTCTACTTGCTAGTCACAGCTAAATTCCCTTTTGCCCCTTTCAGCGGAGACACCAACACCGGAGCAGTGGTTACCACTGTTTTGAGGTCTTTAAAGGTCATCTGTTCCTTTTCGCTTCATGTCCAGACTTGTTTAGAGCATGTTAGGTCAAAAAGAGGTCGAGCTTTGGCAGAAAAGTCCTGAATGAACCTCCAGTAGAAATTCACAAAGCCTAGGAAAGCCTGAACGTCCGTCTTGTTCTCCAGAGTAGACTATTCTCGGACTCCTGCGACTTTGACTGGATCCATGGAGACTTCGTTCTCCAAGATGACCAAACCCAAGTACTCAATCCATTGCTTGTAGAACTTGCACTTCTCCAGGCAAAGGAAGAGTTTGTTCTCCTTCAAGATCTGTAACACCCATTGGACTGCTTGCGCATGCTCTTCCTCCATCTTGGTAAAGATCAGGATGTCGTCCAGGTAGACCACCACAATACCTTCCGCTATGAGGTTCCAGAAGATGTCGTTCATCATGGTTTGGAAGGTGACTGGACTGTTAGTCATTTCAAAGAACATTACTAAGGGTTCGAATAGGCCTTAATTGGTTCAAAAGGCTGTCTTCCACTCGTCTCCAGGCTTAATGCAAACGTTGTTGAAATCCCAATGGACATTCAGCTTGGTGAAGTATCTGGTCCCGCAGAGTTGGGACATGAGTTCAGAGATCAGTAGGAGAGCGTACTTGTTCTTGACCGTCATGGAGTTGAGTGCTTGATAGTCCTGAACCAACCGGAGTGAGCTATCCTTCTTCTTGATGAAGAACACTAGAGCTGCCATGGGGGATTTGGAGGGGTGGATTCGTCTGGTATGCAGATTTTCCTCTAAGAAGGAGTCCAATTTCTTTTGTTCCACCAGAGACAAAAGATAGACCTTCGACGACTTAGGCTCTGAACCTGGAATGAGTTCGATAGCATGGTCCCATTGCCTGTGCTCCGGGAGGACATCAAAGTCTTCCTTGGCAAATACGGACTCAAATCCTCTGACATAGTTGGGTGGAACGAAAGGTTCCTTCCGTGCCTCCGTGGATCGACAGGCTCCTTCTGCAAGTTTCTGGGAGGTCGTAGAGGCAGTACGTAGGTCTTCTGCAGTGGAGTCCAGGAGGATTCTGGTCATGAAGAGTTAGTCCCCTGGCTCGTATCTAGCTTTACGAGTCCAAATGGGGGCCTTGTCCTCTTCTGAGTCTTCTACATACTCCGGAGAGGGTCCAGACCAGCAGACGTTAAGGGCTTTGGTCTCCATCCTCTTCCGCAACACTTGTTCCTTTTGTATCACACAGCATCCTTCACATCGAGGAGGACATCAGTTCATCTGCACTTCTCTGGTCTGCCAATTGACCTCTGGGTTGTGGTCCTTGAGCCAGGTATAACCAAGGATCATGTTTTGTCTTCTGAGGCTGGAGACAGCGAGGAGCGTCCTTTCGGAGTGGGTTTTGTAATGGAGAACCACGTCTACCACTTCAGAGATCTGACCTGCCTCATTGGGAGAGCCATCCACATTGTATACTGGTATGGGGCGAGAGATGCTCCAGGTGTTAATGCCTTTTATTCGAACAAAGTCTTGATCTATGAAGTTGTCTGTAGCTCCAGAGTCCAAAAGCATCTTGACAGAATGTACCTTACTGGTATCTGTGGTACTGACTTCTATTGGCAGGATGATCAATGTCCCGCGAGCATCGAGGGTGTTGACGGAGAGTTGTTTGGGTAACCTCTTTTCCTATTTTAGCTTCCGGGGTTGTGCTGTCCTGTCCAGAGCGGAGAGGGAGAGAAGGGATGCGTCTATAGGTTCATAAATATCTGTATTGACCTCTTCTAGGTCTAATACAGCAAACCTATTAACTAGCAGTGACCAGGGTGTACTTTTTGCCGGCTGCGCTAAACAAAACTCTCCTCTGGGGCTGAACAAACCTCTTCTTCCTCTATTACATCCTTCAGGGCCATTAAATCTTCAATCAATTCCTCCCTTTGCTCCATGGTTAACCTCCAGACATCCAAATGGTGGGGGCAGTCCTTCACAAGATGGTTGGCCTCTCCGCACCAATAGCAACCTCGCAGAGGTAAAGAGCGCGTTTTCCAGACTGTGTCTACATCCATGGGTATTCCGCTGGATGGTGCAGGCAGAGGCAGAGGGAGTCTTGGCAGAACGGAAGGCAGAGCTGCTGGAAGAGAGCGGAGTACAGAGAAAGGGGTTGGTCGAGCAAGGGTGGAGCGTGCAGGGGTCACAGTCATCGACCGGAGCGTGGATTGGAATGCTTCATTTGCCAACTGCACCTGGTCAATCCTCTAGGCTGCTGTGTACCAGGCCGTCCAAAGGGCATGGTAGCAATCTGACTTTGGATGTTCAATTTGAGTCTGCAGTGAAATTTGACCACCAAGATCTGGGGGTCCATGTATCCGGTATCTGAGGCTAAGATCAGGAAACTGTCTAAGTAATTGTCCACCATCCGGTTTCCTTGATAGTACAAAGACCCCTCCAAAGTGTTGATGGCATCTGCTTCTGCATTGACTGGAAAGAATTGACTCTGGAATTGTTGTTCGAAGTCGGTCCAGGATCGAATTGGGAAGATGCTAGTGTCCACCTTCTGGCGAAAAAGGTTCTCAGACCACTTTGCAGTATGTCCATCCTTGAAGAAAGCAAGGGTCCAGAAGATTTTTTCCTTGTCGCAGATGAACTGCTCTGAGGCCCAGTACAAATACAGTGTGCAGGAGTTAAGGAAAGCTCATCTGGAACTCCGTTTGCCAGAGAAGTCTAGGAGAGAGGGAAGTTTTGGCCTTGCTCGCTATTTAGACGAAGTGGCCAGAGCAGGGGAGGGAGGTCTAACTGGAGGCAGAGACGTGGGTATCGGAGGTGGAGTGACAGTTGGTGCAGGAGCAGGGTTGGTCATAAGTTAGGTAATTTGTTGTATTTGAGCGGTCAGGGCCGCAAGAGTGGTGTTTATAGCATGTTCTGAAGCATTCTGTCGTTCTGTCAGCTCCTGAAGATGGTGCTGTAGGTAGCCCATAGGTGTGCCTTGTCCACTGTTTGGACGGGGCAGATGGAACTGGGGAAGGAGGGCTAACAGGAGGTGGAGACGTGGGTATGAGAGGTGAAGTGACTATTGGAGTGGGAGTGGTTATGAGCTGAGTGAGTTGTTGTAGTTGGGCTGTTAGGCCCATAAGGGTAGCATTGATGGTGTGTTCCAAAGCGTTCTGACATTCGGTCAACTCTTGGAGATGGTGCTGCAGGTAGCCCAAGGCGTCGGCGACGGCTGGGGGAGTGTCTGCAGGGAGCAACATCTCTCTTGGAGTGGAGTGATCAGAGGGCCGGAGTTTGTTAGTGAAGGGCGACCAGAGGGCAGTTGTCTACTGAGAAATTCCGGGGCTCTGGCAAGGAGATCTAATTCTGCTGTGAGGGCAACCGAAGTGGACTCCAGGAGATTCCTCAGTTAAATTATAGTATGGAATATATTACAACTCACCTCCAGGAGATTCCTCAGAGAATTAGATGAGGCTCCTGGAGGGAATAATCTACAATATATACTAAAATGCCCTTGCATTCCACTCTTTGGTAACCAGGGGCTGCATAATGAAATTATGTTGGGGGGCACTCCAGGGTCATGTGTGAGGGGTCCCCTTACACCATCTCATTTTCTTCATTCCATTCCTCTATTCTTTCTTCTTCAATTTCTTCTTCTTTCTCTTCATCAATCTTTTCTAGTTTTTTCTTTCCTTTTCTCTTCTATTTTTTCCAATTTCTCTCTAATCATTCCTAATATTCTTCATCAAATCTCTTGTCATTCCATCTGTATAGCATTTTTACTGTATACCTACCTGGCAATTTCCCTTTCCTATCTTCTTTATTGTTCTTTCTTTTCCTTACCCTTTCAATTTCATCATACTCTTCCTTGAATTCTTTGACTAAATCCTCTGCATTTCCTAGGTTCTCTCTTGGTTCCCAGGTGTCTTTTTCCACCATATATCCTTTCCATTGTACCAAATATTGATCCTTTCCTCTGAACTTTTTCTTGTTTAGTATTTTCTTCACTTTGTATTCTTCTTCTTCTTTGATTATAACTGGTGCTGGTTGTTCCTTTTTCTGGCCTTCAACTTAATCTTTATATCTACATACTCTGCTGATATTTACTACTAGATATATTTTAACTGTGCTTGGCAAATCTAACTCTATGGTATTTGTTGAGATGATTCCTTTTACTTGGTAAAGTTCTACAAATTGTTCCGTCAGTTTTTTCGATTATCTTCTCTTTATCTGATATTTGAGATCTTTTGTGCTCAAAAGCACCCAGTTCCCTACTTTATATTCTTCTACCTTGCTTTTTTCCCTATTAGTGTATTTTCTCATCTCCTCTTGGCTTTTCTTTAGTGTTGCTTTTGCTTTCTCATATACTTTCTTTATCCTTATTGCGAACTCTTCTGCCTTCTCAAATTTTTCCTTCTTTCTCATTTCAAATCCTATGCATAGATCTTGTCCATTATTTGTTCTGAATGGCAATACTTTTGTACTAGTCTGCACCTTATTATTATATGCAAACTCTGCTGTTGCTAACCAATTTGGCCACTGTTCTTGTCAATGATCAATAAACATCCTCAGGTACTGTTCTAGGTCCTGATTCATTTTTTCTATTTGACTATCTGTTTGTGGATGGTATGCCGTCAACAATTTTGTATCTATTCCCAACATTCAATTCAATTGTTTTATCATCTCTGCTGTAAATTATGCCCCTCTATTTATTATAATACTTTCTGGTAATCTATGTAATTTCCAGATGTTATCCCAGAATAATCTTGTTACTCCTTCTGCCAAAGTCTTTTCCATAATAGGCATGAAGTATACTATCTTTGTCATTCTATCGTATACTACCAATATACTATCATATTCCTATGCTAGCAGTAGCTTTGTAATAAAGTCTGCTGATATGTGTGTCCAGGGTTTCTCTAGTACTGCATTTGGCATTAATTTCCCTGCAGGTGCCTCTGTTTGATTTTTATTTCTCTAGCACGTATCGCATCCTTCTATATACTTTTTGACTTCCTTTGTTACTTCTGGCTACCAGAAATTCCTAGTGACCAACTCTGTCATCTTCCACTGTCCTCTATGCCCTCCTACCAGTATATCATGATGTAGCCAGATAACTTCTGCCCTCAATTTCTCATCTTTAGAAACATATACTTTTCTATCCCTTAGCATAAGTTTGTTTTCCTCTCTCTATTCTTTATCCCTCAGCATTTTAACTCCTGCTCATTTCATTTCCTCCACTGCCTTTACTACCTCATTGTCTTTTTTCTTTGATCCTCTTATCTTTTCTAATAGATCTATTTCATCTATCATTACTTCCGCTACTTGCATTACTTTAGCTTCTAACCACTCTTTCTTTAACAATGTTCTGTTCTTGTTATCTTTCTCTATCTCTTTCTGCTAGTCTGGTTGTCTGCTTAAGCTGTCAGCTTTTCCCATACTGGATCCTGGCACATGTTCAAGTGTGAAGTTGAATTTGGACAGGTACAATGCCCATCTTACTTGTCTATAGTTCAACTTTTGGCTACTCATGAAGTACTCTAGATTTTTGTGGTCACTCCAAATCTTGAATTTACTTTGTGCTCCTTTCAGCAGATGTCTTCACTCATCTAAGCATCTGATTATTGCTAACATCTCTCTATTGTGAATTTCATAATTTCTTTCTGTCTTATTCAATGATTTTGAGATAAAAGCCACTGGCCTCCACTTCTCATCCTCACACTTCATCAATAACACTCCTCCCATTGCATATTCTGACGTGTCTGTCTTCACCCTCATTTCCTTATCTAAATCTGGTACTACTAACACTGGTTGTGTTATAAACACCTACTTCAACTGCTTGAATGCCATCTTTTGTTCCTCTCTCCAACTCCATTTTTCATTCTTTCTGACCAATTTGTGTATTGATTTAGCTATTTTAGTGAAGTCTTTGACAAATTGCCTATAATAGTTTGCTAATCCTAGAAACTTCTCTATACCTCTTTAACTGTTTTTGGTCTTGGCTATTCTAGGACTTTTACTACTTTTTCCTCCTGTATTTTAATCCCTCCTGACCCTATTACTAGCCTCAGGAAGTTGATTTCTCTTACTTTCCACATGCACTTTTCAGGCTTTATGTAGAGGTTATTTTTCTCCATCCTTCTTAGCACTTCTTTAACTATTTCATCATGTTTCCTTTCTTCCTCTGTTCCTGCCAAGACATCATCTATAAACACTACTACTTCTCCTGTATTTATAAGGTCTCTCAAGATATCATTCATCATCACCTGAAAGGTTGCTGGCAAATTTGTAAGACTAAAAAACATGACAGTGAGTTCATAGACTCCTAGATGCATTGTGAATGCTACTTTCCACTTATCTCCTTTTTTAATTTGTACATCATTGTGCCCCTATCGCAAATCCATCTTTGTGAACACTCTTTTTTTTTCTATAGTGTTGATCAGGTCTGAAATTAAAAGCAAGGGGTAATTGTCTTTGACTGTCCCCTTATTGAGGTATCAATAATCTTGTACCATTCTTTTCTTTCCATTCTTTTTCCCCACAAAGAATACTGGTGAGGTTTGTGGCGATTTTGAGAGTTGAGTGTACCCTTTCCACAACTGTTCTTCCACAAACTCTCACACTTCCTCTTTCTCTTGCCTGGACATTAAATATGTCCTTCCTTTCTTTGGGACAAAATCTTCTTTCAGATTAATTACATGGTCTCATGGTTTCCTTGTTGGTATTCTTTCTAACTTAACTTTTCCAAATACTTTTAGTCACTTATGAAATTTTTGTGGCACTATCTCTTTCACTTTTTCTCTATCTAGCTTGATCTTCTCATTGAACTTTTCTTCCATTGTCTATTCTCATTCATCTCTATTGGCCTTCTTCACATTTCTTATCCTCTTCCCTATCTTTTTTCTCTGCTCTATATCTTCTTTCACTGCCAGGTTTCTTCCACACAAAGGTAGGCATCTCGTCATCTTTACTTCTCCTGTTTTCCAATTTATTTCTGGGTTGTGCACTTGCAACCAAGGCATTTCCAGTATCACTTCTGTCTTCTCTGAATTACATACATCCATTCTCATTCTTTCCACATGATTTTTGTAAAAAACATTGACTTCTACCTGATATGTGATATTTTCTCCACTATTCTCTGTTTCATCCACATTTTTCACTTTTAGAGGCCTCTCTAGTCTTATTATTTTGAAACTGTGTTTCTTGGTCATTTTTCTGTCTATGAACATCTCTGTGGTGCCACTATCCAAGAGTACTTTTACTGTTACACATTTATGTGTATCTACTTGTTACAACCTTAACAAGTAACTCAGGTTGCAACACTCAAGTAAAGACTCGAGGATGAATTGAGAGTAGAGGAAGGAAGGGAATGATATAATTGGTAAAGCATAAGGAATACAGAAGAGTATCTACTGTATATATACCTATATACTATGAGATAGTAATGAGGAGAACATATGGCAAACATGAGATCTGCTAAGTAAAGAACATGCCCTACCAGTGAGGCGCTGATTGAGCCATTAGATATATGAAGTAATCTGAAATAAAGAAGTGGTCTATATGTGTTGTGAGAGCCCCAAAAAGGAACTAACTTCCCATGCATTTGAACACCTAATCTATAACCTCAAGTCATACAATGGGATTGAGATATAAATAGCATGGGAGCTTAGATAATCAGATCATGTGACTAGGTCAGGTGATCATAGAATATTTTGGAAGGACATATGATCATAAACTAGTAGTCATACAGCTATTGTAAAATAGTATAAGTAGTAGACTAATCCAACAAAAAACTTCATCAAGTTCTTCCTGAACATCTATCTAGGGTGATCACTAAGAGCTATCACAGTCCATCAATAACATAAGAACTCGATCCCTAATGGTGACCTCGCACCTTGCGACCTCACCATCTACTTATTCTCTTATTTTCCTTGCTAGTAAGCACAGTGCTCACAAGCATCTTGGATAGTGGGCCCTAGCTGTAAAGGGGACTTCTCAGTCAGTTAAGGACTGAGGGAGGAGACTAGGCACTAAGTTTAAGTGCCCTGACCTTGGAATCAGGCATTGTTCTTTACCTATTTCTTTGTATAAACTCCGTGCTATGCTCTATTGTGAGTGGTACATGCAGGGGATTGGTGGTTATTCTTTAGGAAGTCACTTAGCTTAGGGGTTCCCTTCTTAGGGGCAATCATATACATTTTGATTAGGGCAGTAGTCAGTAAGGCAGTAGAACTCCAGACAGATAAAGATTACACGCCCTGTTAGACATAGCCTTAGGTAGTCACCCTGGATCAAGAATCATCAGAATACGAATCATCATCCCCATCACCATCACCATCACCACCACTACACAAAATGTCTCAGCAACAATAACAACAGCAACAAGAGAAACCATCCCTGGCACCTGTCTCTTGCCTACTACTATCTAGTAGAGAGGAACAACTTCTCTCTATGATCACCACCCTGCAACAGCAGGTCACCACTATGCTTCTCCAACAGCAGGGAAGCAGAGTAGAGGTTGCAAGACCCCCGATGTTTAGTGGAAAGATAGAGAAAGTGAGCGTGTTTATTAACACAGCTTATCTATACTTAAGGATGAAGATGAATGGGAAAGCAGTAACAACCCAAATTGCTTAGGTATTATCATATATACAAGGAGGAGTGGCAGAAGTGTGGAAGGACAACTTATTAGATGAACTAGCCAAGGGAGAGTCAGAAATCGAAACGACAGAGAGGTTGTTCACAAAAATAAGAAATGAATTCGGGGAGACATTGGAAGAGGAAAGAAAAGTAGAACAGTTGTGGACAATAGAGCAAGGGGGAAGGACATGCGATAAGTATGTCCAAGAATTTAAAAAGGTTGCCAGAAGGAGCAGCTATGAGGGAAGACCCCTTATTGAAGAATTTAAAAGAGGATTAAATGGGGCCATCAGGAGGAAGTTGGCCAAAGCAGAGGAACTGCTGTCTACCATAGAAGAGTGGCAAGAAAGAGCGGTGAGGTTGGACAGAAACCAAAGGCAGAGTAGAGCAGAAGAGAGAATGCTAGAGAGAAATGCAACATGCCCAGGGGGAAATGCACAGCCAAGGGGAGGTTATGGGAGAGGATCATATGGAGGAAGAGGGGGACAGATAATGTGGAGATAATGGGAAACGAGTGGAGGATATAAGAAAGAAGAAAATACAGCCAATAGAGGGGGAAATCAATCAGGTCCACAGAGAGACCCAAATGCAATAGATGTGGATAAGGGAAGAGGAGAAGATAGGATATGCTATGTATGTGGAAAGTGGGGCCATATGGCCAAAAATTATTGGGAAAGGCACAAGAGGAGGGTAGTAGAAACACCACAGGAGTTGGCAAAAGACAATGGAGAACAGTGAGCTCTCAACTGGCCTTCAACAATTTGTACAGTGTATTGTGCCCAGAGAAACTGGACAATAAATCAAACTTCACCAATACAACTGAGAGAGTAAGAAATGTGTGGCACACACTATGGCCGCTAAAAGAGATCTAGTTGAAAATAGGACTAGAGAAGTTGGAAAACCATGAAGGGGTAGCAGTAAAAGTGTTGTTAGATAGCAGGGCAACTGGTCTATTCATGGACATGACCTTTGCTAAGGAAAAGGGGTTTAAAATGGAGAAGTTAAAAAATCCCCTTTGAGTAAGAAATGTGAATAGAACGGCAAATGTGGGAGGAGCTATAATGCACTAGGTTGAGTGCAATATGTTCTTTAAGGGACATATGAAAAGAGCAAGAATGGACATGTGTAATCTAGGAAAAACAGAAGTAATATTAGGGATATTGTAAGAGGACAACCCTGAGATCGCTTAGATAACCTGGTAGAGTTCGCATCAGCTAGCGTTCCCACGGATCCTCGGAGTCTGCAGTTTATAGTTCCCTTTTCTCTAGTTCGGGTCTCCATCATAGTACTACATAGCTATATCTGGTAGTGTAGTTATTATTGTCCTGATGTAAGTGTCCATGGCGACTGGCACACAGACCAGGCTAGTCTAGTATATATAGTTAGTGATGTACGGTAGTATACCTTACCTCAATAATAGTTGAAGCTCCTGGGCTATTTATCGCTTCTACTTAAGACGCTTGCTCTACTATATTGCAGTGTGACTGGGTGCCTCACCAAGTGTGCCCCTTACAGATATCATGGCTAGCAGTCCACAACCCAGAAATAGACTGGGAAAAGGGAGAAGTAAAAATGACATGGTACCCATTTATATATGGAAAAAGAAAGCAGGAAGTAAAATAAAGAGAACAGAAGAAGATGAGGATGAAAAAGTACTAAGGGAATTAGTGTCTAAGAAATTTTGGAAATAGAGAAAAGTATTTAGGAAAAAAGAGTTAGAGAGGATGCCAGTGCGAAAGGCCTAGGATCATGCAATAGAGTTAAAAGAGGCGTTTGTACCAAAAAAGGGAAAGGTGTATTTATTGTCAAGAGAAGAGAGAGAGGAGGTACAGGCATTTGTGGAGGACCAACTAAGAAAAGGGTATATCCGACCTTCCAAGTCACCTCAAACTTCACCAGTACATTTCATAGCCAAAAAGGATGGAAAACAAAGAATGGTACAGGATTATCGACACATAAACTAGTGGACGATAAAAAATGGGTATCCTCTCCCTCTCATAACGGATATATTGGATGGAGTAGGAAAGAGAAAAGTATTTATGAAGCTAGACCTAAGATGGGGATATAATAACGTCAGGATCAAAAAAGGAGATAAATGAAAAGCAGCATTTACAATGTATATTGGAGCCTATGAACCCACAGTTATGTACTTTGGGTTAACTAACTTCCCTGCCACTTTCTAAACAATGATGAATGACCTATTCTGGGATCTCATAAACCAAAGAGATACTGCAACTATAAGGGGACACTCTAAAGTAGCTTAGGTAACCTGGTATAGGTAAGTATTATCTAGCTTGCCCTTGAATCCTCAGAGCCTGCTATTCATAGTTCCCTTCTCTCTTGTTCTTGTTGCCATGGTTAGTACTACATAGCCTTATTAGGTATAGTAGTTATTAGTGTCCTAATCTGTGTTCCCTTAGCGACTGGCACATAGACCGGCTAGTCTAGTATATATAATTAGTGGTGTATAGTAAAATACCTTACCTCAACATTGATTAGAGCTTCTGGGCTATTCAATGCTCTTACTTAAGATGCCTCTTCTACTATAGTTGAGTATGTTCTGGGATACCTCCGAGTGCTCCCTTACAGCAACCTTCATTAATGACATCTTGGTAGCTACAGATACAGAAGAAGGGCACAATGAGCTAGTAGAAAAAGTATTAAGGAGGCTGGAAGAGAATGATCTATTTGTGAAACCAGATGAGTGTAAATGGAAAGTAAGAGAGGTAGAATTTCTGGGAGTAGTAATTGGTCCAAAAGAGATGAAAATGCAGAAGGAAAAGGTGGAAGGTATGTTAAAATAGCTAGTATCCAGAAACATCAAAGAGGTGCAAAAGTTCTTGGACCTAGCCAACTATTACAAAAGGTTTATAAAGGACTTTGCCAAAATAGCTACACCATTACACGTATTGGTTGAAAAAGAGCAAAAATGAAAGTGGGAGAAAGAGCAGGAGGAAGCGTTCAGAAAACTCAAAGCAGTGTTTACCACAGAGCCAGTTTTAGCTATTCCAGACATAGATGGGGAAATGAGAGTAGAGGCAGATGCCTCAGACTATGCAACTGGAGAGATATTGTTAACGAAATGTGAGAATGGGAAATAGAGGCCAGTGGCCTTCATCTCTAAGTCATTAAACACTACAGAGCAAAACTACAAAATACATGACAAAGAGATGTTGGCAGTTATTAGGTGCCTAGAGGCATGGAGACACTACTTGGAAGGAGCAAAACTCGAATTTGAAATCTGGACAGACCATAAAAACCTCTAGTATTTTATAACGAGTCAAAAGCTAAACCGAAAACAAGCAAGATAAGCTTTATACCTATCATGGTTTAATTTTATATTAAAGCATGTTCCAGGAAAAAGCATGGAAAAAGTAGATGGACTGAGCAGGAGGCTAGACTGGCAGGAGGGAGTAGAGAGAGATAACAAAGATCAGAAACTAATAAAGCTAGAATGGGTCAGAGGAGCAGAAATACTGGTAGAAGAAGGAGACCTGAAAGAAAAAATCAAAAGGGCGCAGGAAGGCAATGAAAAGGTAGTAAAAGCAGTAGAAGAGCTGAAGAAGACAGGAATAAAAATATTGAAAAATGAAGAGTGGGAAATAGAAGAGGAAATAGTAATGAAGGAAGGGAGGATATACATGCCAGAAGAGGAACTCAGGGAGGAAATAATACAATTACACCATGACACCCCAATAGGAGGGCATAGAGGGAGATGAAAGACAGCAGAACTAGTCACTAGGAATTACTGGTGGCCAGGAATAACAAAGGAGGTGGGAAGATATGTGGATGGATGCGATGCTTGTCAAAGATACAAGAATCAGAGCAAAGCACCAGTGGAAAAACTAATGCCTAACACAATCCTAGAGAAACTATGGAGTTACATTTCGGCAGACTTCATCACTAAGCTACCACTAGCTCAGGGATATGATGCTATCTTAGTAATATGTGACCACTTTAGCAAAATGGCACATTTCATAGCAACAACAGAGAAAACATCAGCAGAAGGACTCACAAAGCTGTTTTGAGATTATGTATAGAAGTTACATGAACTTCCAGAAAGTATTATATCAGATAGAGGAGTGCAGTTTGCAGCGGAAATGATGAAGGAGCTAAATAACTTGTTGGAAATCCAAATGAAACTTTCAACGGCCTATCATCCTCAAACAAATGGGCAAACGGAAAGGATAAACCAGGAGTTAGAGCAATACCTGGGGGTCTTCATCAACCATAAACAAGAACAGTGGCCACATTGACTAGAAACGGCAGAATTCACATATAATAACAAAATTCACATGGCAACAAAAATATTGCTATTCAAGACAAACTGTGGTCAGGATCCAAGGATGGGATTTGAGGGGAGAAGGAAGGGGAAATACAAAGTGGCAGAAAAGTTCGTAGAAAGGATGAAAAGGGTCCAAGAGGAAGCAAAAGCAGTACTAGAGAAAGCACAGGAAGAAATGAAGAAGTTTACAAATAGGAAGCATGGAGAGGAAAAGGAATATAGAGTAAGAGACTTAGTACTGCTAAGCATGAAGGACTTGAAATGGCAGATGAAAGAGAGGAGATCAGAAAAATTGACAAAACATTTCATGGGCCCCTACAAAGTCAAGGGAGTTGTCTCTAGTAATGCGATAGAATTAGAGCTACCTAAGTTTATTAAAATACACCCTGTAGTCAACATAAGTAGAGTACGACTTTACAAACTACAGGTAGAGGGGCAGAAGAAAATACCACCAAAACCAGTTATTATTGAAAAAGAGGAGGAATTCGAAGTAGAGAAAATCTTAAACAAAAGAATGGTATGAGGGAAAGAAAAGTTCTTAGTAAGATGGAAGGGCTATATGGCAGAAGGAGATACTTAGGAGAGTAGGGAAAACTTGGAGAATGCAAAAGAATTGGTAGAAGAGTTTGAGAGGGAGTATGGGGAAGAGGCCAAAGAACTAAGGTAACAGGAGAAGAAAAGAAGGAATTTAGTTGAGAACTACCAAGGGAGTTTATGGCAAAATTACTATATAGTTGGGGGAAAAGAAAGTATGAGAGAGAGAGGGAAAAGAGGTGGGACGAGAATTGGAGTCGATGGAAAAATTTCTTGGGATGAAAAAACTTGAAGAGGGGGCCATGTTATGAGAGTCCCAAAAAGAAACTAACTTCCTGTGTATTTGAACACCTGATCTATAACCTTAAGTTATACAATAGGATTGAGATATAAATAGCATGTGAGCTTAGATAATCAGATTATATGACCAGGTCAGGTGATCATAGAACATTCTGGAAGGACATGTGATCATGGACTAATAGTCATACAGCTACTGTAAAATAGTATAAGTAGTAGACTAATCCAATGAAGAACTCTTCCTGAATATCCATCTAGGGTGATCACTAAGAGCTATCACAGCCCATCAATAACAATGTGGTTGCATCATGGTGAACACCTGTATGAAATGAGGTTGATTGTTACACTACTTTCTCTATTCCTATGTTCAGCCATACTTCTCTTAAGATTTTGAATGTTCTCTTCCACACCTTTCACATTCTATGTACGTTGCTATTACCTCCTCTGTATACTACTCTATCTCAAGTAGACATATTCCATCTAGGATATCCTCTCCATAATATTCCTGCACTTTCCATTGTAAGATGTATGCCAGGCTTCTCCTTCACTTTTCTTGCTGTGCTTCTCATAGCTTGACCATACACACTGCCTCTTCACCTTTCTCTGCTCTTCTTAACTTTCTCTCTGTCTCCTGCACTTTTCCCTTTACAGGATGCACTGGCTTCCTTTCCATTCGTTCCTTCCTTTATAACAAATACTCCCTGCATTTGTGCCCCTTTTCTCCACACTTATAACACTGCACCCTCTATTCCTCTCGCTTTGCCTCTTGCCTTCTCAACTCTACCCCACACCTCATTACTCTACTTGCTAAAATTTCAAATTTATTTTGGGAAGTCAGTTTCTCTTTTTTCTCTTTTTCCTTTCTGCAGTATTGGGCTCAGTGTCTAAACCTCCTACATTTCCAACACACACTCTCTCACTTTTCTTCTAACTTTGCCCTTAGTGAAGCAAGGGCATGCTTTTCTTTGAGCAGGTTGCTCATAATGTCATAATATTGTTATTGAGACATTATGGCAATATCTCAGAGGTATGAATATAATGTTGAGTCTTGCTATCTACTGTTACATCTGCTAGGGTACAAGATCTTTACCCAGCCAGATGCCTACTGCCCTACTGACTACTGTCCTAATAATATGGTTACACTATCACCTCAACAGGGAGGATCCCTACTCTAGACAGCCTTCTAAAAGTAACTGTCACTCCTCTGCATATACTACTCACAATGGAGTGTAGTATAAGGTTTATACTATGAAAGTGTAACTAACAGGTTCAATTGGCAGGTCAGAACTCAACTATACACCTGAACTTAGTGTACAATTTCCTCCCTCAGTCCCTAACTAACTAAGAAGTCCTCTTAAGCCAAGAGCCCAGCTATATATGGAGGTGACTAATGATTGTGATGATTGTTAGTTGAGGGTTGAAAAAGTGATCAATAAGATTTGCAAGCAATGTTTGAGGTGAACAAAGCTCTGGTAATGGTTATCAAGTTCTTCTGTCAGTAACTGACTTAAGAATTTAGACTAGGGTTTAGTCCAGATAGCTCTTCAGGGTTAAAAGAGAACTCAGTAAAGTCCTCACTTTATTCAGCTACACTACTTATACATTTCTGCACTGTTTGTCCTTATTTATTCTACAAGTCCCTATCAGTCCAGGATTTGATTCTAGTCTATATCATATTTTTTGGTCATGGTTGAGGCGACTTATAATAATCATATACTACTAATATAGCATCGTATTCCTGAGCTAGTGGTAACTTAGTAATGAAGTCTGCTGAAATGTGACTCCATGGTTTCTCTGGGATTACATTAGGCATTAATTTGCCTACTAGTACTTTACTTTGATTCTTGTATCTTTGACAAGCATTACATCCATCCACATATTTCCCTACTTCTTTTGTTACTCCTGGCCACCAGTAATTCCTAGTGACCAACTCCATTGTTTTTCATCTCCTCCTATACTCTCCCACTAGGGTACTGTAATGCAATCGTATTATCTCCCTCCTGAGTTCTCCTTCTGGTATATATATCCTTCCTTTCTTTATTACTATTCCATTTTCTATTTCCCATTCTTTATCTTTCAACGTCTTTATTCCTGCCCTCTTCAACTCTTCTACTGCCTTTACTACTTTTTCATCCCCTTCCTGTACCTTTTTAATTCTTTCTTTTAGGTTTCCTTCTTTTACTAACGTTTCTGCTCCCTTTATCTATTCTGGCTTTATTAACTTCTGATCCTTGTTGTCCTTCTCCACTCCCTCCTGCCAGTCTGGTCTCCTACTTAGTCCATTTGCCTTCCCCATGCTCTTTTCTGGAACGTGCTTTAATACAAAATTAAATCGCAATAGGTATAGGGCCTATTTTACTTATCTATAGTTCAACTTTTGGCTCATCATGAAGTATTAGAAGTTTTTATGGTCTGTTCAGATTTCAAATTCAAGTTTCACTCCTTCTAAATAGTGCCTGTAAGAGTGACTGGGGACAAGACTCCAAGAGAATTCTTAGAGATTAGGATAAGACTCCTAAAGGGATCTTCTACATTATATACTAGGTTTACATTCCTTGAGCCAGGGTCAGTGTGATCAGAGCTATACTAGTATGTTTAAGTATTACTTTAGTAATACTTGAACAAGCTTAGGTCGCTCTAGAACATTGTTATGTGGTTCCGGGGTGGAAATAGAGCTATCCTCTTATAGTGCCTCTATAAGGGAACATCTAGGATGATGCTTAGTAAGTTCTGAGGGTCTAATTTATTAGTGGTCCAGTGACAGATCATGTATCATATTCCCACCATTCCTAACCTCTTCTGTCTGTGTCATGCAATACGATGCCTATTATTAGTTATTCTAGGACATTCTGTTGATTATAGGTCAGTTGCCATGGTACTGTGTGTCTGACTATCTAGTGTAGTATATATACTAGCAAGTGTGTGTAGATATACCCCTACTTGAATCTCAAACTAGCTTCCAGGACTATCTACTAGCTTAAGGGAGATTGCCTCTGAGTGGTTCCCTAATAGCCTCCATACTTCCAGGCATCTAATGACTGCCAGCATCTCCCTATCATGAATTTTGTAGTTTTGCTCTATAGTGTTCAGTAATTTAGAGATGAAGGCCACCAGCCTCCACTTCCTATTTTTACACTTTGTTGACAGCACTCCCCCAGTTGTATAATTTGAGGCATTTGCTTCTACCCCCATCTTCCTGTCTATGTCTGGAATTGCTAAGACTGGTTCTATAGTAAACACTGCTTTGAGTCTTCCAAATGCTTCCTCCTGCTTCTTTTTCCATTTCCATTTCTGCTTCTTTCTAACCAGTATGTGTAGTGGTACAGCTATTTTGGCAAAGTCCTTTATGAACCTTCTGTAATAGTTGGCTAGGCCCAAGAACTTTTGCACCTCCTTGATGTTTCTAGGTACTGGCTAGCTTAGCACTCCTTCCACCTTTTTCCTCTGCATTTCCACCTTCTTTGGACTAATCACTACTCCCAGAAATTCTACTTCTCTCACTTTCCATCTATACTTTTCTAGTTTCATGAATAGGTCGTTTTTCTTCAATCTCCTTAATACTTCTTTTACTAGCTCATCATGCCCTTCTTCTGTGTCCATAGCTACTAAGATGTCATCAATGAAGATTGCAGTATCTCCTTGGTTTATGAGGTCTCAGAACAGGTTGTTCATCATTGTTTGGAAAGTAGTAGGGGAGTTAGTTAACCCAAAATACATAACTGTGGGTTCATAGACTCCAATGTGTGTTGTAAATGCCGCTTTCCATTCATCTCCTTTTTTTATCCTGACATTGTTATACCCCCATCTTAAGTCCAGCTTTGTGGATACTTTCCTTTTTCCTACTCTATCTAGTATGTCCATAATGAGAGGTAAAGAATAACTATTTTTTATCATTTATTGGTTTATGTGACGATAGTCTTGCACCATTCTCCTTATCCTATCTTTTTTAGTCACAAAATGTACTGGTGACGTCTGAGGTGACTTAGAGGGTCAAATGTACCCTTTTCTTAATTGGTCCTCTACAAATGCCTGTACTTCTTCTCTCTCTTCTCTTGATAGCAAATACACTTTCCTCTTTCTTGGCATAAATCCCTCCTTTAACTCTATAGCATGATCCCAGACCTTTTGCACTGGCATCCTTTCTGAGTCTTTCTTTCCAAATACCTTCTTCCACTTCCAAAACCTTTTGGACACCAGCTTTTTCAGTACTTTCTCATCTTCATTTCTTTCTACTTTCTTTACTGTCTTTTCCTCTACCTGTTTCTTTTCTTTTCCATATATAGGTGGGCACTATGTCATTTTTACCTCCCCTTTTTCCCAGTCTATCTCTGGATTATGGGCTGCTAACTATGGCATTCCCAGTATTACCTCTGTCTTCCCCAGGTTACATATGTCCATCCTGACTCTTTCTACATATCCTTTAAAGAACATATTGTACTCTACTTGGTACGTTATTGCTCCTTTCACATTTACTGTCCCATCCACATTCCTAACTAGGAGTGGGTTTTTCAACTTCTTTATTATAAACCCTTTTTCTTTGGCAAAGGCCATGTCCATGAACAAGCCTGTTGCCCTACTATTCAACAATGCTTTCACTACTACTCCCTTATGGTTTTCTAGCTTCTCCAGCCCCACTTTCATTCAAACTTCTTTTAGCAACTGTAGAGTGTACTACATATCTCTTGCTCTCTCAGTTGTATTGGTAAATTTTAATTTATTGGCCAGCTTTTCTGGGCACAATACATTATACAAATTATTGGAGGCCAGCTGAGAGCTTACTGTCCTCCATTTTCTTTTGCTGACTCCTATGGTGTTTCCACTACCCTTCCCTTATGTCTCTTCTAATAATTTTTGGCCATATGGCCCTATTTTCCACATACATAACATGTTCTATCTCTTTTTCTTTCCTTATCTACATCTATTGCATTTGGGTCTCTTCTTGGATCTGTTTGAGTTCCTTCTCTATTGAATATGTTTTCTCCTCCTCCTCCTTCTCTGTATCCTCCCTCTGTACTCAGTCCTCCTGCTCTTCATGTTATTTGCCCTCCTCTTCTCCTATATGATCCTCTCCCATATCCTTCTCTTAGCTATGCATTTCTCCCTGAGCGTGCTGCATTCCTCTCTAATATACTCTCTTTTGTCCTGCTTTGCCTCTAGTTCCTGTTTAATCTCACTGCTCTCTCTTGCCACTCTCCAATGGTAGTTGGCGGTTCCTCTGCTTCAGCTAGCTTTCTTCTGATTGCTCCATTTAACTCTCTTTTGAATTCTTCAATGAGGGGTCTTCCCTTGTAGCTGCTTCTCCTAGTGACCTTCTTGAATTTCTACACATACTCATTGCAAGTTCTCCCCTCTTGTTCTATTGTTCCACCTTCTTTTCCTCTTCTAATATTTCCCTGAATTCATTTCTTATTTTTGTAAACAACCCCTTTGTTATTTTGATTTCTGACTCTCTCTTGGCCAGCTTATCTAATAGGTTGTCCTTCCATGCTTCTACCACTCCTCCCTGTACATATGACAACCCCTAAGCAATTTGGGTCATTGCTGCCTTCTCGTTTATTTTCATCCTTAAGTATAGGCGAGCTACATTGATGAATGTGTTTACTTCTTCCATCTTTCCTCCAAATATCAGGGGTCTTGCGACCTCTACTCCACTTCCTTGCTGCTAGAGAAGCATAGTGTTGACCTGCTGCTGCAGGTTGGCAATTATAGAAAGGAGTTGTTCTTCTCTGCTAGGTAGTAGTAGATAAGGGGCAAGCTCTGGAGATGGTTCCTCTTGTTGCTGTTGTTGTTGTTGTTGTTGAGACATTTTGTATGGCGGTGGTAGTAGTAGTGATAGTGATGGTGATGGTGTCACAAACTTCATTCGGCCATATCTCCATCAATTCTCCATCGATTCTCACGGTCTCAATGGCTACGGAAAGCCCTTGAAAAGACCTTTCGATCGGTACCAGTCATGTCTCGAGGCGATCA
>Ga0153988_1000079_pt1 | contig 20708 bp, 18 predicted proteins | sample TSNC072MetaG_FD_104742 | JGI IMG/M metagenome (GOLD analysis project Ga0153988, IMG submission 104742) | Attine ant fungus gardens microbial communities from North Carolina, USA - TSNC072 MetaG | ecosystem: Host-associated > Fungi > Mycelium > Unclassified | place: USA: North Carolina, Jones...
CAAAGCGCTTTCGACCGGCGGCATCTCGGCGAGCGTTCTGCCGACCATCATGCCGATGATCGTTTCGACGCTCGTGCCTTCGGTCGGCACGGTCGCGACGTATTCGCCGTCGCGCATTACGGTCACGCGGTCGGTGATCTGTTTCAGCTCGTCCATCTTGTGCGAGATATAGACGATGCCGACGCCGCGCTCCTTCAATTGCCGAATGATGCGGAACAGTTCCGCGATCTCGGCGTCGTTGAGCGCGGACGTGGGTTCGTCCATGATCAGCACGCGCGAATCGAACGACAGCGCCTTTGCGATCTCCACCATCTGCTGGCTCGCCACCGTGAGCGAGCCGACCGTCCTGCGCGGATCGAGATTGACGTGCATGCGCGCGAGAATCTCGCGTGCCTGTGCATTGAGCCTTTCTTCGTCGAGAAAGAGCCCCAGGTGCTTGCGCGGTTCGCGACCGATAAAGATGTTCTGCGCGATGCTCAGATGATTCATCAGTTGCAGTTCCTGATGAATGATGCCGATGCCGACCGCCTGCGCATCGCGCGGACCCTGAAAGTCGACGGGCTTGCCGTCGTAGAAAATTTCGCCCGAATCGCACGTGTAGACGCCGGCGAGAATCTTCATCAGCGTCGATTTGCCCGCGCCGTTCTCGCCCATCAATGCATGCACCTCGCCGGCCATGAGTTCGAAACGAACCTCATGAAGCGCTCTTACGCCAGGAAAGCTCTTGCAAAGCTTGTTGACCGAAATGAGTGGGTTCATGGTGCGGATCTGCCGACGGCTACCTGTATCACCAGCGCTTTCACGACCGCGTTCAAGGCGGCTTCCATTACGGCTCGAAAAGATCCGGCCTTGCTTTCGCGGACCGGTGCAACTCGGCGACCACCTGGTCGAGATGATCGTGCATCGCTTTCGCGGCCGCATCGCCGTTGCCGGCGCCAATAGCCTCGAAGATCTTTTCGTGCTCTTCGAGCGTATGCATGAGCCGCTCGGGACTCGCCAGCAATTGCCGCGCGCGATCCAGCGCATTGCGCGACACCGCGACGATTTCTTTCACGCGCGGCAGCTTCACCGCGTCGAGCAGGATTTCATGGAAAGCCAGATCGAGCTCGTGAAACGCAAGACGTTCGCCGCTTCCGGCCAAACTGCGCTGCCTGTCGAGATTGATGGCTAGCGCATCGAGCGTGGCCCGATCGCGCATCAGTGCAACGCCGCGCACCGTTTCGACTTCCAGTGCGCTGCGGATAAACAGATGCTGGCGAATGTCGTCGAGCGCGATCGGTTTGACGCGCGTGCCGCGCTGCGGCAATACCTCGACGAGGCCCGCATGTGCCAGCCTCGCCAACGCGGAAGAAACGGGAAAGCGCGACACGCCCATCCGCTCGCAGACCGCGATCTTGTCGATCATCATGCCGGGTTCCAACGCCAACGTCAGAATCGCTTCCCGCAACGCCGCTTCGACCGCGTCGGTCAAACTGCCGCGCTCGCCGCCCCTGATCTTTTGCAGTGCGACATACGGATTGCTGGCGACAGTCTCTGGATCGGCTGAAGAACTCACGACGCTCTTGATTTCGAGAAGACATGCTAGCATGCTAGAAAGTGAATGCAGTGTTGTCAACGCGTACAAATGCCTGGGTCCGCCATGGTCCAAATAGTGGTCGCCCTGTATCGGTACGCGTGCGAGTAGTGCGTGCGCCGCGTGCGCAAAAAGCCGACCCGCCTGCGCCCGCAGGCGAAAACCGCTAGCCATCGCTCCCGGAGAGTACTCAGATGACCACGATCACAAGGCTGTCCGTTCGGGACATTCGCTTTCCCACTTCACGCTCTCTCGACGGCTCCGACGCGATGAATGCCGCGCCGGACTATTCCGCCACCTACGTCACGCTCGAAACCGACTCGCCCGGCCTCACGGGCCATGGCCTCACGTTTACGATCGGGCGCGGCAACGAGATCTGCGTGACGGCCGTCAATGCGCTGACGCCGCTCATCGCCGGCAAGAAGCTCGAAGATATCGCCGCGAATATGGGGGCTTTCTGGCGCGCGTTGACTTCGGATAGCCAATTGCGCTGGATCGGCCCCGATAAAGGCGCAATTCATCTGGCGACCGCGGCGGTCGTCAATGCCGTGTGGGACCTGTGGGCGAAATCGGTCGGCAAGCCCGTCTGGAAACTGCTCGTCGACATGAGTCCCGAAGAACTCGTGCGCTGTCTCGACTTTCGCTACGTGACGGATGCGATCACGCCTTATGAAGCACTCGCGATGCTGCACCGTCACGCGAAAACCAAAGGCGAGCGCGAAAAAGAAATGGTCGCGCACGGCTATCCGGCCTATACGACGTCGGCTGGCTGGCTCGGTTACGACGATGAGAAGATTCGCCGCCTTGCGCGCGAAGGCGTCGCGCAAGGCTGGACGCATTTCAAGCAGAAAGTCGGCGGCGATCTCGACGAGGACGTCCGGCGCGCGCGCATTCTGCGCGAGGAAATCGGCGAGAACCTGAAGCTGATGATGGACGCGAATCAGGTATGGGACGTCGATGAAGCGGTCTCGAACATGCGGCGTCTTGCCGAATTCGATCCGTGGTGGATCGAAGAGCCCACGAGTCCCGACGACATTCTCGGCCACGCGGCGATTCGCAGGCGGCTCGGCTCGATCGGCGTCGCCACGGGCGAGCATTGCCATAACCGCGTGATGTTCAAGCAATTGCTACAGGCGCAAGCCATCGACTTCTGCCAGGTCGATAGTTGCCGGCTCGGCGGACTCAACGAAGTGATCATCGTGCTGCTGATGGCCGCGAAGTTCGGCGTGCCGGTGTGTCCGCATGCGGGCGGCGTCGGATTGTGCGAGTACGTGCAGCATATTTCGCTGTTCGACTATATCTGCGTGTCGGGCTCGCTCGAAAACCGGGTACTCGAATACGTCGATCATCTGCACGAGCATTTCGTCGATCCGGTCGTCATTCGCAATGGCCGCTACATGCCGCCGCAAAAGCCGGGCTATAGCATCGAGATATTCGCGGAGTCGCTCGAAAAGCACACGTTTCCGGATGGAGAGGCCTGGAAGGGCTAATAGAATTAGCGGAGAGGGTGGGTTTCGGGCTATCCTCGGCACTTTGCAGGAAGCGCGAACTCAACTCATCCTATCGAAACCGCCATGCCCTCTCCGCTCTCGCCTACCGCAGTAGATGTACTGCGTGCCCGCACTCCGGGCACGTCCACCACGACACACTTCAATCACGCCGGCGCATCGTTGCCGTCGACAGCCACACTCGAAGCCATTCACGCGTACCTGATGCGCGAAGCCACGACAGGTCCGATGGAAGCCGGCACGATAGGCAGAGAACAGTCCGCGCGAGCACGCGCACTCGCCGCGCAACTGTTCAACGCGCAGCCGAATGAAATCGCGCTGACCACGGGTGGGTCCGCTAGCTGGGGGATTGCGTTCGCCGCATTGGGGCCGTGGCAACCAGGGCAGCGCATTCTCGTCGGGAGGCACGAATGGGGCGGCAATCTCGCCTCGATGTACTACGCCGCGCAACGAGCCGGCGCCTCGGTCGAAACGATTCCGTCCGATTCGAGTGGCATGGTCGATCCTCACGCGCTCGAAGCCATGCTCGATGAGCGGGTTCGGCTGATCGCGCTCACATGGCTGCCCGCGAACGGCGGACTCATCAACCCGGCCGCGGCGATCGGCCGGGTCGCGCGACACCACGGCATTCCCTACCTCATCGACGCGGCACAGGCCGTGGGACAGATTCCCGTCGACGTCGTCGAATTCGGTTGCGATATGCTGGCCGGTGCAGGCCGTAAAGCCTTGCGCGGCCCAAGAGGTACGGGACTGCTGTATGTGAGGCAGGATTTTCTCTCACGCCTGATGCCCGCATTCGTCGACATACATTCGGCACCGCTCGATGCCCATGGCGAACCCGTGCTGCGAGACGACGCGGCACGCTTCGAATTGTCGGAAACGGCGTTCGCTCTACACTGCGGATTGGCGAATGCGCTACACGAAGCACTCGAAATCGGCGTCGATACCATTCGCGCGCAGATCGATCAGATCGCTCAACGATTGCGCCTGCAACTCGCGGACATTCCCGGCGTGTCGGTACTCGATCAGGGTACCGAACTATCCGGCCTCGTGTCGTTTAACATCGCGGGTCTCGATGCGACATCGGCACGGAGTTCGCTCGCCGCGCAAGGCATTGCGATCAGCAGTAACGGCGTGAGTTACACGCCGCTGGATATGACACACAGAGGGCTTCAGCAGGTCGCGCGCGCATCCGTCAGCTATCTGACCACCGATACGGAGATCGAAAGACTGCTGGCCGCGATACGAGCTCTCGTGCATTAAGGTTCGGGTGACGGGCCGCGCGGCGCGCCGATCGCGTGGCTCAACATGCCGCTCAATCGAACGATTTCTGAAAGACCATGAATTCCACGCCCATGAGCAGAACCGCCAAGCTCGATCTTTCGCGATTCCCACGCCACGAGCTTCTCGAAGGTCCGACGCCGATCCAGCATCTCCCGCGCCTGAGCGCCCATCTTGGCGGCGCGAACATCTACGTCAAAAGAGAAGACCTGACCGGTCTCGGCGGCGGTGGCAACAAATTGAGGAAGCTCGAATTCCTGATTGGCGAAGCCCTGGCCCTCGGCGCGGATACCATCATGACCGTCGGCGCCCGCCAGTCGAATCACGCACGACTCACGGCGGCCGCGGCAGCGCGCGTCGGACTCCAATGCGAACTGGTGCTGACGCGCACCGTGCCGCGATCCGATCATGACTACATGGAGAACGGCAACGTCCTGCTCGATTCGCTATTCGGCGCGCACGTTCATGATCTGCCCGGTTCCGCGAATGCGCTGCAATTCGCCGAACAACGCGCGAACGCATTGCGCGCGCAAGGCCGCAATGTCTATGTGTGTCCGCTGGGTGGATCGAGTCCCGTCGGCTGTCTCGGCTATGCGGATTGCGCAGCTGAAATCATGGATCAATCGCGCGCAGCGAAGTTGTCTTTCGATCGCATCGTGATACCGAATGGAAGCGGTGGCATGCATGCGGGGCTGATTGCGGGTTTTGTCGCACTCGGCCAGGACCCGTCGAGTGTTGCCGGATTCACGGTCTATGGCGATGCCGCTCACGCGCATGCCACGACACTCGATAAAGCGAATCAAACGCTTCAGCTTATCGATCCCAATCTACGCGTGAATCAGAGCGACGTTTCGATCGATGAAGCGCAACTCGGCCAGGGGTATGGCATCCCCACGGATGGCATGCGTGCTGCCGTTCGTTTGCTGGCGTCGATGGAAGGTCTTCTCCTCGATCCTGTGTATAGCGGAAAGGCGTTCGCGGGACTGGTGGAAGGAGTGAGGAATGGGAAGTATGCTGCGGAGCAGAAGGTTCTATTTGTGATGAGCGGAGGACTGCCGGGGTTGTTTGCGTATCGGGGTGAGTTTTGAGTGAATCGCGATTCAATTCTTTATAGTGGTAAGGACTGTCTTTCCTATAACACACGACAATTTCCGGAACGGTTTCTCCAAACAGGTCGAAGTCCTGGCCGAAATACACACTAAAGATGTGATCCATTTCTGGATAGCACTCTGAAGGATTCATGTCTCTCTCATTCAAGGCAGGAAAATTGATCGAACCAGCCAAACTAGCAGTCAATTGAAAAATATGGAATGAGCGATGGATGATTTTCATTCGACGGAACGGTCAGCTGATACACATCACACCGGTATCGCGCTAAGGGGTCGGTGCAACCACATCGCCAGAAACACATTCCACAGTCCCTAATCCCCTCCTTAAACCGCGCGCGCCATCCACAGTAAATCGTCGTTGCGATCGATCACGCAACGCCTGCGCACAGCAACGTCGCTGCCGGTCGAGCACGGGTTCGTGATGCGCCAGCTCGGTGAACAAAGGCAGATACGAAGGCATGATCCAAGGTCTCTGAATAAAAAAAACCGCGGAGTTTCATCGATGCCTGTCAAACCATCGGCATTACACTCAGAGCACTTCCTTCCCCCCCGGTTTTCGCCGACGACTGACGAGACTCACCTCGCGAATAATCTCAATGAAGTTAGCAAGCAGAATCGATCTATGATCTCTGCGCCACGCCGCGGTCAGATCCACCGCATCGCGATCCTGCAAGCCGAGCAGTTTCTTGTAAACGGCATTCGGATTCGCGATTCGACTGACCGATTCCGGCACGATCGCGAGTCCGATTCCCGCTTCTACAAAAGAGAGAATGGTCGGCAATAGCGAATATTGAACGATCCTCGGTTGCACCCGGTGGTGCAACAGGATGTTGCCAATCTTCTCGGAGAAATAAGGCGAGTCGCGCCCGGAAAACGCGATGAATGGCTCCTGATGCAGGTCCGTGACGTGGACCACCTTGCTCTTCGCCAATCGATGGCTGCGCGGAATGGCGACAATGAGCGGCTCCCTCATTGCGACGATATTGCTCACCGCTTTCTCCTGCGTCGAGGTTCGCAGCAACGCGACATCGATATTCTGATTCTTCAATTGATCGAGGATGCGCAGATACGGCATTTCATCCAGCTGGATATCCACCATAGGATGAAGTGCTTTGTACTTCTGCAGCACCATCGGCAGGAAGATATAGGCGGCGCTCGGAACGAAACCGATGCGCAGTTTTCCCGCATTGCCTGTCGACGCGAGCTTCGTCTGCAAGTCGAGCGTTTCGAGCCGCCTCAGCACCTCGCGTGCGCCTTCCAGAAAAACCTTGCCCGCATTGGTGAGTTCGACCGATCGCGTCGTGCGCTCCAGCAGGCGCACATCAAGAAAGTCTTCGAGCTGCTTCAACCGCTGGCTAAGCGGGGGCTGAGTGATATGCAGGCGTTCGGCGGCCCGGCGGAAATGCAGCTCTTCCGCCAGCACGACAAATGTCTTCAGATGAATCAGATCGTACATGGGTGATGAGTAGAAGGAAGACGAACTTACACGCGCTGCGGCCCGCGGGGTAACCCGCGGTGTGACCTCTTCGCCCCCCAATTCCGTTGATCCGGCGAAGCCCGATTGATAGCTTAATACGAATCAATCGACTGTCAATTAAGAATTAGACGGAGATTTATGACCTACCTATAATCCGCAACTCAAGTTGACTTCCGGCAAAAAAATTGATCCACGAAGCTCATCTGCTCACTGTTTCCGCCGCCGCGCAGCAATTGGCGACCGGCTCGCTCACTTCCGAGCAACTCGTACGGTCGTGCCTGGAGCGCATTCAGGATCGCAACCCGGTTGTGCAGGCTCTTGTCACCGTCGATCCGGACAAGGCGCTTCACGATGCACGCAAGATGGACAGGCAGGTGTATCGCCCTCACCTGCATGGGATACCGTTCGTCGTCAAGGACATCATCGAAACCGCCGACTTTCCGACTGAATACGGTTCCCCAATCTATGCCGGACATCGCCCGCAAGCCGATTCGGCATGCGTGTCACAGTTCCGGGGCATGGGTGGGATTCTTGTCGGCAAAGCGGCCACCAGCGAATTCGCGACGCGCAAGCCCGCCACGACGCGCAATCCGCTTCGTCTCACCCATACTCCCGGGGGATCGTCCAGCGGATCAGCTGCGGCAGTCGCCGATTTCATGGTGCCTTTCGCACTGGGTACGCAAACGACCGGATCGATTGCCCGACCGGCATCGTATTGTGGAGTGGTGGGGTTCAAGCCCACGTTCGACCTGTTCAACCGTGCGGGCCTGAAACCCACGAGTCAATCTCTGGACACGATCGGATTGTTGACCCGCACGATTCGCGATGCCTATCTGCTCACGTTCAATGATCCCGACTTCGACTCGGAAGTCGTTCGATGCGGCACACCGCGTTTTGCCATTTGCCGATCATCGCAGTGGAACGGCGTCGAGCAATCGTTCTTCGATACGCTGACGCTGCTTCAGCAGGCTCTGATACGGGCAAATCAGCCCGTCCGCGAATTGAGCCTCGGCGCCGATCTGGAGAGTCTGATCGCCGGACAGGAAAAAATCTTCGTCTATGAAGCGGCTCATTCACTCGCGCATGAACGCCAGAACCACGCCGAACTGATGAGCGACATTCTGCGCAACCGCCTCGCGGTCGCGGAACAGATCGACCAGGACCTTTATCTGCAGTTGCGCGGCGCCGTCGAACGCGCCAGGTACTCGGTCGATGAACTGTTTCAGGACGGCGACGTGCTGATCTACCCGGCAACGGAAGGCTCCGCGGAAGAAGGCCTCGACTATTCCGGCTCGCCGCGACTGGGCGCTTTATGGACTCTCCTGCATCTGCCGACCATCGTCATTCCATTTGGCCGGTCCGCGAACGGCATGCCGTTCGGGTTGCAACTGGTGGGGCGATTTGGTCAGGATCGCCTGCTGCTGGCTGCGGCCAAATTGCTCAGCCGGTACATCGATCCGGCATTTTCCAGCAGGACGGTTGAATAGATTCTTTGAGCCATACCTCGCAGCGAATTTCAACAGCCTGACAACGACCCGGGATTCATTGATGACGATTGAATTCGACCTTACCCTGCGTGGCGGTCTCGTGCACACCGGCAATGGAACGCATCGCCTCGACATTGGAATTCGTGGCGAACAGATTGTCGCGCTGGCCCCGGAGCTATGTCCCGGTCGGCAGGATTTCGACGTCGGCGGAAAGCTGATTCTGCCCGGCGGCATAGACAGTCACTGTCACATCGAGCAGATGTCCGGCATGGGCATCATGGGAGCGGACGACTTCTACAGCGGAACGGTTTCCGCCGCGTTCGGCGGCACAACGACCGTGATTCCTTTTGCCATGCAGCGGCGTGGCGAGTCATTGATTGCCGCCATCGACGATTACGCGGCTCGCGCCAAACCGAAAGCGGTGATCGACTATGCGTTCCACGCAATCCTGACCGACGCATCCGATGACGTTCTGACCCGGGAAGTACCGATCGCCGTATCCCGCGGCATAACGTCGTTCAAGGTGTACATGACGTATGACGCGGTCAGGCTGAACGACACCCAGATACTCGATGTTTTCGCCTCGGCCAACCAGCATGGCGCACTGGTCATGGTGCACGCGGAAAGCAACGACATGGTGCGCTGGCTGACGGCCCGGCTGCTCGAACGAGGCCTGACCGCGCCCAAATATCACGAGGTGGCACACGATCCCCTCGCCGAAACCGAGGCCACTTATCGCGCCGTGTCGTTGGCGCGACTGGCTGGCGCGCCATTGCTCATCGTGCACGTCGGCGGTATCGAGGCCGTGCAGGTCATTCATGCGGCGCAGACAATGGGCGCGCCGGTATATGCCGAAACCTGCCCGCAATATCTGGTTCTGTCCCGCGAAGACCTGGATTTGCCCGGACTGGAAGGCGCGAAGTTCTGCTGCGCGCCGCCGCCGAGAGATGGCGTATCGCGGGAAGCGGTATGGGCGGGTCTCGCCAGCGGGACGCTCAGCGTCTTTTCGTCCGATCATGCGCCCTATCGCTTCGACAGCAGCGGGAAGCTGCCGAATGGCGCCGAGACTCGCTTCTCCGAAATCGCCAACGGCGTTCCGGGTCTGGAAACACGTCTGCCTCTGCTCTTTTCCGAGGGGGTCGGCAAAGGCCGCATTTCACTGGAGCGCTACGTTGCATTGACCGCAGCCAATCCGGCCAAAGCCTACGGACTTTATCCGAGGAAAGGCGTCATCCGGGTCGGTAGCGATGCCGACCTCGTGGTCTGGGACACGGATCGCCACGTGACCATCACTGGCGAGATGCTGCACGATCGCGTGGGCTACACGCCATACGAAGGCATGCAGGTGCAGGGATGGCCGGAAACGACGATCTGCCGGGGAAAGGTCGTCGTCAATGGCGGACAGCTATTGGCGAAACCGGGAGACGGCACGTTTCTGGCGTGCGGACCGTCGGAATGGCTGGTGCAACCCGAGCGCCCCGTGCCTGATGGCCTGGGGCGCGATGGCCGAGGTTTATTGTTCAGAAAATTGTTCGATCTATAAAGGGCTGCCATTGCAGTGCTAACGATCGACCTTGTCGGGCAGGAACAACTTTTAAGGAGGCAAAGAAATGGCATACGGATTGGGTGTTAAACAGGCGGGAATGCTGGCCTGCATCGCGGCATTGACGATGTCGATCGCACCGGCACAGGCCGAGACCCTGCACACCGGGGTTGACGACACCTATGCCCCGCTCGTTTTTCGCAACTTGCAAGGTCAGCTCGAAGGATTTTCGATCGATCTGGGGCATGCACTGGAAAAAGAACTGGGCGACAAGATAGAGGTTGAAGGCACACAGTTCTCGGCGCTGATTCCCGCACTCAACGCGAAGAAGTACGACTTCATTCTCGGGGCCGTCACCGCCACGCCTGAACGTGCCAACGCGATGCTGTTCTCGGAGCCCTACCTGGATTCCGACTATCTGGTGCTGCAAAAGAAGGGCGCGACGCCGATCACCTCGCTGGCACAACTGAAGGGTATGCGGCTGGCGGTCAATCGGGGATCGCCATACGAGCAATGGTCGCAGGAGAACCATGCGAAATATGGTTTTGAATTCAACGTTTTCCCGACCAATGCCGATGCGATTCAAGCGGTAGTCTCGGGCAGAGCCGATGCAAACATGGCGGGCGTGCCCGCGCAGGCATGGGCGGCCAAACACAATCCCCTGCTTCAATCGACGCTTCTCATCAAGACCGGACAAGCCTGGGCCTTCGCATTTCGCAAGGACGATGCCGCGCGCCGCAATCAGATCTCGAATGCGTTGAAGTGCCTCAAACAAAAAGGCGTCGTGGCTCAAATCGCGGTCAAATGGCTGGGCTTTGCACCGGACACGACGAAAAACGTGTACCCGGGTGAAGGGATTCCGAATATGCCCGGCTACGACGCCACCCCGGTCAAGCTATCCTGCGCCAAGTAGAGGTATTTCATGCTGAACAACGCCGCACAGCCCATCCTGAGCATCCGCGATCTTCACAAGTCGTATGGCGACAACCCTGTGCTCAAGGGAATCAATCTCGACATTCGCGCCGGAGAACTGGTGTTCATCATCGGGCCGTCCGGCTCCGGGAAGAGCAGCCTTCTGCGATGCTGCAACGTGCTGGAGCATGTGAGTTCGGGCAGCATTTACTTCGATGGCCAGGACATCACGCATCCTCGCACCGATCTGAATGCAGTCAGACAGAAGATCGGAATGGTTTTTCAGCATTTCAATCTCTATCCTCACATGACGGTACTGAGCAACATCATGCTCGCCTTGCGCAAGGTGCAGAAGCTGCCTAAAGCGGCCGCGGAACAGCGTGCGCTGGAAGCGTTGTCTCAGGTCAACATGCTGGAGCGCGCCAGCTACTATCCCGATCAGCTCTCGGGCGGGCAGCAGCAACGCGTCGGGATTGCGCGCTCGATTGCGTTGCATCCCAAGATCGTGCTGTTCGACGAACCCACCAGCGCGCTCGATCCGGAACTGGTCAGCAGCGTGCTGGAAGCCATGCGCAAGCTCAAGACCATGGGCATGACGATGATCGTGGTCAGCCATGAGATGGGCTTCGCAAGGGCGGCGGCCGACCGGGTCGTGTTCATGGACGGCGGCGTCGTGCTGGAGCAAGGCACGCCGCAACAGATCTTCGAGCAACCAGGGCATGAGCGCACCCAGGCTTTTATATCGAGCGTGACATCGCGGCATTGATGTCCGTTCAGGTTTCGATTCCGGCTTTGAGACACCGATGAATATTCAAGGGCTGATATTTACGTTCTTCAATCCCGACGTCATCGGGAAGTACTACCTTTTCATACTGTCCGGCATGTGGGTCACGGTGAAGGTGGGCGTTGCGGTGGTCATTACAGGCCTCACCATCGGGTTCCTGCTTGCATTCATGCGGGCCGCCGGCGTGCGCACGGTCAATGCCGCCATCATCGTATTCGCCGACGTGCTTCGCTCGCTCCCGCCGCTCGTCGGCATCATTCTGCTGTTCTTTGCGTTCCCGTACATCGGCATATCCATGTCCGCGTTCGCGGCCACCTGGTTGGCGCTGTCGCTCGTTCTGGCTGCCTTTGCCGAAGAAATCTTCTGGGCGGGATTGCGTGCAACCCCCAAGGGATTGATGGAAGCAGGCCGCTCGACCGGAATGAGCTGGATGCAGACGATGTGGTACGTCGTATGGCCGCACGCACTGAAACTCACAGTACCGCCTTTGACCAATCGGGCCATCGCCACCGTCAAGGGAACTGCGTTGGGAGCGGTGGTCGGTCTTGCCGAGGTACTCAACAATGCGCAGTCCGCAACCAGCAGCGCGGGCAATGCGACTCCGTTGATGATGTGCGCCATCGGCAGCCTCGCGATCTTCTTGCCCGTGGTACTGGTCGGCCGCTATCTGGAACGGCGCTTCCGCTGAATAGACGAGGAACCCCATGCAGGGAATTCTGGACAATTTTTTCAATCTCGACATCTATCGCAGCGTCGCTCCGATATTGCTGCAGGGACTCTGGATGACAGTGCTCCTGTCGATTCTGGTGATTCCATTTGGCCTGATCTCCGGGCTTGGAGTAGCGGTTCTATATACGAATGCCAGGAACCCGCTACTGCGGGCCGTACTGGTGGTCTATATCGACATCTTTCGATCCATTCCGCCACTCGTGCTGCTGATGGTCATCTACTTCGGGCTTCCCTTCCTCAACCTCAATATCCCGAAGATCGTCGCGGTCGTGCTGTGCTTCACATTGAACAACTCCTGCTATTACGGTGAGGTATTTCGTGCCGGGCTCGAATCGCTCCCCAAGGGACAAGTCGAGGCCGCCCGCTCCACGGGGCTCTCTTTCATGCAGGCGCTCTTCTATGTGCAGATTCCGCAGGCGGTGCGCAATGTGATGCCGGATCTGGTCAGCAATTCGCTCGAAATCATCAAGCTCACAACGATCGCGAGCGCAGTCGCGCTACCCGAGCTATTGCAGGTCGCTCAAAATGCGCAGGCTTTGCTTTACAACCCGTCGCCGATTATTTTGGCCGCCCTGTTATATCTGCTGCTGTTGATCCCGCTGGTTCGCCTTATCAGCCGACTGGAACGCAGAAGAATGGCGAATCGTCATTGATCAATGAACTACGGCTACCCAATCACTTATGCAACTGCCACACCATAATCGCTACAGCTACTCGCCCATTGTCGAACGCCAGAACTATTCATGGCCCGAGGGGAAACGGCTGGCGTTCTATATCGGCCTGAATATCGAGCACTTCGCATTCGGAACGGGCCTCAGCCATTCGCTTTCCACGCCATTGCCTGGCCTCGACCATCGAGCCTTCACATGGTGCGATTACGGAAACCGGATCGGCGTATGGCGCATTTTCAAGTTACTCGACGAATTGGGTTTGCCGGCATGCCATCTGATGAACACCGCGGTTTTCGACTATGCACCACAAATTGTCGAAGCGATCAGGACTCGCGGTGACGAGATCATCGGACACGGACGAACCAATTCGGAGCGACAGGGGCAGATGTGGGAGCAGGACGAAATCAGGCTCCTGCAACATGTGCGCGAGCAGATCCAGCACCACGCGAAGCAGGAAGTCCGAGGCTGGATGAGTCCATGGATGTCGGTCAGCCACCAGACGCCCGATCTGTTACGCGAAACCGGCTACAAGTTCCTGATGGACTGGCCCGGTGACGATCAGCCGATCTGGATGCAAACGCGCTCGGGCCCGATTCTGTCGCTACCGTATCCGTTTGAAATCAACGACTCGCCCCAGGTACTGGTCCGCCACCATTCCGATGAGGAGTTCGAGCGCATGATCGTCGATCAGTTCGAGGAAATGCTTGAACAATCGGAAGAGCATCCGTTGGTATGCGGCGTCGCCTTGCACACCATGATCGTCGGCCAGCCGTATCGATTACGCGCGATCAAACGGGCTTTGAAATACATCGTCAATCATGCGGATCGCGACAAGGTATGGTTCACGCGACCGGGAGAAATTTATGACCACGTCGCGGGACTACCCTCGGGCGTTGTCGTCTGATTTAACGGGTCTTTGAACGGGGAGAGTGCAGCAGATAGCTGCGGAAGAAGAATGGCTAGTGGCCCGCAGCGCGGCTGGCTACGGAGCATGACTTTGGTGCCGACGGCGAGACTCGAACTCGCACAGCTTTCGCCACTACCCCCTCAAGATAGCGTGTCTACCAATTTCACCACGTCGGCACTGCATACCACTCGGGACGCACTGGACCCCGCACTGCACCCTTTACCGCTGACAGCCTTGTCAGCCAAGGCACTGGACAGCGCTTTGAGTGCGTCTACCCATTTGCCACCTAGGTAGAGGGGCGCCATTGTAGCAACAAAATTATTTTTTTGAAGCCCCTGCGCGGAGATTTTTCAAAAACAGACCCGAAGCCAGCCGGACGTCCCGAGGCGCGATACCCAATGTAAGAACGGTTTAGTATTCAAGTCTGGACTTTCCCCATGGAAACGAACCCCGGGCTCGATACGCAAGACAACACCACAACGATGGAGAATACTTTGTCCACATGATTCGTCGAATCTCTTCGGCGAGTGGTGCATCGCCGATACGGATCTCGCGCTCATGCTGAATCGCCTTGTATTGAACGACGACCCGGTGCCGCAAAGATAGAAGAACTATGCGGACCATCAATGGCAAAGAGACTCCGTGCAGCAATGGGTACAACTGGAACGCCCGCCGCTGTAAAGAACGCATAGTCGCGTTGTCGTAAAGATAGTCCCTCACAACAGGCTTCGTCCCGTTCATATCAATACGACTCCAATGCCAATGGTGGAGTAAATTCGACGCCACCATTCAAGTCAATTCAATTGATCCGGACAGCGCGCGAATAGACCGCGCGCTCCGAGCCCCCGACCCACTTCGCTTATAAGCACGGCAATACTGCATCGCACCATTGCACGCATATCAACGCCATTACATAGAACTGGCTTTTTTCATAATTCACATTGCGCATAAAAAATTCACAATCTTTTATGCAATGCAAAAAGCAATTACGCCCAGATAGCCGACCCTAAACAGATTATTTACGTTACAGTACATGGGCGATCGATAAGATCATCAGCCATCCCAACCATTCTCCAGTTTCTTATTCCGCACGTTCAACGTGAGGTGCGAAACCTGGACTAGCTGAAGATATCGCGCCATGCCATATTTTCTGGTCGCCTATTGTGGCCCCGCCGCTGTCCCCGGCAGCTTGTGGCTACGCTGGAATACGGACCCGCTGTTGCTCGTGGCACTCGCCGCGCTCGCCTTCGTCGTGGCGAGCGGCCGCGCCAACAACGCGCGCGCGGCCTGGGCAGCCATTGTGCTAATGGTCGTCGTATTCGTCTCGCCGCTATGCGCGCTGTCGTCAGCCTTGTTCTCGGCGCGCGTCACTCACCATATCATTCTGATCGCGGCCATCGCTCCGCTGCTCGCCCTCGCGTTTCCATTGCCGCGCCTCGCCTGTCCGCCGCTCGTGCCGGTAGTCGCCGCGCATGCGGTATTCATCTGGCTCTGGCATGCGCCAGGCCCCTACGCGTGGGGACTCTCCACGGTGCCGGCCTACTGGCTCATGCAACTCACGTTGCTCGGCAGCGCATGGCTCATGTGGCGCGGCATCTTCTCGCCATCGCTGCCGACCGGCGCGGCACTCATGGCGCTCGTCGCGACGATCGGGCATATGGGCCTGCTCGGCGCATTGATCGTGTTCGCGCCGGTGCCGCTCTATGTCGCGCACTTCGCCACCACGGCCGCGTGGGGGCTCACGCCGCTCGCCGACCAGCAACTCGCGGGACTGCTGATGTGGGTGCTCGGAATGATCCCCTATCTCATCGCGGGACTTCGGCTCGTCTGGTCCAGCCTGCACGTCAGAGAGCCCGCACTGTGACGACCCTTCTGAAATTCATTCATCTCGCCGCGATTGCACTATGGTCAGGTGGCCTGATCGTGTTGCCGTTTCTGTTCTGGCAACGCGGCGCGCAAACGGAAGGCGCCGAGCTCGACCGCCTGCACCGCATCACGCGAATGGTCTATGTGGAACTGACTTCGCCTGCCGCCTTCGTCGCGATTGCGAGCGGTACGGCGTTGATTTTTCTGCAGGCCACCTTCGTCGAATGGTTCTCGCTGAAGATGGTGCTGGTCGGCATCATGGCGATGCTGCACGTCGTGGCCGGTCTCGTGCTGCATGACGTGTTTCTGCCCGGCGGCCGCTTCAGCCGCGCATCATTGATCGTGCTGAGCGTCGCGTATGTCGTTGTGATCGTCGCGATCATCTGGATCGTGCTGGCCAAGCCGCACATCGACTCGAACCTGATTGCCCCACATCTGTTCGAGCCCGGCGGACTTGGCCGCTGGCTGCATCACTCCTTCGGCGAAACCAGAATACCCACGCCATGATCGAACACGAGCTTGCCCCCATGCCAGCCGGCGAAGCCCGTCATCACCGAGGCCAACACCGAGAGCGCGAGACCATGCGGCAGAATCTGCTCGGGGTAGAAAAGCCGCACGCCCCAGTTCGCGCCCGCGATTGCCACGAGCGTCATCGCGGCGACCGCGTGCGACCAGCTCGCTTCCCTGAGACGGATGCCGCGCACGAGCAGCAACTCGGCCGTGCCGACGAAGCTCGCGGCCACGCCGCTCCAGAATGCGAAGCCGGCCGCCCACAGACCGGCGCGCACCCAGAACGGATCGCCCGTCCACCAGTAGAGCACGTCGACGCCCAACGTCGCGACGACGAAGGCGATCGGGAAATGCACCATCATCACGTGAATCGGATGGCCGACGAGTGCGACGGCCGAGCCCGCATCGAGCCGCAACAGTTCCAGCAGTACTTCGCTTCTGCTTTCAGATCCGGAATTGCCTTTCTTTGCCATGGTGAAAGTTCCTCGAGTCGAATGCTTAATCATGCGAACTATCATAGCTGTTTGCGGTTGATGGTCCAAGCGGGATTGATCGCGGCGTTATGCGGCTGCGCCGGGCCGCTGTCGACCCTCGAGCCTTCCGGTCCCGCGGCAGCGTCCATCGCCGGACTATGGTGGGTCATGCTGGCGGGCTCGGCGGTGTTGTTCGCGATGGTGCTCGTGCTGTTCTACCTCGTGATCCGTCATCCGGGCTGGGGCTCGCGCGTGTCGCCCGCGCGCTGGATCGTGCTCGGCGGCCTCGTGCTGCCCGCCGTGGTTCTGCTGCCGCTGGTCGGCTATGCGCTCTATGCGGGCGAACTGCTGCTGCCGCTGCGTGCGCATGCGCCCATGCGCATCGAAGCGATCGCGCAGCAATGGCGCTGGACTTTCCGCTATCCGGGCGAGGGCAACGCCGAAACTGAGAACGTGCTGCATCTGCCGGCGGGCACGCCGGTCGATATCGTCGTCACGAGCCGGGACGTCGTGCACGCGTTCTGGATTCCGCGCTTCGCCGGCAAGATCGACGCACTGCCCGGTCATGAAAACCGCCTGCGCATCGAAGCCAATCAGCCGGGCAAGTACTTCGGACAATGCAACGAGTTTTGCGGTATCGGCCACGCAGGCATGCATTTCAGCGTGATCGTCGATCGTCCCGAAGACTTTTCCGCCGCCGTCAGAAGCGCCGCCACCGGGGAGATAGAGAAATGAGTGTGCCCATCGAGCCGCAATCGCAGGGCATGAGCGCGTTGCGGCTGCACCGTCAGCTTGCCGCGATCTGGGCCACCGGGCCGGGCGTGCAGAAACTTGCCGCCGTCAACCATAGCGTGCTCGGCATGCGCATGATGATCACCTCGTTCGTGTTCTTCGCGATCGCGGGCATTCTCGGCATGCTCACACGCGTACAGCTCGCCACGCCGCACGCGGCCTTCATGGACGTCGAGACCTACAACCAGGTCTTCACGATGCACGGGTCGATGATGCTGTTCCTGTTCGCGATTCCGATGGTGGAAAGTTTCGCGGTCTACCTCACGCCGAAAATTCTCGGCACGCGCGACTTCGCATTTCCGCGTCTCACCGCGTACGGCTACTGGTGTTATCTGTTCGGCGGCACGATCCTGACCGTCTCGCTCATTCTGCGCAGCGCGCCGGACGGCGGCTGGTTCATGTACACGCCGCTTAGTTCGCATGTCTACACACCGGGGCTGAACGCCGACGTATGGCTGCTCGGCATCACCTTCGTCGAGATCTCGGCGCTCTCGCTCGCGATGGAAATCGTCGTCTCGATCCTGAAGATGCGCGCGCCGGGCATGTCGCTCGACCGCATGCCGATCTTCGCGTGGTACATCCTCGTGACCGCGATGATGATGATCGTCGCGTTTCCACCGCTAATTCTCGGCTCGATCCTGCTCGAAGTGGAACGCGCCTTCAACCTGCCGTTCTTCGATCCGACGCGCGGCGGCGACCCGCTGCTCTGGCAACATCTGTTCTGGCTGTTCGGCCACCCCGACGTCTACATCATCTTCCTGCCGATGGCGGGTGTGCTCTCGACCATGATCCCGGTCTTCGCAAGACGAAGGCTCGTCGGCTACAAGGCGATCGTCGTCGCGATCATCGCGCTCGCGTTCCTGAGCTTCGGCATCTGGGTCCACCATATGTTCACAGTGGGCATTCCGCATCTCGCGCTCGCGTTCTTCTCGGCCGGCTCGGCGATCGTCGCGATACCTACCGCGATCCAGTTCTTCGCGTGGCTCGCCACACTGTCGCACGGCCGGCCGCGCTGGGACGTGCCGATGCTGTACATCTTCGGCTTCTTCTTCGTGTTCACGTGCGGCGGCCTGACCGGCGTGATGCTCGCGATGGTGCCGTTCGACTGGCAGGCACACGACACCTACTTCGTCGTCGCGCACATGCATTACGTGGTGGCCGGCGCGCTCGCATTTCCGATGCTCGCCGCGTTCTACTACTGGCTGCCGCTGCTGACCGGCCGCACCGCCGTGCACAAGCTCTCGATACCGGCGTTCTGGCTCGTGTTCATCGGCTTCAACATGACGTTCTTCATGATGCACCTGACCGGCCTGCTCGGCATGCCGCGGCGCATCTTTACCTATAGCGGCGACGAAGGCTGGAACGGGCTCAATCTGCTGTCGTCGGTGGGTAGCTTCGTGATGACGATCGGCTTCGCGCTCGTCGCGATCGACATTCTCGTGCAGTTGCGTTTCGGCCGGCGCGTGCGGCGCAATCCGTGGGAATCGACCACGCTCGAATGGGCCATGCCGATTCCGCCCGCGCCCTATGCGTTCGCGTCGATTCCGCACGTCGACGAGCAAACCGAACAGGTCGGCCCCGGCCAGCTAGCGGCCTCGCTCGCGCGCGGCGAAGGCTATCTCGGCTTCACGCGCAACGGCTGGCAGGAAGCGCTCGGCGTGCATATGACCTCGGGCGAGCCGGAGCAGCTGATCGTGCTGCCGCGCCCGACCTATCTGCCGCTCATTACCGCGACCGTCACCTGCGTGGCAGTGCTGGCGATGCTATTCAAGTTCTACTGGCTGTCGCTCGCATTCGCGTTTGTGACGTTCGGCCTCTTCATCTACGCGGGCCAAAGCGCCGGCCATGCGCGCGATTACGGCGCGCTGCCTGTAGGCCGAGGTGTCAGCGTGCCGCCGCATACCGAAGTAGCCGGTGCGCCGTCGTGGCTCGCGCTGATCTGCACGCTCGTCGCGAACGGCACGCTGTTCACGTCGCTCGTGTTCGGCACGTTCTATTTGTGGATCGCCGCGCCGAACTGGCCGGCTGCCGTCACGCCGCAGCCGAGCCGTCTGCTCGCGCTCGTCACGCTCGTCGCGCTCGCGGCCGCGGCGGCCACGACGCGCGGCTCGCTGCGCGCGGCCGCCGCGGAGCGCAAACCGCACGGCACGATCGCGCTGACCGCGCTCGCGCTGGGCGTGGCGCTCGTCGCCGACGTGATGCTCATCAACGGCGTGATGCCGAATCCGCGCGAACACGCGCTCGGCGCGACCGCCGCCGCGCTGCTCACCTACGTCGCAATCCATGCGGGCGTCGGGCTGCTGTTCCTCGCCAGCAACGTGCTGCGCCTCGGCGCCGGCTTCATCTCCGCGCGACGGCTCACGGACCTGCGCCTCACGCGCCTGTGGGTCGATTACACGCTCGCGACCGCCATCGTCGCGCTCGGCCTCGTGCTCGCGCTGCCAGGCCTCGTCGCGATGCTCGGAGCAAAGCCATGAATGGACGCCCGCTTGCGCCGCGGCGGTTGTGGTGGCTCGCCGCCGGCTTCACGATCTGGTGTCTCGCGCTCGTGATTCTCTATGCGCTGCATGCGATCGGCTGCGCGTTCGCATGGTCGGCTGGTCCATTGCGCGTCAGTCTTGCGATCGTGCTGCTGTTGCATCTGATCGCGATCGGCTGGTTGTGGCGATATCGCGCCGCCGCGCGTCGCGATTCCGGCCCGGAGCCCATCAGTTCGTTCATGCACAGCGTCGTTATCTGGACATTGATCGCGGCGCTCGTTGCGACCGTCATTACGTTCGGCCCCGCGTTGCTGCTCACGACGTGCGTCTGAACGCGAGGTGAATGCGTTACGAGCGTGCCACAAGTGCGCCGTGAATTAGGCCACAAGCACGCCGCAAGCGTGCCGTGAGAATCACTTCCGGGCCGCGTTCGAGCGCGCCGCGATCCTTTCGCCGCCCGCGCGGTCCGCCCGTTTCGGCGCTCCCATAAAGAGGCACTCATGCAGTCTCACGATCTCGCGCGCAAGGCCGTCTGGTCCGCCATCTATCTGCTGTTCATTCTCGCCCCACTGTTCGCGCTGCTGGCCGGCACGCTGCCGCCCGCGC
>Ga0153988_1000081_pt1 | contig 20576 bp, 18 predicted proteins | sample TSNC072MetaG_FD_104742 | JGI IMG/M metagenome (GOLD analysis project Ga0153988, IMG submission 104742) | Attine ant fungus gardens microbial communities from North Carolina, USA - TSNC072 MetaG | ecosystem: Host-associated > Fungi > Mycelium > Unclassified | place: USA: North Carolina, Jones...
CAGGACACCGAGCTGCGCTCGCCGACCGAAGGCAATGCGACGGTGCGCTACGTCGGCCACACGCTCGACGCCGAGGACATGCGCCGCCACATCGAAGCGGGCAAGCAATGCATGCGGCTCGCGATGACGTGGAACGATCGCGTGTCGTTCGTGCTGACGCCGTCGCTCGCGATCAAGCGCATCGCGCCGCTCGACGTGCTCAAGGAAGCGAGCGACCCGACCGCGCAGAACGACGACGAACGCTTCGATTCCGACGTCGCGCTGATGACGGCCGAACTCGACCGCATGCTGGGCGATCTCGTCGACGCCCTCGGTGGGGAGCAGGGGGATGAGGGGGTGGGCTTGCCGCGGGCCGTGGCGGCTTGAGCGAAGCGCGGGGCCATGCGTGGCCTCGCCGGAGTGGAGTGCTGCGATCTGGGTGCGACTTGGGTGCGACTTGGGTATGAGCTAAGCGTGGCCCATGCGCGGACAAAAAGCGGGCAAGGAGCGGGCAGCGAGCGGGCAAAGCGCGGACACAGCGCAGACACAGCGCAGACACAGCGCGGACACAGCGCAGACACAGCGCAGATAAAACCCCGCGCGGCCCCTGCCCAAATCGGCGTCTGCGGAAAAACGATCGCCGCATCAAGAGCTTGCGGATCTTTCCGGAAAGTTATGCACAGATTTGCCAACAAAATCTGTGGGTAACTTTGCGCGGGGCCCGTTATCGGATGCGGGCCGCACGTTCAAGGCGCCTCGCCCGTCCCGTCATTCCTCGATCAGCAACGCGCGCTTGCGCCGCAGCAGCGCCGAGCCGAGCGAGACTGCCGCGCCGATGCCGCCCATCGTCAGCGAGAGCGCGACGATCAGCGGGCCGGTTTGCGTGCGCGCGGAGAACACGCTGACGAGCAGGCCGGCGAGCGGCTGCGTCATGTTGTTCAGCAGGATCGCGACGCCGATCGTCTTGCCGTAGTCCTCGGGCGGAATGATCTGCAGACGAGCGCTGCGAATATAGACGTTGAACATCTTGTCGAAGCCGATGATCAGCAGAAAGCCGAGCGCATAACCCCATGGCGTCGCGCTCGCGCCGGCGATCACGCCGCCCGCGCAGATCGTCACGAAGGCGACGAGGCCGAGCACGCGCGCGGGCCAGCCGGCGCGCGCGACCGTCAGCAGCACCAGCACCGTGGCGATCGCACCGGCCGTTTGCAGCCCCGCGTAGTAGCGGCTCGATTGCGCATGCAGGCCCGTTACCATGGCCGCCGAGGTCGCGAGCGTCACGCCGATCACGAGGTTTTCCGCCGCCGCGAGCATGATGACCTTCTTCAGACCTGGCAGCGTCCCTACATGATGCAGCGCGATGCGCAGCGGCTGCGTCCAGTGGCCGGCCGGTGCGCGCGCGAGAGCGGGCGCGCGAAAGCCGCTCAGGCGCTGCCACAGGAACAGGGCGCCGTCGGCGGCGAGAAACAGCACGCCGGTCGCGGTGACCACGGTTTCCCAGTGCCACAGGCCGAGCAGCAGCGCGGCGAGCATCGGCCCGAGCACGAAGCCTAGCTGGTCGGCCAGCTGCGAGTAGGCGAGCACGCGCTGGATCTGCTGCGTGCTGAAGATTTGCGGCAGCATCACTTCGCGCGCGACGAGGCCCTGGCTCGTCAGTACGCCGCACGCGGCCGACAGCGCAATCAGCCAGCCGATGCCGCCGAACAGCGCACAGGCGGCGATGCCGCCGAAGCAGGCGAGCGCGCGCACCGCCTGGCTCAGGCGCATGAGCCTGAGCGGCGCAAAGCGGTCGCAGAGCGCGCCAAAAAATGGGAACACGAAGTAGCGCGGCAGCGTTTCGATGAAAAATGCGAGGCCCGACCACGAGACGTCGTGCGTCGTCTGGAACACGACGAGTGGCACGAGAAAGAGCAGGATCTGATCGGCGAGGCGCGCGACGAATAGCGAGCAGAAGAAGGCGTGATGGTTGACGCGCACCGTGAATGTCTCGCCGCTGATGGTTGAATAAGGGGCGAGACCGATGCTATCAAAGATCAGGCGGACGCGGCTGCGCGGCATCGCGCCATGCCGCGCGGGCGTTACTCGCCGCGATACGCCTGTTCGAGCGGCGCGATTTCGAGCTTGACCATTTTCATCATCGCCGCCATGACGCGGCTCGCTTTCTCGCGGTCCGGATCGAGCAGCATCTTCAGCAGCACGGTGGGGGCGATCTGCCACGACACGCCGAAGCGGTCGCGCAACCAGCCGCACGCCCACGGCTCGCCGCCGTCGAGCAGCCTCGACCAGTAGCGGTCGACTTCTTCCTGTGAGTCGCAATGTACGAACAGCGAGATCGCTGGCGTGAACGAATACTGCGGGCCGCCGTTCAGGGCCATGAACTCCTGGCCCTCGATTTCGAACGTGACGGCCACGACCTTGCCCGCCGGCCCGGGGCCGGCGTCCGTGTAGTGCATGATGGTAGCGATGCGGGACTCGGAGAACACCGAGATGTAGAACTGCGCAGCTTCTTCCGCATTGCCGTCGAACCACAGGCACGGCGCGATTTTCTGCATGACGTTGCTCCTTGGGGGGGGCTGCGGGTTGGGTGTGGGGTTGGCGTCGGGCGGGTGTGCCGTCAGGCGCGCGGGTCCGCGTGCCTGACGGGGGCTGCTCGATGGTCGCTCGACTGTCGCTCGACTGGTCGCCTTGCGGGGGCGTTTTGCAGGCCGTTCCGTGGTCGCTGCATGGCCGCTGCTGCGGCTTCGCGACCGCTGCGTGGCCGCAAGGCTTGCGGTTATTTCCGCTCTTCCGACGGGCACTGCATCGTCGCCATCGCCTTCTGGATGTCCTCGAGGCTCAGGTCGCGCGTGTGCGTCGCGAGCGACCAGTTATGCCCGAACGGGTCCTTGATCTGGCCGTAGCGATCGCCCCAGAACATGTCGGTGACGGGCATCGTGGCGGTCGCGCCCGCGTCGACGGCCTGCTTGAAGCTCGCGTCGACGTCCTCGACGTAGTGATGGATCGTGACCGGCGTGCCCTTCAGCGTGTTCGGGCCGAACGCCTGATGCTCGGGCCATTCGTCGGTCAGCATCAGCATCGAATCGCCGATTTTCAGCATGGCGTGCATGACCTTGCCGTTCGGCCCCGGCAGACGCATCTGCTCGACGGCGTTGAAGGCTTTCGTGTAGAACGCGATCGCTTCGGCGGCGTTCGCGCAGATCAGGTACGGCGTAAGCGAGTGCATCCCGTCCGGGATGGCTTTGACGGTGCTGCTGGTCATGACGGCGACTCCTTCGGGTAACGGTTTGATCAATGGAAAGACCGGCTGTGTGAGCCAGGTCTTCAACGTTACGACGAGTCGGTGACCGTTGAATCGACACTTTGAAAAAATATTTTTCGGGGCGAAGGGGCGCTATGTGGCCCCCGTTTTCGCCCTCGTTTAGCCCCCATGACCCGCGCGTCAAGCCGCCCGCTAACCCGCCGGGTTGTCTTCGTCCGGTGGCGGCGCGGACGACGGTGCCGCGTTGCCCGCCGGGGTGCCGAGAATGCTGATCTGGAACGTCGGGGTGGCCGCGAGCGATTGCAGTGCCGCGTCCTCGGGGATGCGCGCGTAGAGCGGCAGGATCACCGAGCCGCCGATCACCGCGCGCCGGCTGTTGTCGGCGGGACGCAGCCCCCACACGTCTTGATAGACGACCGGCACTGTTACGCCGTCGCGCGTTGTGTTGCCGATGTAGAGCATCACGTGGCCGCCGATGTAGATCAGCGTGCGCAGCGGTTCGCCGTGCCTGGCGAGATAGTCGAGCCGTTCGGCGGGCGTCGACGCGGACAGGTCGACCATGCGTCCGGCGCTCATCTGCGTCGACGAATGGCGCGGCAGCCATACGCCGAACGCCGCGAAAATGCTCTGCAATTCCGACGAGCAGTCGTTGTAGAGCCCGCTATTGCCCCAGCCGTATGGCCGACCAATCAGCGCTTTCAGCAGCGTCGCGAGATGGCGCGGCGTCGCGGCGAGCGGCATCGGCGCAATCTGCGTGGCGTCGAGCGACGCGGTACGGATCAGTGCGTGGCCGTCGACGTCGCGGGCGGGGACGAGGAGCGCGTGCGTGATAAGAGGGGCGGCTTTGCTTGCGGATTCGTTGGCGGTCTCGTTTGCCGATTCGCGTTCGGCGTCGGTTGTGGCGTCATCGGCGGCTTCGCTGGCGATGCCATGGGCGGTTGCGCTGTCGTCGGTAGCGGAGCCGTCTCCTGCATGGACCGCGCCATGTGACTTTGATGCAGCCGTTGCCGCCGCCGACGAAGAAGCCGACAGCAACGGCAACAACGTTCCCGCTGGCGCATCGAAGCGGAACACGCCACGGCTGTCGCGCACCGCCGCCGACGCCACGATGACCGCGCCAAGCGATTTCCCGGCCGCCGCACGCCATGTGTCGATGAAACGGTCGTCGGCGAACGCGACGCCGTCGCTGCGCACCCAGCCCTGCACGTCGGGCGTCTGCACGTAATGCCACGCGCCGTCGACACTGCTGCCGAGCACATAGAGCGGCGTGCCCGGCCGCACCGCTGAAATCTGCAGGTTGTCGAACGGATAGCCTTCGCCGGCCAGATGGCGGTCGTAGAACGACGGATCGGTGGTCGGCAGCTCGCGCACCAGCAGGTTGCCGGCGGCGATCGCGCGGCGCTCGGGCTGGTAGACCGGCGTCTGCGCGAACTGCGCGATGTTCATGTTGCGCGCGATTGCATCGATCCATGCCTTGTCGTGCGGACGGAAGTTTTCGCCATAGCCGAGCGCGGCGCCGCGCTTGCCGGTGTTGTCGAATTTGTCGATGCGGCGCTGCTGCAGCGCGACGATGTCGGCACCCTGTTCGCGAAAGATGCGCGTCGTCACGTAAGCGGCGTTCCACGGCGACGGAGCGTTCGCGCCAGTGCCGAAATAGCGCGCGTAGAGCGCGCGAAAGTGCGCCCGCTGATTTTCGGCGCTAAAGAACGGCCGGTCGTAGTCCGGGCTTTGCGGATCGAGCCAGTGATCGACGTTCTGGTCGTAGTGGTCGAGCGGGAACAGCGTGAGGTTGTCGACAAAGGCATGCGTGTCGCGCGGCGGCGTCGGATTGCTGCACGCGACGAGCGTCGTGACGGCGGCGCAGAGCATGGCGGCGCGGCACAGGCGGCGCGCGCTGCGCCACGAAAAAACGGAGCGGGGCGGAACGGCAACGGGCATGGAGATCTGGCGTGTGAGGTCCAAGGGCACGATGATACGGGCTCGGCGACTCGCGCGGGTCTTCCTGGTGCTTTCCTGTGGGTCTTGCCGCGTGTTGTCCATGTGTGTTGTCCATTACACTCGCTTTATCCATCAACATCGCGCCTCGCAGCGTTGCGCCGCAACACGGAATACCGATGCGAGGCATGCCAACCGCCAAGGAGCACGATATGAAAACCAGCGCCCGCAACCAGTTCAGCGGCGAAGTGAGCGGCGTCAAGCACGGCGCCGTCAACGATGAAGTGACCCTGCGTACCGGGGACGGTCTCGAGATCGTCGCGATCATCACGCATGGCAGCGCGCAGTCGCTTGGGCTTGCGGCCGGCAAGAAGGCGTTCGCGCTCGTGAAGGCTTCGTCGGTGATCGTGATGGTCGACGTCGCGAAGCATCAGGTGTCGGCGCGCAACTGCATCGCGGGGAGCGTGGCGTCGGTCACGAAGGGCGCGGTCAATTCCGAAGTGACGATCAGCGCGGGCGGCGCACAGATCGCCGCGATCATCACGAACGACAGTGTCGAGCGCCTCGGGCTCGCGAGCGGCAAGCCGGCGACGGCGATCTTCAAGGCGTCGAGCGTGATCGTTGGCGTCGAGTGAGCTTGCAGCACACTGAGCCTTGCCGGGCAAGGCTCGCCGGTTTGCTTGCCGAGCCTCTTGCCAGACGGTTGCCGTGATCTTGCGGGGCGGCAGGCAGAAGGCAGGGGCCCAGTTCATAGTGGCTTGGGGTTCGTGCCGTAACACGCTGCTTACGGCCTCGCCAGTTCCGCTAGACAAGCCTTTTTAACGTCCCGCAACGAACGGTCATGGACCTTGCCAAGTGCGGCTTTGGCGCGTTTAACGTAGGCGGGGATATCCGGAACGGTGTCTTCGATGAACGGTGCGGAGCAAACGCGATTAACGCCCAGCACCGGCCCGTTGCCGGGATCGATGGCCTTGAGAACGGCTCGCGGATTTTTGGGTAGTGCGTAGGCTAATCCGATGCCAAGGTCTTCGGCGTTGCCGCTGTCCGTGCCCTCTGCCAGCTTCGGGGCCAGTGCGATCCACGCCGTGCTGCCGGAATCGATATGGGTGAGCACGTTATCCCATTCCGATTCAGACATCCCACTCACCACTGCTTGTGCGCCCTGGTCGTTGATTCGCCTGGTAAGGGCGGACGGATTGACTTCGGCGCTAGCGTTTGCCGCCGCGCAGGCCAGGGCGAACGTGAATGCGAGCGCGAAACCGGATGCACATTTCATTGAACGACCTCGAGCCGATGATCGCCGCTCGCCCATATGCGATGGCGAGTCTGGGGGCCCAGGATAATGCAGCCCTCGGACGCCGTACCCGGATGACTCCGGCTATCGCCATGAATACGGAAAGCACTTCGTCCGAACGTATTGGTACCGGAGAGCGGAGACAGATTGAGTGTGCCAGGCCCCGTGTGTGGAGACGTGTGAGGCGAGCTTATCTGGTAATTGCCGCGTGGGATGGGGCCGATGCTGGAAATCGCCTGCATGGCCGGATTGTTTTTACCGGTTGCCGCGCCGGAGTAACCACGTTCGACGAGTTCTCCATTAAACGAGAGGTTTCCAGTGCTTTGCTGATAGGACCACGGCATTTTTTTTGTCTCCCAAGTGCCAAAAAAGTAAGGCTAGTCGAATGGGGGAGTGGTGAATATGGGCCGTGGCCCAAATACGGATGAAAGCGAAAATGCTGCACTGTGTACCACGTTGGGCTCCGTCGCCGCGCGCTGATGGACTCCTGGGTGCGGCACGTTTTCGTGGCGTGCTGATTCGGTTGCAATCAGATAAAGAGAGGCCCGCATAGCGGGCCTTTCGGTCAGTTCTTTGTGTGCTGGCTATTCAGTTCCTTCAAGCGTTCGCTATCCCATACGCCAAGCTCGATTGCATGTTGAAGCATGGCGACGGTGAGCGGCTCTCTCGTCGGCTCCTTCTTAACCCTGTGAAATAGAAAACGCACAATCGACGTAAACGGATCAAATACTCCTTCCCCTTCGAAATATCTATTGCAATCAAAATTGCCAGGATCAACATTGAACCGGCTGAAAAATGCTTCCATGAATTCGGGAGAGTCATCGCCGGTTACGCCGAGATGGTCTTCCAAAGTATCGGAAAGATTTAACGGCTGCTTCGGAGACAAACCAATCTCCGTCCGTATAAACGCTTCTAACTCAGCCAAAATTTCCTGTGGTTGCATCGTTGATCTGATCCTCTGGTTTAACGTGTCAACTGCCGGCAGTGTTCTGCTTAACGTCAATGAGTGCGGTCACGGTTCCCTGACCGCCACCAGTTGCGCTTTGCACCCCATATTCTTTTTTCATTCTCGCGCAGGACAACGCAACATGTTCTAGCGTTAATCCAGCCCCCGCAGCCGGTTCTACGCGTGTCTCGATCGCATCGAACATCGTGATTTTCAGATATTCGAGTGGCAAGCCACCCACTTTACGCATGGAGCCAAGAACCTCGATTTCATCGCGATGCGTTGTGTCCTGCGACTCGCCAGCAATACCGTCTATCTTGATAAAAATGTCTGCCATAACTTCTCCAGTCTGGATTGAATTCCAATCGTTGCCAACGCGCATAAGACTGCACAAGCGCGTCCTGGTTAGCGTATTCCGGATAGGTACGCAAACCCGACGTCAATCCTTCACAAAGCCCGGCCAATCCGACATCAGACAACGACGAAAATGAGTCTGCCGGGCGCGACTGCCATACCGCGATATCACCGAACCACCCCTCACCGCCCCACGCTGACCGAACACTCCATTTGCTTTACACTGCACCCCTTGCCGTTTTTTTCCCGCTTTCATCACGGACGCCGTCATGTTCGAAGTCTCCGCCACCTCGCATCTGCCCAAAGCCGCGCAATACGAAGAACTTGTCACGCAGGCGCGCTCGCTGCTCGCCGGCGAAACCGACTGGATCGCCAATGCTGCGAATTTTTCCTCGTTCGTGTTTCATTCGCTGAGCGACCTGAACTGGGCCGGTTTCTACTTTCACGATGGCCGCGAGCTGGTGGTCGGTCCGTTCCAGGGCAAGCCCGCGTGCGTGCGCATTCCGCTCGGCAAGGGCGTCTGCGGCACGGCTGCGCAAACCCGGCAGACTCAGGTCGTGCGTGACGTGCACGAGTTTCCCGGCCATATCGCCTGCGATTCGGCGTCGCAATCGGAAATCGTCGTGCCGCTCGTCGCGCCCGATGGCACGCTGATCGGCGTATGGGACATGGATAGCCCGCTCGTCGCGCGCTTCGACGAAGAGGACGCGAAGGGCATGGAAGCGCTGTGCGCGGTGTTCATCGAAACGGCGCTGCCGCGCGGCGTGTAGTTTTTGCGCGTTTTTTCCGCGCGCGATTCGAGGTGCGCCGGTGTTTGCCGCAAGGGTTCCCGCCGCCGGCGTTTCATTTATCCGCATGAATTCGCACGACGGGCACGCCAATGCGGCGCAATCCGGCCCGACACAACGAAGCGCAATGGCTTGCGCCGCGCCGAAGTATCTGCCGGCATTCACGCGGTTTCCGTTTTAAACCACTGTCATCGGCGACTCGGCGCCACCGGTGTTTGTTTCATTGAGGTCTTCGCCGGCGGTGTTTTTCGCCGCGCTGGTCCGCCGGATCGCGTGCGAAAGCCGCTATCATGCGCATGGTTGCCGCGCGCGGCGTGGAGCAGGGCGCGCCGTGACCGTTTGCGCTCCGCGCACAACGCATACATTCAATCGTCTTGAGGACCCAGGACCATAAGGCCGGCGCAATGCACGACTCCATCAACGTCGAAGCGCGCACGCGCGATGCCGCTTTGGCTGCCGCGCCGTATGGCATGTTCATCTGCACGGCGGACGGCATCTTCGAGACCGTCAACGCCGCTTTCGAAAAACTGACCGGCTATACGGCGCAGGAGCTGATTGGCCTGCGCGCGCTCGAGTCGCTGCACGATCCGGCTGAACTGCTTAAGCGCCGCGCGGAATGGCCGATGCTCGCGGCGATCCGTTCGCGCTACGAAGGCGAGTGGACTTATCTGCGGCGCAATGGCTCGCGGGTTCGCGTGGCGTTTGCCCTCGCGCCGCTGGGCACAGCTCAAGCCGATGCGTCGAATGCTGCGCCAGAGCGCTACGTCGGCATTGCGGTCGACATGACACGCTATGCGCAATCCGAAGCGCGCCTCTGGTACGTCGCGCATCACGATGGCGTGACCCGTCTGCCGAATCAGACGCTGTTTATCGAACGGCTCGAACTGACGATCGCACGTTGCAAGCGCAACGGTAGTGGTTTTACCGTGCTGATCGCCGAACTCGATCATTTGCGCAAGCTGCGCGATGCGCTCGGTCTGCATGCGGCCGAACTCGTGCTGCAGATCGTCGGCGAGCGGCTGCGCGGGCTGTTTCCGCACGACGGCACGATCGCGTCGGTCGGCGGCACGCAGTTCGCGCTGCTCATCAGCGAAAGCGGCGCGGCCGCCGACGCGTTCGCCGCCGAAGCGCTCGGCCGCCTTGCCGAGCCGATCGACTACGCGGGGACCGCGCTGAACATCACCGCGAGCATCGGTATCGCCGCGTATCCGGCCGACGGTGCCGATGCGCCGACGCTGATGCGGCGCGCCGGCGTGGCGTTGTCGGCTGCATCGGCGGTGAGCCGCAACGCCGTGCGGCGTTTTTCGACCGCGCTCGAAGGGCAGGCCGCGCGCCGCTTCGAACTCGAGACGATGCTGCGCGACGCGCTTGAGCGCCAGCAACTGCACCTCGTGTACCAGCCGCAGGTGACGCTCGCGACGGGCCGCATCGCGCAGGTCGAGACGCTGCTGCGCTGGAATCATCCGCAGCGCGGCCTGATCAGCCCGGTCGAGTTCGTGCCGGTCGCGGAAGAGGCGGGGCTGATCGAGCGCATCGGCGAATGGGTGATCCGCACCGCGTGCCGCGACGCCGGCCTCCTGCTGCGGCAGACCGGCACGTTGCCGCGTTTTGCGGTGAACGTGTCGCCGCAGCAGTTCCAGCGGCAGAATCTGTTCAACACGATCCGCGAGGCGCTCGAAGACGCGGCGCTCGATCCGTCCTACCTCGAAGTCGAAATCACCGAAGGCGTGCTGCTTGGCGACACCGATCAGGCCTTGCAGACGCTGCATGCACTGCGCGATCTGGGCGTCGAGGTCGCGGTGGACGACTTCGGCACCGGCTATTCGAGCCTCGCGTATCTGACGCGCTTTCCGCTCAATCGTCTCAAGATCGACCGCTCGTTCGTGCTCGGCATGAGCACCGATCCGCAAAGCGCGGCGCTCGTCGGCGCGATCATCGCGATGGCGCATGCGCTCAAGCTGCGCGTGACCGCCGAGGGCGTCGAAACGGCCGGGCAGGCCGCGCAACTCGAAGCGCTCGGGTGCGATGAAGCACAGGGGTTCTGGTTCTCGCGTCCGCTGACCATCGCGATGCTGCGCAATGTGCTGAAGCCGCTGGGGACGGGTTGAGGGGCGCGGTGCCCGCTTGCATATTCGTCAGTTGATCGATGCAGTGCAAAAACGATTCTTTCCCGCTTGCTCTTTTTCTCGCGTCGTACTTGCCGATTTACCGGCACTCGTCGATCTCGATCGGGCCATTCGTCGTTCCCGTCGATTTTTCTAGTTCTTCTACACCGCCGCTGAGGGCGTCCGGTGTGGATTCGAACGGCCGCGTCTTGCGGCTCTGTCTGAAAATTGAATCGTCATCCTTAAGAAAGGGTTTGTCCTGGGTATCCGTGAAGGGTTTGTCCCGATCCATTGCGGAAAATATCGGTGGAACAAATTGTTCTCCAGACACGCACATCGTTCGCTATACGCAAGATCACCTTCACCGGATCGACGGCGGTCGGCAAGTATCTGGCGCGCGAATCGGCGGGTACGCTCAAGAAGCTCTCTCTCGAACTGGGCGGCAACGCGCCGTTTCTTGTGTTCGACGACGCGGACCTCGACGCGGCGATCACCGGGTTGATGGCCGCCAAATTCCGCAATGGCGGTCAAACCTGTGTTTGTCCGAATCGGATCTATGTGCAAGCGGGCGTATTCGACCGATTCGCCGAACTGCTTGCCGCTCGCGTCGGTACGTTGAAAGTGGCCCCGGCCACCGACCCCGAGGCACAGATCGGCCCCATGATCAACGCGAAGGCAATCGACAAGATTGCCCGCCACGTCGAAGACGCCGTATCGAAAGGCGCGATCGTGCTGACGGGCGGCAAACGGCTGACCGAATTGGGACCGAACTACTATGCGCCGACCGTTTTCACCCACGCGTCGAACGATATGCTCGTGACGTGCGAGGAGACGTTCGGGCCTGTCGCACCGCTTTATCAATTCGATCAGGAAGACGAAGCGATACGGCTTGCGAATGACTCGCCATTCGGGCTTGCCGCCTATTTCTACACCCGCGACATGCGCCGAGCCGAGCGTGTGGCGCAGCGACTCGAAGCCGGCGTGATTGGCCTGAACGAAGGGGCCGTGTCGAGTGAGGCCGCGCCATTCGGCGGCGTCAAGGAGTCCGGATACGGCCGCGAGGGCTCGAAATATGGTCTCGACGATTACCTGACGATCAAGTATGTCTGTCAGGGCAATCTCGACTGATGCACGGCAGCGGCCAGTTTGAGGAAAACGGAGACAAAAAAAACCGCCCGACAAAGTCGGACGGTTTTTCATGAGACTCGTATAGCGACGCGGCAGGCAGTGACGGCCCAGGCGTTGCTAACCGGGCGTTACTGCCCAGGCGAGCCGATCGATGCCGCTTTGGCCGGCTCGGATTTGCCGCCATTGACGCCCACCACGGCTTCGACATAGTTGGGCGCCGAGGTCGAAACGGTATCCCACACCGCGGACACCTTCGCATTGCCGCCGACGAAGACGGCACCCGCATGATTGCCGGCGGCAACGAGCGTGGCATCGGTACCCAAGGCCGACGGAATCGCTTTCAGCGTTCCGTCGCCCTGGGTGGCCTCGATGGGCGTGCCATAGTTCATCGCGGCCACGACATTGCCGTTCGCGTCATAGACGATCACCGCATCGCCCTTGCCCAGACCGATAAGATTCGCCGGATCGTTATTGACGTTCAGCATCGCCACGACGGGCACCGTGTCTGCCAGCCCCCAGGTGGCGCGGAACGTATTTTCGTCCGTTCCCGGCACACCCGGAATCACGACCAGATGCTCGCCCGGCAAAAGGATCGTGCCGGCCGCAAAGGGCGCGCTATTGTTGGCATCGTTGACGTCGGCATGGCTGTCGCCCCACTTCCAGCCGGTCAGATCGATCGCCGTGCTGCCGTAGTTATAGAGTTCGAAGAAGTCCTGGCCGCCGTCGGCATTCGAATTCACTTCCGAGATCAGCACGGTCGGCACGGGCGCACCGGCGGCTGCGGTCGTGAAGCTTTGTGTCATACCGGCATAGGCGTTGCCATACAGGTCGGTGATCACGCCGCTGGCCAGTTTCACGGTGTAGCGCGAACTATCCTGCAAGGGTGTCGCCAGCGCGACGGTGACCCGGCCGCCGTTGAATTTGACTTGCGTCGTATCGTCGATCGAAACATTGCGCGTATCGGAGCCATTGCTGAAGACGAGGTTGCCCGTACCGGGCTGGACGACCTTGCTGAACGACAGCGTGAGGTGATTGCCGATAATGCCTGTTGCGCCATCGACCGGCGCACTGCTGCTCAAGGTCGGAGCGGTCTTGTCGACGGTGCCGATCGTCTTGAACGAGAAGGTGGACGCATCGGACACGGCCGGGAGATTGCCGCCCGCCATGGTCTTGACCGCCCCTTCCGGATACGTGATGTTGTATGCGGTATTGGCAACCATGAAGAACTTCGGATGAATCTTCATCACGCCGCCGCTGAACGTTACCTGCGTTGGGTCGGTGACAGGAATCGTGCGCGTATCGTCGGCGCCGTTGCTGAGCAGGATATTGCCGGCGCCGGCCTTCACCGCCTGATCGAACTTCAGGTACAGGTTGCTGCCAATGCCGACATTGGTCTTGTCGGTGGTGGGCTTGAAAATGGTCAGGCCCGGCAGGCTCGGTCCCGCGGCCTGTTCGCCGACCGCATAAACGGTGCCGTCCGAGCCCATCGTGACGCCTTCATTCTGAGCCGTGGCGCTCATATACAAGCTGCTCAGCAGCTGGCCGGTGCGATCCATCTTGACGATCTTGCCATCCGGCGCGCCGATGATGATGACGTTGTCGTAGTCCGGCGCGGTGCCCGGTACGATGTTCGAGAGCGAGAACACGTCATTGAATGCGGAGAGGCCGGTCTTGTCCGCATCGAACAACGCGGGCGGATTGTCGGTGCTCGGCAGGATGGGCGTACCGTCCGATGCCGTTGCCGAACCGCTTGCAAAATTGATCGCAGCCTGAAAAATGCTGATCGGCTGCGACTGGCGCACGGCGATATAACCGCCCGTTCTGGTATCGAAGCTCACGCCCTCGATACCGACGTTGCCAACCGTCGTGCCCAGTTTGACGGACTGCACGTCGGCTCTTTTCAGCGTCCCGCCCGCGGTATAGGTGAACATATCGACCTGGCGAAGACGCTCTTCCACCAGCACGAACTTGCCGCCGCCGACGTAGGTGATGCCTTCCGTGTCTTCGAAATCTCCGGCATTGAGCGTCATGGAATCGAGAACATGACCATCGCTCTTCGCGACCTGCACGACTGCGGTGCCGCCGTCGCCAATGACGAACAGCGAATCGGTATCCTTATCGTAGGCCACGCCCGATGCCTCGGCATTCAACAGATTGGTGCCGCTCGTCGCGTATTGCAGAGGGACGCTATCTGTCTGCGTATAGTTGTTCAGATCGTAGGTGCTTTGCGGATCGGTGAACGTCAGCACCGGAGTCTTGCTGTCAACCGTGCCGCTGTCGTTATTGCCGCTCGTGTTGCTGTTGCCACCCGTGTTGCTGTTATTGCCGCCAACCGTGCCGCCGCTGCCGTCACCACCGCCACATGCGCTGAGACTGGCCGCCAGAATCGCGGCAAGTAAGATTGAATAAGTACGGGTCGAGTTTTTGGTCTTCACGATATTGTTGTAAGTCGGCTGATTGACAGAAACGTCAGGCGGTTGACAGGAACCGCGACACTATCGGTCTTGTATTTCAGCTTCGTGAAAGGACCTGTATTTATCTTGCAAGCTCTCTTGTTTGAGAAGAGAAAGTTATCGTGAACTTCCGCAGAATTGAGACGGGCCTGCGAGTCAATCGCGGGTCGGCCGATTAGTCCGGCCGTTGCAGGGCATCCGGAGTGTGGCGCCTTGCCTGCAACGGCCTACGGCACGCTAGTCACGCGGACGTAGCGTGGATGAGCGAGCGCTTTATTGCGTGCCGCGTTGCGCGGCCGCTTTGGCGATAGCCACGACGGCTTGATGCAGCGCGTCGGCGGTATCGAGCGGTGCGTGCCCGATTGCGCCACCTGTTGCGCTTGTCGGCCGCGCGGCCTGATCGGGCGAAGACGAGAGCTTCACGACCGTGAGCCGCTCACGAGGATCGACGATGATTGCCTGGCCAAAGCGCCCACTCGCCGCGAAGGAGCCGTCGCCATCGTTCAACTGATACCAGTAGTCGCGATAGCCGTAGCCTGGCCGACCCGGCGCGAGATTGCCCTTGGCGAAGGCCGCGACGTTGGTGGCCGGCTGTAGCGCGAGATGCGTGACGTTCGAGGGAAAGCGCGTGCCGTCGCCGGCCGCGCTTATGCGCACGAATTCGCCGAAGCGTGCCGCGTCGCGCAGCGTGGTGTTGAGACCGCCGCTGGCCATCTCGGTGCCGGTGTGATCGACCACGATGTCGGCATTGTCGTCGGCGAGCCTGCTCCAGATTTCGCGCGATGCCAACTGGCTCCACGACTCGCCGGTCACGTTGCGGATCGCCCACGCAACCGCTTCGGGCGATCCGTTCTGGTAGTACCACAGCCCGCCCGCGTGCGTATCAGGCGACGGCAGCGCGACCCGCAGGAAACGATGGATGCTGTCGGGCGCGCCGCTCGCGCGCGGCACGAAGCCGACCGCCGCGAACAGTCCGAGGTCGGGCGGCAGCGCGGCCGGATAGCGTACGGCAACTTCCATGTCGAGGTTCTGCTGGAGCGTCGCGTCGCCAAACGGCGTGCCCGCGAGTTCCGGCACATACGTCGAAAGCGGCGCGTCGGGCGAGAGCTTGCCGGCGGCGATCAGTTGCGCGGCGAGAAGGCCCGTCACCGATTTCGTCATCGATGCCCACATATGCGTCTGATGCGGATCGAAGCCGTCGAAGTAGCGCTCGAGCACGACGCGCCCATCGCGCACGACGATGAAGCCATCGGTCTGCGTGCGGCGCAGATAGTCGCTCAGCGTGAGCGTCGTGCCATCGACCGTAAACGTGATCGCATCGGGATCGAGCGGGCGGCCATCGGGCAGCGCGAGGGGCTCGCGTGAGCGCTCGACGTTCGCGGTCGGGATCATCATGCGCGTATTGCGCAGCTTCCAGCTCAATGTGGTTGCGGCTTGCGAGGCGTGAGGCGCGGTGCTGCCGGGCTGGGCTTCAGCGGCGTGTGGGGTGTCCGCGCGCGTGGTGGGCGCAAATGCGCACGCCGCGCCCAACAGAAACGCGAGCAGCGCGCGTGGGGCGCCCTTTGAACGAGGCACGAGGCAATTCATGTCGATGCAGTCTCCGATGTGATTGGTTTTGCCGGCGCGTATAACGGGCGTAAAGCGGCGCGTTCCTGCTGGAGATTGAAAGACGCGGGCAGTGACGTCAAGGCTGCGTCAGGCATAAGGTGATAACTACCTGGCATGCCTGAGCATGGGAAGAGAAGAGGAATCGCAGGGCGAGGCGAGCCTCGCCCTGCTTGCCGTGCGTGCGGCCAGGCTTATGCTACCCGGCGCGCGTGGCCTTGCCAGTAGCGCTCTTTCACTTCCTTGCGCGCGAGCTTGCCATTACCGTTCTTCGGCAACTCGGCTACGAACTCCACCGAGCGCGGCTTCTTGAAGTCGGCCAGATGCTGCTGGCAATGAAGGATCAGCTCGTCGGCGCTGGCCTCGCAGCCGTCGCGCAACACGACGACGGCCTTGATCGACTCGCCCCAGGTTTCGTCGGGCACGCCGATCACACAGGCTTCGTAAATCGCCGGATGCTGGTAGAGCGCCTGCTCCACCTCGGTGGGGTAGACATTGAAGCCGCCCGAAATGATCATCTCTTTCTTGCGATCGACGATGTACAGATAGCCTGCCTCGTCCATGCGCGCGAGGTCCCCCGTATGCAGCGTGCCGTCGATCAGGGCGGCCGCCGTGAGTTCGGGCTCGCGCCAGTAGCCCGCGAACACGTCCGGCCCGCGTACGACGATTTCGCCGATCTCGCCCGGCGGCAGCTCGCGGCCCGCTTCGTCGACGACGAGTACTTGCGATTCGCCAAACGGACGGCCGCACGAAGACAGTAAGTGCGTCGCACCGCCTTCGATTGCGAGCCGGTGATCTTCGACGCTCAGCGTGACGAGGCCGCCCGTCGTCTCGCCCGCTCCATAGCCTTGCGCGAGCACCGGACCAAGACGCTGCCATGCTTCGGTGACGAGCGCGGGGGCGGCCGGTGCGCCGCCATACGAGAGATGCCGCAGCGAGCGCAGATCGTATTGATCCATGCCCGGATGCTTGACGAGCATGTTGATCATCGTGGGAACGAGAAACCCGGCGCTCACGCGATGCTGCGCCACCGAAGCGAGCCATGCGTCCGGATCGAACCGGTCGTGCAGCAGGATCGTGCCGCCCTGGCTCAGAAACGGCTGGATGAACATGCCGCTCGCGTGAGTGATCGGGCCCGCGAGAACGAGCACATCGCCGGGCTGCGCGCGCATGCGGCCCATCACGACCTTGCGCAGCGAGGCCATGCGATTGCCGGCTGTCTGCATGGCGGCCTTCAGCTTGCCGGTGGAACCCGAAGTGAAATGCAGCACGGCGAGGTCCGATTCGCTCATTTCCACATCGGGGCTGCGCGTCGCGGCGCGTTCGAGCAAGGCTTCATACGAGGCAAAGCCGGGTGCCTCGCCCTCGATGGCGATGAAGTGCTCGACACCGGGCAGGGACGCACGCAACGAATGGATGGTTTCGATGTGCGTGGGTCCGGCAATGGCCACGCGCGCCTGCGCATTGCCGATGGTTTCCAGCGCTTCCGCGCTTGAAAGGCGTGCATTGAGCGCGACCTTGACGAGCCCTGCCTTGTAGAGCGCACATTCGAGCTCGATCAATTCCGGCCGGTTCCACGACTGCACGGCAACGCGGTCGCCCTTCGCGAGCCCGAGGCCGAGCAGGGCATTGGCGAGGCGGTTCGAACGCTCTTCGAGGGCACGGAACGTGAGGATGCGATCGTGGAAGATGACCGCGGCGTGATCCGGCCAATATCGCGCGCTGCGGCTGATGAAGCGCCCCTGGTTCATGGATGGCTCCGTTGGTTGACTTGACGATCGATGGTAGAGAACGATCGCTGCCGCGCCCATGACGGGGCGCGCGGAATCGATAACGCAACGGAATGGGAGAGGTCTTGCGCGGCGGCCCGTGCTGTTTCAGGCGGGTGCCGAGGCGCGCAGCAGTTCGATGAAGCGCTGCACGAGCGGCGAGAGATAGCCGCCCCGGCGCGTGGAAATGCCGATGACGCGTGGCCACTGCGCCTCGGCAATGGGCATCGCGCCGAGTTGGCCGGCAAGCTGGCGCAGCGTCAGTTCGCCGGTGATCGAGAGCAGGTCGGATTGGCCGAGCACGGCACAGAGCGCGCCAATGGTCGTATTCGTTTCGATGACCACCGTGGGAGGCGGCAGCCCGGCCTCGGCAAAGCGCGCTTCGAGGCGCTTGCGCGCGCCCACGTTCGCGCCCGGCAGCATCCAGCCGGCGTGGGCGAGATCGGCAAGCCGCAGTTGCGGCATCTCGAAGAGCGGATGCCCGTTGCGGGCAACCACGTGCAAGGCGTCGCTGAATAGCGGGGTCTGTTCGAGATCGCCGGTACCGTTGCCGGACAGCGCGCAGATGCACAGATCGAGATCGCCGGCGCGCACCGAGGCGAGCAGGCGGTCATTGAGGCCGCTCATCACGCGCAGGCGGGCGGCGGGACGTTGCTTGAGCAAGGCCGCGCACGCGTCGCTGAAGAAGGTCTGCGCGTAGGTGGGCGGCACGCCCACGCGCACTACGCCCATCTTGCCGAGCGCGAGTTCGCTGGCTTCCTGGATCGCGGCATCGAGATTGGTCCGCACGTGCTGGGCGCGTGCGTAGAACGCCGCGCCTGCCGAAGTGAACTCCATCCCTTTGGGCGTGCGCTCGAAGAGTTGCAGCCCCAGCTCGCGTTCGAGGCGCTGAATGCCCTTCGTCAAAGCGGGCTGCGTGAGGCCGAGCCGCTCGGCCGCGCGGCCGACATGAGAGGTTTCGGCGACGGCAAGAAAAGTGTTGAGGTCTTCAATCCGCACTGCGTGATTCCGGGCCGTTATGAAGAATGCGCAGACGATCATCGATGACTCGGAGCATTCCGTCAATATGGGGTCTCCCTCCTGTTCAGGTTCAACGGACTTCCCCATGGCATATGACGTTACTCCCCAGTTGCAGATACTCCGGGACCGCCTCGCCCGCTATCTCCAGGACGAACTGATTCCGCAGGAACAAGCGGGTGGCTACGGTTACGAAGACCGCTTCGAAAAGCATACAGTGCGAGCCGTGTGGCAGCGTTCGCGCGAACTGGGACTTTACGGGCTGCAACTGCCGGCCTCGCTCGGCGGCGCGGGGCTCTCCACGGCGGAAATGTGCGTGCTCAAGGATGACGTGGCGGCGTCCGGCGCGATTCTCTTTCCGCATGTGCTGGGCGACTGGGGCGGCCCGTCGCGCATCGGCAATCTTGTGAAGTATGCGAGCCCGTATCAGGTCGATCACTACATTCTGCCGGTGGTGCGTGGCGAAAAAGGTGCCTGTTTTGCGATGACCGAGCCTGCTTCGGGCTCGGATGCCGCCAGCATCCAGACCCGCGCCGAGCGGGACGGCGATTCGTTCGTCGTGAGCGGACGCAAACACTACATCAGCGCTTCGACGTTCGCCGATTTCGCGGTGACGATGTGCGTCACGACGCCAGGCGCCGGGGCCAGCGGCATCTCCGCGCTGCTGATCGACCTCGATCAGCCCGGCGTGTCGCTGACCTACGATTGCCTGCCGATGACCGGGCAGCATGTCGATGCCGACATCACATTCGAGAACGTGCGCGTGCCGGCCGCCAATCTGATCGGCGAGGAAGGCAAGGGCTTTCGTATCGCCATGGACCGCATCAGCGTGAACCGGCTGCTGCATTGCCCCACGATGATTGGCCTCGCACGTCAGGCGTACCGGCTGGCGCTCGACTATGCAAAGTCGCGCCAGCAGTTCGGCGGCCCGATCAGCCGCTTTCAGGCGATCCAGCACATGCTGGCGGACATGGCGACGGGGCTCAACGCTTGCGAAAGCATGGTGGCCGCCGCGGCGCGGCAGGCCGATGCGGGCGCGGACGTACGCATGGAAGCGTCCATGTGCAAGCTGTTCGTCTCCGAGAAATGCTTCGAGATCGCCGACAAGGCAGTGCAGATACACGGCAACGTCGGCGTCACGAAGAACCATCCGGTCGAGTTCATTTTCCGGCGCCTGCGGCTCTATCGCATCGTCACGGGCACGAGCGAGATCCAGCGCAACACGATCGCGAAGTCGATTCTCGGCTGAGAGCGAGTCCGCTTGCACCCGCTTGCACGGCACATAACAGGCAATTTACGGAGACCTATTCGATGCGACGCTTCGTACCCGAAACGGCGACAGCGGCGATCTTGTTCCTCGGCTGGTTTCTCAGCTACTTCGACCGGTTCGTCATCAACATCGCGCTGCCGTTCGTCGGCCGCGAATTTCATCTCACGGCCGCATCCGAAGGCCTTTTGCTGAGCGTGTTCTTCGCGGGCTATTCGATCGCGCAAATCCCCGGTGGCTGGCTCGCGGACCGGGTGGGCGCGCGACGCGTCATGGTGTTTTCGGTCGTGATGCTGTCGGCTTTTACCGCGCTCACGGGGCTCGCCTGGTCGTTTGCGTCGTTGCTGCTGGTGCGCTTCCTGTTCGGGCTGGCCGAAGGCGGCTTTCCGAGCGCGAGTTTTCGCGCGCTTTCCGACTATTTCCCGAGGCAGCGCCGCTCGAAAGTCCAGGCTGTCCTGCTCGCTTCGAATCCGCTCGCACTCGTGCTCGCGCCGGTACTGGGCGCACTCATGACCGTGTGGCTTTCCTGGCGCGGCATGTTTATCGCGGTGGCCGCCGTTGGGCTGGCCACGGCGGTGCTCTATGCGCGCGGCCTGCCTGCGGTCCCGAAGCCGGAACGCGAGGCGAGCAGCTCGCGTGATCCGCTGGTGCGCGTTCTGCGCAGCCCGAGCATCTGG
>Ga0153988_1000082_pt1 | contig 20567 bp, 21 predicted proteins | sample TSNC072MetaG_FD_104742 | JGI IMG/M metagenome (GOLD analysis project Ga0153988, IMG submission 104742) | Attine ant fungus gardens microbial communities from North Carolina, USA - TSNC072 MetaG | ecosystem: Host-associated > Fungi > Mycelium > Unclassified | place: USA: North Carolina, Jones...
GCTGATGAGCATCGCCGTGACCGGCGCGGCTCTGCTCGGCCAATGGCCAGAGGCCGCGATGGTGATGGTGCTGTTCACGATCGCCGAGCTGATCGAGGCGCGCTCGCTCGACCGCGCGCGCAATGCGATCGAAGGACTCATGCGGCTCGCGCCCGAAGAAGCCAGCGTGCAGCAGCCCGACGGCGCGTGGCAGCCCGTGCGCGTCGACGCGATCGCGCCCGGCGCGCTCGTGCGCGTGAAGCCGGGCGAGCGGATCGCGCTCGACGGCGAGATCGTCGCGGGCCGTTCGAGCGTCGATCAGGCGCCGATCACCGGCGAGAGCCTGCCGGTCGACAAGACCACCGGCGACGCCGTGTTCGCCGGCACGATCAACCAGGCGGGCTCGTTCGACTATCGCGTGACGGCGGCGGCCGGCAACACGACGCTCGCGCGCATCGCCCATGCGGTCGAAGAGGCGCAGGGCACGAAGGCGCCGACGCAGCGTTTCGTCGATCAATTCGCGCGCGTTTACACGCCGATCGTGTTCGCGATCGCGCTCGCCGTGGCGGTCGTGCCGCCGCTGCTGTTCGGCGGGGCCTGGCATGCGTGGGTTTATAAGGCGCTGGTGCTGCTCGTGATCGCGTGTCCGTGTGCGCTCGTGATCTCGACGCCGGTGACGATCGTCAGCGGGCTCGCGGCCGCCGCGCGCAAGGGGATTCTGATCAAGGGCGGGGTTTATCTCGAACAGGGGCGCAAGCTGAGCCGGCTGGCGCTGGACAAGACCGGGACGTTGACCCATGGCAAGCCCGTGCTGACGGGGTTCGAGGTGGTTGGTGACGACGTTGGTGTTAGCGCGGGTGTTGGCGATGTGGGCGCCGGTGACGCTCATGCCGATGCCCGCGCGACTCAATACCGCACGCTCGCGGCCAGCCTCGCGGGCCGCTCCGATCATCCCGTGTCGCTGGCCATTGCCAGGGCCGCGCACGACGAAGGCATCGCCCACCTGCCCGTCGATGCCTTCGAAGCGCTCGTCGGACGCGGTGTGCGCGGCGAGATCGACGGCCTGACGTACTGGCTCGGCAATCATCGCCTGATCGAAGAGCTGAGCCGCTGCTCGCCGCCGCTCGAAACGCGCCTCGAAGCGCTCGAAGCACAAGGCAAAACCGTCGTGATGCTGGCCGACGCCCAACGCGTGCTCGCGCTGTTCGCGGTCGCGGACACGGTGAAGGACACGAGCCGCGCCGCCGTCGCCGAATTGCGGCGGCTCGGCGTCGGCACCGCGATGCTGACCGGCGACAACCGCCACACGGCCGCGGCGATCGCGCAGCAGGTCGGCGTCGACGAAGCGCGCGGCGATCAGTTGCCCGAGGACAAGCTCGACGCGGTTGCGCAATGGTCGGCTGCGGGCGCGACGGTCGGCATGGTCGGCGACGGCATCAACGATGCGCCCGCGCTCGCGCGCGCCGACATCGGCTTCGCGATGGGCGCAATGGGCACCGACACCGCGATCGAAACAGCCGACGTCGCGCTAATGGACGACGATCTGCGCAAGATTCCGGCATTTATCCGGCTGTCGAAGGCGACGCATGCGGTGCTGGTGCAGAACATCGCGCTCGCGCTGGGCATCAAGAGCGTGTTTCTCGTGCTGACGCTGATGGGCCTCGGCACGATGTGGATGGCAGTGTTCGCCGATGTCGGCGCGAGCTTGCTGGTGGTGGGGAACGGGTTGAGGTTGTTGCGGCAATAAACGCGCCCGGCGGACTGGCTGGGAGCGGCGTATGCGGCGGGTATCGGGAGCGCTATCCAGTTGCCTGCGCGCTGATGTTTTGCCGCGTGTTGACCATGCGGTTCACGTTGCCCGCGCGGTTCAGCTTGAGACGGGCTCCGAGCCCGAATCGCGGCTCACGATTCCGGGCGTTGCCGGCGCGCCCGCCAGCAACGCCTCGCTCTCGTCTTTCAAACCGACGCCCGTCAGCCCGAGCTTCCTCGCCTGCATGAGCAGATAGTGCAGCTTGTGCGCCGCCTGCGGATAGTCGAGCCCTTCGGGACGCACGTTCGAAATGCAGTTGCGTTGCGCGTCGGTGCAGCCCGTTTGCGGCGCGTACGTGATGTAGATGCCGAGACTATCCGGCGAACTCAAACCGGGCCGCTCGCCGATCAACATGACGACGATCTTCGCGCCGAGCAATTCGCCGGTCTCGTCGCCAAGCGCGACGCGTGCCTGACGCGCGATCACCACAGGGCCGATGCACCAGTCCGCGAGTTTGGGGCGCACGGCTTGCAGCAGCGGCACCGCCTGCTTCGACGCGGCGAATGCCGATAGACCATCGCCGATCACGAACAGCACATCGCTCGATTGTGCCGGCCGTTGTGCAAGCGCCGCTCGGCTCTCGTCCGACAGACGCCGCCCGAGATCAGGACGCCGCAAATAATGCTCGCGATCCGGCGCGGCGCTATGCACGTCCAGTGTGTCGAAACCTTGCGCTTGTAGTGCTTCGTGCAGCGCGTCCGTGTCGAGCGGATGGTGCACGGCGTCGCGCGCCTGCGCATGAGCGAGATTGAACGCGAGCAGCGGTGCGGTCGGCACGCTGTTGCCCGCGCGACCTAACGCGATGCGTGCCTGCGTAAACTGGCGCAGTACGCTCCACGGGTCCTTGTCGAGTGCGTCGCTTTCATTCCCGTTCTCGCTCATGCGATCCCCATCCAGTCGCGCGCGCCTTCGAGCAGCGGCTGCCGCGCCGATGCGCCGAGCAACGCGCCGTGTGCGTCGATGATCTGCATCGACTCCAGCCATGCCTCGAATTCAGGCGCGCGCCGTAAACCGAGCACATCACGCACGTACAGCGCGTCGTGGAACGACGTGCTCTGATAGTTGAGCATCACGTCGTCCGCGCCCGGCACGCCCATGATGAAATTGACGCCCGCAACACCGAGCAGCGTCAGCAGATTGTCCATGTCGTCCTGATCCGCTTCGGCGTGATTCGTGTAGCAGATGTCGCAACCCATCGGCACGCCGAGCAGCTTGCCGCAGAAGTGATCTTCGAGACCCGCGCGCGTGATCTGCTTGCCGTCGTACAGATACTCGGGGCCGATGAAGCCGACCACGGTGTTGACGAGAAACGGCTCGAACTTGCGCGCGACCGCATAGGCGCGCGCCTCGCAGGTCTGCTGATCGACGCCGAAATGCGCATCCGCCGACAACGCGCTGCCTTGCCCCGTTTCGAAGTACATCAGATTGCTGCCGACCGTGCCGCGTTTGAGCGACAACCCCGCCTCGTACGCTTCCCGCAGCAGCGCGAGCGAAATGCCGAAGCTCGCGTTCGCTTTCTCGGTGCCCGCGATCGACTGGAACACGAGATCGACCGGCGCACCTTTTTCGATCGCGGCAATCGTGCTCGTTACGTGCGTGAGCACGCACGATTGCGTCGGCACCTGATAGCGCTGGCGGAAGTCGTCGATCATCAGCAGCAGCTTCGTGATCGCCGCGAGGTTGTCGCTCGCTGGGTTGATGCCGATCAGCGCGTCGCCGCAGCCGTACATCAGGCCGTCGAGCATCGAGGCGGCGATGCCTTTGACGTCGTCGGTCGGGTGGTTCGGTTGGAGGCGTACGGACAGGTGGCCCGGTAGGCCGATCGTGTTGCGAAAGCGCGTGACGACCGGGCGTTGACGAGCGACGGCGATCAGGTCCTGGTTGCGCATCAGCTTCGAGACTGCGGCGAGCATTTCCGGGGTGAGGCCTTCGGTGATGCGGATCAGTGCGTCGGTGTCGGTCGTGGTGCTGAGCAGCCAGTTGCGGAAGTCGCCGACCGTCAGATGAGAGATGTCGGCGAAGGCCTGCGGCGAGTGATCGTCGACGATCAGGCGCGTGACTTCGTCGGTTTCGTAGGGGATCAGCGGCTCGTTCAGGAACGTGCGCAGCGGCACCTGGGCCAGCGCCATTTTGGCGGCGACCCGCTCTTCTTCGCTCGCGGCCGCGATGCCCGCGAGCTGGTCGCCCGAGCGTTGTGGGCTTGCTTTGGCGAGCAGGGTCTTCAGGTCGGCGAACCGGTACGTGCGATTGCCGATCGACTCGGTGTAGCTCATGTTTGCGGCTCCATCGCTTCGCGCGAACGCGGGCGGGTATGGAAACGGCGGTGGCATGCTGCGTGCTGCGGGTGGAATTCTCGTTACACGATAGCGCCAAATGAAGGCAGCGTCACGTTTGCGGGGGTTTGGGGCTGCTGTGTTGTCTGTCGATGCGGTTTACGGGAGTTGATTATTGGTGCTGCCTGTTGATGTGGCTTTCCGGCTCTCGTTTACGTAGGCTGTTTGGTCGAGGCTTGGGCGTTTGTTTACGGGCTGCGACTACCGCCGCCACGATCCGAACACATGGCGCGATCAGCAGGCGCTTAATCCGCGTTCCGCTTCGCGCGGTCCGCGCGAAATTCGCAGGATTTGGTCAACGACCGGCATGCCCCAGCAGTTTGCAGTCGTTTTCGCGGACGTTTCGCGCGGTGTTCCGTGCGCCGCCGGCGCAGTATCGCAGGCAAGGCACGCATAGCCGGTTCCGGCCGGCGCTTTCAGGAGACGATCAAATGACGATGATGCGTAAGGTCGTAATTCGTAAGGTGGAGCCGATGGAGATTCTGTCGGTCGATCATGTCGGGCCTTATATGCAGATCGGCAAGGCTTTTGATGCTTTGTTCGGGTGGCTCGGGAAGCACAATCTGCTTGCGGGAGAGATGCGGATGATCGGGCTTTTCTTCGATGATCCGGGGGTGGTCGAGGAGCAGAAGCTGCGGTCGAAGGCGGGAGTGTTGTTGCCGGGGCCGGTGATGGCCGAAGTTGCCGCGGCTGTTGCCGTGAGCGATGGGGTTTCCGTGACGCGTATACGTGGTGGAGAGTATGCGGTGTTGCGGCATGTCGGGCCATATAGCGATATGCGGGCGGCTTACGAGTGGTTGTATGGGACGTGGCTCGTGCAGTCTGGTAGAGAGGCGGCAGATGCGCCGGCGTTTGAGGAGTATTTGAATAGCCCAAAGGAGACAGCGCCCGCGGAGTTGGTGACGGAGATTTGTTTGCCGTTGGGTTAGCCGGCTGCGTCGTGATTGCTTTTGAGTTTCGTTGCTGCTGCGTATACGTTGTGCGGGTCGTTAACGCGGATTCTGGTTTTTATATTTTTTGTATATGTATGCGTAGTAATAGTTAACAAGTGGGGCGGTTCGCTGTGGATAGCGGTGAAGTGTGGGTATCAGGCATCGTGCAAAAGTCAACGTCCCCGAAAACGGGCCTGTCAGTAATTTCGTGTTCAAGGCATATGATGCTCCCCAGGAGAAAATATGCCTCGCAAACCGAAAGTCCCGCCGGCAGACCTGCCGGCGATTCCCGCCGAGCGGCTTGAACAGTTCGGCAACGGCCCGATGACGGCCGATGCGATCAATGCCGCGACGCTGGCCCTCAAGAAGGCCCTGATCGAGCGCGCGCTCGGTGGCGGGATGAACCATCATCTCGGCTACCCGCCCGGTGCCGCGAAACCGGCCGCCATCACCAACCAGCGCAACGGCACGGGCGCCAGGACTGTGCGTGAGACTCAGGGATTTCTGCAGGAGCAGTACGGCACGGCGGTCTCGCACGACTTCAACCATTGACGGGCGAACCCCTGCTGCGGAGAATCCGACGCGGATGCGACCAAAGCACGTATCACCACTATTTGCCGAATCCCGCTATCGCGGTGCTCGCCCACGCACTGTCTGACGTCCGTTACCAGAAACTACAACTCAGGAATTTCGTCAAACGACTGCGCCAATACATGGCCGCCAAACCGACGGGATACGCCTATACGACCGCCGAGTACTTTCAGGGCGACCTCGGGCGCGCGACAGTCCTGGATGAAAGCGTGAACCGCCCGGACCACGTGGCAGATGATCTTGCTTCGTCCCTCGACCATCTGTATTCGACTCGCCCCACCGCTCCGCGCAACCCGAGTGACTGGGGGCAGAGCCGTGCAACACTTGAGCGCGCACTTGCCGACCACTACGGCGTAACGCGCCGCATGGCCAGCTCTGGAGGTGTCCCCGTCGCGCCCGGACGCTATAACAGTCTCAAGGCAACATTAGGATGAACATGTTGAACATGCGCAAAGCGGCACGACTCGGTTTCCTTATTTCTGCATTGCTAGTTTCCCGAGAGGCATGGTGCTCCGACCGACAATCGGTCATGGCGTTTCCCAATCACGCGCGATTGGTTTTCTCGACACCAATGCCTCCGGCACTGAGCAAGGAATTTGGACCCGGATGGACTCGCCTCACATTCGTGCGTCCCGACGGCACGCAGTTGCCTCTCATCCCCGATGAACCACTCACCGGCGACGGCGGCGTCATTTTTTCCACTGTCGGAAGCCGTGCACTGTCGCCCGGCGGCCGATACCTGGTTCTCGATCTAACGCGCAACGGCATAACAGAGAACGAGGCAGGCAAGTCCGTCACGGCAAGCCGAGAGTTCTGCCCGATACTCGATACCGCGAATGGTTGCGTTTCGCGCGACTATACGGGGGCCATCTGCGGCGGGGAGTGGGATAAAAAGGCCGAGATCTGGCGTAGTCAGCTTGATTCGGGCCGCGCTGATGCGCAGCCGATGAATATGCTGGAAAAGCCTACTGCCAAGGCGATAACGAACTAGCTTCAGCCAGCTTCACGGGTCACCAACACTTCCACGCCGCGCAAAATGGCCGAAGGACCACGGAGCGCGATCATGAAATTGACTCGACTTTGCCTCGCCTGCGGCAACTGGTTCTACCCCCTTTTGCAGGCCCCCAATCAACGGTTCTGCTCCGCCCCGGGCTGCCAGCGAGAGCGACGCCGGCGCTGGCAACAGCAGCGACTCCGTAGTGATCCCGACTACCGCGACAACCAGGCGCGGGCGCAGGCCAGATGGCGCGCTCGTCACCCGGACTACTGGCGTCAATATCGCGCTTCGCACCCGGCCTATCGGGAGCGCAATTGCGCGATGCAACGTAATCGGAATGTGCGACGAAGTTCTGGTCCGGTTGCAAACATGGACGCGTCACAGCCTTAAGTGCCGCCTGGGGGTTCTGCTTGAACCACGAAAATCAGACATTCAAATGTTGTCGCCGACGTAATGTTGCGCAACCGGATGGTAGACATCTGCCCAGCCTGGCTATCAAGAAAGTCGGTCGACTGCACAGACGTCTGATATTGGATAACCGGCAGACCGGAAAGCCGATCAACAGTACGAACCACCGTCCACGCAAGGGCCGCTACAAAGACTGTGATTATGTACGGCGCCTTATCTGTAAGGAATGTTTTTCGAATACATGTGCGGTGCGATCTGTCGCCATGGCTCATCCTCCTCGGGCGAGGCTCCTTTCGTTTTGTATAACTCCTGGACACGGCACCTGTAACTCTAGGGCAACTATGCATCACGAGGAACGCACTCCGAGATCGGCGCACCTGTGCGCCGGCGAAATCTAGAAGTCGCTATCCTTCCCCGCACAACGATCTTTCTGGCACCGCTAAGCGCATTCGCCGGACTGCTAGGACCGACGATATTGCCAGTCGTATCAAATCTGAAGCGTTCGGTCGAAAAAAGGTTCTCCGCCTCGATCAGCCCGCCAACGGGATCGTACCAGCATCAACCTACACGGCCGCCGGGAAAACACGATCCAAATAGATGCCTATCGCATAAAAAATAACCGACAACAACAGGACAACCGTCAGAAATCTGCAATTTTCTCGAAATAACAGTGCGCTAGAAAATTGAATATTACGGGCGCATCAATCCAAAACGTCTAGTGATCGGAAGCCGAGGAAATCATTTCCGACATCAAATTGATTTAACACCTTATACCGGAAATATTTACCTGACTATTTTTATATCTTTTCGTGCTCAGGCGTGTTTACCATTTTTATCCTCAGACTTAAAATTTCTCGGCGCCAACCAGGCGTGACACGCGACGGAGCATAATCAAAATGGGGGCAGCGGACATAATCAACCAGATTCGATCTGGTGTTTTTCAAACCGAGCGACTCGTTAAACTCGACACTCCGCTCGGCTCCAATACGCTGCTCGTCCAGCGCGTCGTTGGAAACAGCCGGCTTGGGCGCGATTACTCCTTCACGGTGGACGTTGCATCCCTGGACGAATCGATTGAGCTAAAAAGCTTGATCGCTCAGCCCGTTACGCTTTGGTTGCAGCAGAGCGACAAGTCGTATCGCCCGGTGAACGGATTTGTTCACACTGCGCGACGACTGGGATCAGACGGTGGTCTCACCAGCTATCAGGTCAGTTTTGCCAGCTGGCTGCATTTTCTACGTTTCCGTCACGACGCACGCATCTGGCAGGACGTAACCGTCGATGAAATCGTTACCGACGTCTTTAATCAGCATCCCCAGGCACAAGGCGCTTTTCGATTTGCGTTGAGCAAGACGCTACAACCGCGTTCATTCTGCGTTCAATACGAAGACGACTGGAATTTTGTCAATCGCTTGATGGAGACGGAAGGCTGGTACAGCTATTTCGAACAGGCCGGCGATGGCCAGTCGCACAAACTGGTCATTACTGACAATCTGGACTCGTTCAAGCCAGCGTCCCCACAGAACGTCGCGTTCTATCGCGCCGACACGAACAGCGAAACAGACGCATTGGTGCTATGGTCGGGAACGCGAACGTTGCAGAGTTCTTCGATTGTGACCAGCACATTCGACTATAAATCCCCGCTCTATGCAAAAGGCACCAATATTCCAACTGTCGGAAATCAGGGATCGCTGCCATCGCAAACCGAGGTCTATGAATATTCCGGTGCGTACACATATCGTGAGCAGGAGCGCGGTGATGTACTGTCCAAAATCAGAATGGAGGAATGGGAGTCGCGCGCCAAGCGATTTTATGGCGCGGGCGCGGTGCGCCGGCTCGATACTGGCCAATGGTTCGAACTTGCGAATCACCCAGACCATGGCAGCGGCGATGCGCAAGAACGGCAGTTCGCGATCCTCTCTGTCGAATGGGTGGTCGAGAACAACCTGCCAATATCGCGCAGCAACGTCGAGTTTCCACACAGCCTGCAATCGAAGGTCGGCGCCTTTCGTGCCAGGTTTGGGACGACCCAACCGTCAGCTACCGTTACGGCCGACGACGGCAGCACTGGATTCTTCATGGCGAGCATCGAAGCGCAACGACGATCCGTACCTTTTCGCAGTCCCCTGGAACACCGCAAGCCGGTGATGCCAACGCAAACCGCGACGGTGGTCGGCCCTTCGGGTGAAGAGGTGTTCACTGATCAATTAAACCGCGTGAAAGTGCATATGCACTGGGACAGGTTGAACAGTGGGGATGAAAAAGCGTCGTGCTGGGTTCGCGTGTCTTATCCGAATGCTGGTGGGAACTGGGGTGGCATATTTGTGCCGCGCATCGGTCAGGAAGTCATCATCACCTATATGGATGGTGATCCGGACCGCCCTGTGATTACCGGGCGTGTTTACAACAGTGCGTGCGCACCTCAGTGGCATACGCAAGGTCAGTTGTCCGGCTATAAGTCCAAGGAACATAAAGGATCCGGCTATAACCAGCTTGTACTCGATGATTCGACTGGTCAGAATCGCGCGCAGCTATATAGCACTCAAACCGCGGCGCAGTTAAATCTCGGTTACCTGGTATCGCAGCGCGACAACCAGCGTGGTGCATTCCGTGGAACAGGCTTTGAACTTGCCACCGACGCCTACGGTGCAATCCGCTCTCAAAAAGGGCTGTACATCAGCACGTTCGGCCGCCCCGGAGCCAGCGGCGATCAGCTCGACGCCACGGAAGCGCGTGGTCAGTTATCGGCAGGCCAGCAACTGTTGAGCGCCACCGCGCAGACAGCGACGCAACATGGCGCGGCGGATATGCAGGCAATCGATTCGTTGAAGACATTTACGAACGCCACGCAAGCCGGGTATGGAGGAAGTTCGGCAGGGACCGCAACCCAAGGCGACAATGCGGCGGGCGGTTCAGGCGAGGCAAACGGATTCAGTGATCCTGTGCTGCTTATCGCTTCCCCTAAAGGTGTCGGGATAACCACGCCAACAAGCGTTCATGTTCATGCCGGCGAAAACGCGACAGTCTCCGCAAATAGCGATATCAACGTCGCCATTGGCAAGAGTCTTGTGGCTAATGTCGTCGACAAGATAAGCCTGTTTGCCTACAAGCTTGGCATGAAGCTGATCGCGGCGCGCGGGAAGGTCGAGATACAGGCCCAAAGTGATGGCATGGATCTGCTTGCGAGCAAGGGCATCAAGATTTCGTCATCGACTGATGCGATCGAACTGAGCGCGCAGAAAGAAATCCTGCTCACTTCCGGCGGTGCGTACATCAGGATTAGCGGAGGCAACATCCAGGTCCATGCACCGGGACAGGTCGACATCAAGGGCTCGGAACACTCTTTCACGGGTCCCACCCGATACGATGGGCAACCCGCGCCCATGCCGAAGAGCGTCGCGAACGACCAGCAGTTCGTCTTGAAGGACGAGACCACAGGCAACGTGATGCCACTCGCTCCTTATCGCATTGAAAGCGGTGATGGCCAGGTTCTGGCACGCGGCATCACCGATGCGGAAGGCAAGACTGTGCGCGTCTTCACCGGCACTCAGGAACAGGAATTGAAGATGTTCCATGAGGACGGTGAAGTCTAGGACCAGCAACAATGACGGGCGAGTTGAGATCAACCATGAGTAACGAAAACGCAGCCGGGACTAGTCGCAGCAATCCGCAGATTGGCAGTACGGCCGACGCCAAGGGCAAGCAGCGTCCGCTCTATTTCTTTTACCCCGACACCGCTGAGCTATTCGAGTGTCCGGTTGAATCGGTCGATGCGGTGGCAAAAGAAATCGCGCTGATGAGCCGATTATCCGAGAACCTGATCGAAGCACGGCAAACATTGGGCATGGCGCATGCAGCCTGGCTCGAACAGCAAACCAATGTCGCGTTGCGTCCGCAACTCGAAGCGAACCTGAAGGAAGCCATCAAGAAGGAAGAAGCGGCAACGGCGGAAGTCCACAACCATCTCGAGGAAACACCCGCTTTCAATAAGGACGGTGTCTGGGAGCTGCTGCCGTTGCGCAAGACGGCCGCGGGTAAAGAGCAGTACAGCGGCCAGCGCTTCACCTATGTGCGCTCGTCGAAAGTCCGTAATCATTTTCGGCGTTACAAGCTCGACTCGGACAAGCCGCAACTCAAGTCCTTCCTTGTCAAGGATGAAGCAACGGGACAGTACAAGCTGGATCATGAAAAGATCCAGGAGAAGCTCGACGAGGCATTTAAGAAAACCAAGCTCCACGAATGGAAAAGACCACCTTGGGGACGCGAGTGGGCGCCGGAGTTCGCTGAGGCCTTTAACAAAAACGCGAAGTTCAAGTCGCCAGATGACCCCAACGCGATGTGTGAATTCTCCGGTGGCACGCAAATGCTGCGGCTGTTTGCGGGCGCAGGGGCCAGCGCCAAGGCGGAGAGCACCATCAAGTCGTTCGACGATGCGTTGCACTTGCGCGGTGAGGTGGCCGTGTCGGCCAAAGCCAAGGGCGAAGTCGGCGGTGTACTTGCGGACGGAAACATCAAGGCAACGCTTTATCTACCGTGGAAGTCCGGCCTCGAGCTCTGGATTCCTGCGCCGACGGAAAGCAAGGGCGGAGGCTATTCATGGTCGAGTACTCCCGACACCACGCTCGGTTTCTTCCGAATATCCTTGGCGACCAAAGCCGAAGCATCTTGCGGAGCAAGTCTCCTTGCAGAAGGTGGTGTCGAATTCAAGCTTGGACGCGACGGCAAGACACAACGGGTGAAGGGCTCACGTGCCACTCGAGACCCCTCGCAAATGCAACAGCCCAAACTCGATGTCACGAAGGTTGAAGTGAAGGCTGACGCGGGAGGCGATTTGAAAGCGTTTGCGGGTGTGGAGGCTGAAGCGTCAGTCGAAGGTGCGTTCGAATGGCGACGTCCGCAGGAAAAAGTCAAATGGACGGGTTTCGCTTCGGTGAAACCGGGTGTCAGCGGCCAGGCCGGCGCCGGCGCTCAAGCCGCCTTTCACATCACGTACGACGAGAAATTCAGGATCTTGATGAAAGCCGGCGTATGCGTCGGCGTCGGCCTGAAAGGCGAAGTGGAGGCGGTGGTCGATGTCGTGAATATGGCGGAATTCGCATGGTGGGCGAAGTCGCAGGTGGCCTATGCCGGCGACAAGAATCTGCAGTACTTTTCCAAAGAGGCGTTCAGGACATTTGTCGCCATGTACACGCTGGCGATTGCCAAGGGTAAGGAGATCGGAACGTACGTGGGTAAGGAGTTCGCTGAACTGAGATCTGAACTGACGAACTTCATTCGCACGGAACCGAGACAGTTTCTCAATGCGGTCCGCAATGCTCACGACTCCCTGCTGAACAGTCTGGCGGAAGTGAAAGGTTACATTGTCTATGCGCTGCAATCGATCAGTGACCAGTTCGACGAGTTGAAGACCGAAGCGTCTGATGCGATCAAGCGTATTCTCTCCGCCGCGCAGATCAGGAATGAGCTCGAGAACGTTTATCAATTCACCTCCGGGGAGATTGCGGAAAAAGGTAATGCTGGGCTCGCGAGAAATGACATCGGGCAAATTGTGGGTATGGATACGCTTGCGATGATCGAAAGCCGGCTGCGCGACGAGCCAGCTCCTGGTTTCGCGTTCGCCTTTAACGACACCCCGACATACATGATGCAGCAGGGAACCAACGTCGCATGGATGGATCCCAAAACAATCGCGGGTGACGGCTCTCAATTGGCTTGAGCGGCAGTATCGATTTAACCGGGAATAAAGGAGTTCTGCTGCATGAGCTATCTGCCTCATCAAGCTCGAAGAAGGTCGTGCAATTTATGGATTGTCGGAGCCGCACTGTTGCTATCAAGCAATGCTTTTGCAGAAAAATTTGATGTGAATGCGCCCGCAGACAAGGATCGATTGATTCGCGAGATCACCACTCCTTCGCCGCAGAAAAGTACGTGGGAGCATCTGAGCCAAGTTCTGAGTTGGGCACGAGGCAAACCTTACGACGACACCGTCAAAATTCTGCAAGATTACTTCCGGTCGCTGCCATCACCGACCAGCGACGAGTTGGCCGAATTTAAGGACAGATTCCGCAAAGAACTGGTCTTTGTGAAGGGTGGGCAATTCTTGATGGGAGACTTCGGACCTGAGAAATCCAGGGAAAAACTCCCCTATTCCGCGAATGAAGGCGCCGCTCCAGCGCATGATGTGACGCTCGACAGCTACTCAATACTCAAGCATCGGGTTACCTATGCCGACTATGATCTCTACACGCGCGCGAACCACCTCGCACCGGTGGCGATCAGCAAGGGGGACGACTTCGAGTTTCGCTTTCCGGATTTCCCGGTCGCGCATGTCACCTGGCAGCAGTCACGGGACTACTGCTCATGGGTCAGCAAGATCCTGGGCGTGCCAGTGGATTTACCCACCGAAGCACAGTGGGAATACGCGGCTCGCTCACGTGGCGAGTTATGGGTGATACCGAGTTCAGCTGTGCCGGTCGTCGATGGGCAATACAACGTCGAACAACTCGATAACATTATCGACAAGATGGAAGAGAATGGCACCAGCCCGGAGCCGTTGATTAGCCGCCCTGTAGGAACCTATGGCGATAACGGGATCGGCGTGTCAGACGTGTTCGGCCGAGGTAAGGAGTGGACTTACGACTGGTTCGACAAGGGGTATTACAGTCACTCGCCTCAGCGCGACCCGCGCGGACCGGATCATGGCAACACGCGCAGTGTTCGATATGCAACGGATAGCCGTACCCGACTGGTCATCGACCGCACAGGTCTGGCGCCAGAGACCGAAAAGGCTGATCTCGGCTTTCGTTGCGTGGTTAACCAGCCGGCGCCCGTCGGACAGTGATGCCAAGGTCCAAACTGGATCTGCCCAACACGATGAGACCAGCCGCCCGAACATTGCTTAGCAAAAGTACCGTCAGCGTGCTGGTTCTCGGCATCGGACTTCTTGCTGCTGCGCTGATCTGGACTGGCTTGTCTGTTGTCGCAATCCGCAGCATGACGGCGGTCGATGGAACCGTGGTGCGCTTCGATCACAGTAACCGATCGTTGCGCTCGTATCAGCCGGTTATAGCGTTCACGACGCCGAGTGGTCGACGTGAAGAACTGGCTGTAGGTACCTCGTTGACGCAGCCCGCGTATGACATCGGTCAGACCGTACGTATCTTCTATGATCCTACCCGCCCGGAACGGCCGGTGATCATCGACGACTTCGGTCAGCGCTGGTTTCCAATCGCGGTGCTGGCGCTGTTGGGATGCGTGTTTTTAGGCATTGGGGTCCTTTTCTATCTGGGCGATCGTCCAAGGATCAGTTCTCTTGCGACGCAGTCCTATGCGGAGCGCAAGCGGAAGCGCAACCGTCAAAACCTAACGGTCAGTCTTATCCCTATCGTGGTCGGCGCTGCATTCCTATGTGGTGCTGCAAAGTCATTCATGCATGAGCGGGAATTGATCCGAGGCTTCATTCGGGCAAAAGGCCATGTCGTCAGCGTGCTCGAAAATGAGCAGCCTTATAAGCCACGTTCTTTTCTCTATTCGGCCGTCATCGTCTTCAAGACAAATACCGGGCAACAGATCACTTTTGCACAGGGCTCTTCGTCTTCGCATAACGACCTGCGTGAAGGCGGGGAAGTCGACGTTCTGTATGACGAAGGCACGCCTGAGCGTGCCGTGATCGATAGCTTTTGGGAACACTGGGGCCTGACGGCCATTCTGTTCGCGATTGGCCTTCCGTTCTTTGCAATCGGTACGTTCTTTGTCAGCACGATCGAATTCGCCAGACGCCCGCGGAAACGGACGTCGTGATCCAGCGCAGAGATAGCGCACTTGTACAAGCGGGCTCCCTACTTTCTACTGCGAAACGGAACGACAGGCTGACTCGATATGAAAAGACATCTTCCATACACACTTAGGATGATTAAGTCATGAGTTCATTCGCGTGTGAAGGCGATACCACCTCCCATGGCGGCAAGATCGTTTCGGCATCAGCGAAGATTGGTGTCGGCGACAACAGCCGCCGTGCGGCTCGACTCGGGGACCTGGTGGAATGCCCAAAGTGCAAAGGGACCTTTCCGATCGTCACAACGCAAAACCCCGCTATGACCGTTGACGGTGTACCGCTAGCGTTTCACGGCGACAAGACCGCGTGCGGCGCAGTACTGATTGCCGAGCAATCGGTGACGACTGGCAACGTACCCGCTTCGATGGAAGGGACATCGGCGGCTGCCGATCCGGCGGTTGCAGCAGTTGCGCCGACAATATGCCGCGAGTGCCTTGCCCATGCCGCCGAGACAGGCGCTTCCACTGTGGTGCGTTCGTGATTCCAACTCATCTCGCCGAAAGGCTCGAACGTTTACGAAAGGCATCGCCCGGCTTACGCGCGTATGCCCTCGTCGATGGTCTCCAGTACGAGCAACATTTTGGCCATCGGATCAAATGGCGCTGGGGCGTCGTTCATGCTTTGTTTGCCGGGACGCAGGACGAACCGCTTGCGGACGCAGGCCCGTGGGTAATCGATCTTGCGCAAGCCGACTCGGCCCCTCTTGCTTCGCTAGACGAACTCGAAGAAGCACGCCCAGGTGTCATGTGGTTATTCACGGCACAGGACATCGAGTCGCTTGTGGCGACGCTTCAGCGCAAGCTCAACAGTAGGCTTCCAAACGGGAAGATTGCGCTGGTCCGTTTTTGGGATCCGCGTGTATTCGTGCCGCTGTTCAATGCGCTTGACACAGATGGACGTCGCACCTACTTCGGCGATGTGGACGAATGGCACGGTCTGCACGAAACGAAACGTTTTCACGTATCGAACCATGCTTGAACTGACAGCAGAACAATGGGCGGCCTTGTGCGCCAGTGACGAACGCAACTTCGTCGCAACGATCCGCGATGACGTTGTGCGCAATAGCCCCCGTTTCGTGGGCGATCCGACGTTGCTCGACAGACTGGTCCGTGCGTACCAGGACGCTAAACACATGGGATTTGCACAGGACAAGGCACTGGTTGAATTTCTCTATATCGAGGCTGACGCTCCCGAGTTTTATCGCAAGCCGGCTATCGCAGCGTGGCTCGCCAAACCGGGCCGCCCCATCGAGGAACGTTTCGACGATGTCCTTGCGGTGGCACGACGCAAGCTTGCAGACAGAGCGCAAAGGGGATACTGATGGCTGTATTGGCTATTCCGCTGATCGAAATGGCTGGCGCGGCACTTGCCGAAGCGATTCCCGCATTGCTTGGTGGAACGGCAGTGGCGGCAATACTTTCGATTCCGGGTGATCACGCGGAATACAAAAGCAAGACACAGCCAGTGGCACGGACCATGCCGAAGACCGATGAGTCGTGCAAAAAATGTCCACCCGATGCGGGCAGTCTTGTCACTCGCAATTGGAATATGTCGGACATTTCCCGCCAGTATCAGGCTCAGGTGACGGGCTTCGCGCCAGGAACAGAGTGGAATTTTAGCGAGCTCGATTTCGACGGTTTTCGCTCGTCCATGTGCCAACTGGAAGAGGCCAAGGCAAAGTATGATCAGTTTTTTGATCAGGACACCGGGCGCCCCAAGCGGTTCTTCACGCTATTCGGCGTTCAGAAAATGAGAGCACAAGCACAGGCACAGAGTGTGGCAGTGGGCGCTAATCCACCGGCCCTGTTGCGCTGGTATTTTATGCAGCCGATAAGCTATGACTATTTCACGCGAGATTTTCGGATGCGCGCTCCATTGGTCCAGACAGAATTAAAAGGCCTCGCGGCAGGTCCTGCGGCACAGTAAATTTGACGACGACTATGAACCTCAATATAGATTTAAGCTTTCGGTTGCAAAGCAAGGAATTGCCCTCCATTGAAGAGCAATACGGATGGCTGTGGAAGTTTGCTAGCTCGTTACAGAAAGCAGGGTTGCCACTCGATAACTGGTATCCATCTGCGAGCACGCCAGCCGCCTCGCTCCTTAACAAGGCCTTCGATGCCTCGGGCCCAACCGCCGCCGCGATTGCCATGGCGAAGGCGGACACGGACACCTACCCCGGCGTTCGAGGGTTGGGGGTGTGGAACGGCATTGAGGGATCCGGGGGAATCGTAATAACCGACCTTGTCAGCGTCGCAGGCTTGTCAACGTGCGAGCTCGAATCGGACGGCATTGCCGGGCTGTCGGATACGAAAATTCTTGCGGACATTATTGCCGATGCGACTCGAATTTGGCCTGCATCGAGCATTCAGGCAGGTCCGTACAAATATTTTGCCAAGCAACAGACCTTTGAGAAGCGGCCCGGCGCCGGTTGGATGCTTTACCTACCAAAACCGTTGACGGTAAAGCAAGTGCCAGAAGCACGCGAATTGATTCCTGTCATGGAAGACAGGCAGCAAAGAGGAACGATCATCGTTAGCGTCATTGACAAGCCGTTTTCCACCGAAAACCCCGAGCACGTTAAGGTTGCGAATGCCATAGAGGTCCGCCTGGTAGATCAGGATCTTTTGCCGTTATTTTCGGAACTGTGATTACGATTGTTCTCGCGTGGTTCGCTGACATCCTGCATCAGGCAAAACCCTGTGTTGAAAGGAGTTCTGTTACCCGAAAGGCCAGTTCAGTCTGATCTTGAACAATGGTTTAGTCCCTACTGTGGCAGGAAATCCGAAAACGGTGTTTTATGCCATTTATGGCCTTGAGGGCGGTCAGCGCCTGTTATCCAATCCAGCACAACTACCTATGCCGCGCATAAAACGCAATCTTACGACCGTCAGCACCCTCGGTGGGTCAATTCTGCGTTGACATCAACAACTGGTGTAAGTCCCAAGCAGATGGCCAAGATCGAGCGCGAGATGAACAATCTGCAGGGACAGTAAGCTAAAGTGTGGACAGCGAAACACCTGCCCCTGTAGACCGCAGAAGTGCCGACAGACGGTGCGATTGCGACTTCGGAATCGCGATCACTAGCAGGCGCTGCGCGCGCGAGGCGCCAACATAGATTTTCCGTGCCTCTTCATGGTCGAGCGTACCGTCACCAGTGGTTAAGATATCGAGAATCTCCTTGGCTCGCTTGACCGATATCACAACGCACACTGCTGGAAATTCCATCCCCTTCACGCTATGGATAGTCCGGGCAGGATGGCATCGATCGCGTTGCTCTTGCCACCATTGTTCTCTCCGACCAGGATCGACAGGTCCTTACAAAGTGCGATTTCCGTGCGCTCAAACGAGCGGAAATTGCTAAGAGTCAAGGTCTTCAGATACATCCCCGCTCCTTATAGACATCCTCGCCTATCGGACGCTCCGGCGCCCCGTCCAATGAACAAACAGCTACTCGATTCAAGCAGCTGATGCCGTTTGGGTTTTCACTTATATGGTCACCACTGGTCCGCGTGAAGTCGCCGTACAATGACAAACCATTCACGGAAAATTAGCAGCCTCATACATGATAAGCTGACGCGGCCTAGCTTCAGAAGAACACACAAAAATGACTGACACTTCGTTCGTAAATTTCCGGCGCAGGCCGGCGAAGCCAACAACTTCTGCACGAAAATCCAAGACGAACTTTCAAGTAGCGATAAGCGACCTACGAGGGCGTGCACGCAAAGCACGTCGGGCACGTACAACCATTGCAAGCGTTGTGATCATTCTAGTCGTTTCGGCCGCTGCCTTCGTATTTTTACGATTTACTGAAAGCAACAATCGTCCTTTTACGAACTTTGGCGACCTCGCAGTCTCGATGGTGCGAAACGCAGATTACAGTCCGCGGCAGGTGTTTCTCCGCCGTATAGACAATGCTCTCAATCCAGTTTATCCGGATTCACTGCTGGCGATAGCAAAGCGCCTGGACACGGGCAAGGAGATCGAGGCACCAAAATTGTCAGCCGATGATATTTCGGGGCGTATGAACGATGCCAATCAGCTTCTCAGCATGTACGAACGCGCAGAGAAAGCGGAAGCTATGGAAAGACCTCAACCATCGAGAGCCGAGTTCGCCCCGATCGTTTCGACACTGGCATTCTCTGCTGGCGCCGTTGCTTTCATTATTTTGGCAATTCAGATTGCAGTTATGTTTATGCAATACTACGCGCAACTCGCAGAATTGTATGATGGCCAAGCAGCTGCTCTCGAAGCATCAAACGGTGATGTTGGAGTTGCGATAAGATTTATGGAGAGCTTTTCGCCTACCGCCGTAAGCCTCGGCAAGTCACCAACGACACTCTACGAGAAGTCTCTAGACATAATCAGCAACTTGGCGAAGTCAAAAGTCAGGTAGTCGTCTCAATATCTCAGTTACGCCATGGAGTCCCGCACCCTGAAAAATCACCATCGGCAATCCATCACTATGCGTTGCTACTTTTCCAGATGGACGTAGAGCGAAGCGAACGCGATCAGGACAATTATCAAGGAGAGAGGCAGGCGAAATTGTGGCTTGAGCTGAGCGACCGAGCGCATAAAACCAGTGTCTAAGCGCGCGGGTGACACGAGGAAGGCCACATACCAAATCAACAGATTTAGGCAAAACGCAAACGCCAACATCAGCCTCATCACCATGACGAGCAAAAAGGCATTTTGCGGAGCGGTGACGCAGATCCATTCACCGAGCAAAAGCCCGAACATCAGCGCGCCGAGAGCGTAGGTGTTTTGCAACACCTGATATGCCGCGATCGCGAGCCACTTTTGCCGAGGGGCTGCGATCAGCAAGCCGACAGGAATCATCCCAAGCACCGCGAAGACATTCCAGATATGCGGGCCGATGCCCTCCTGAATTGACATTTGCAGGTATTTGACCGATCGATAGCTGCCAATCCAGTCGGTTATGACGACTCCTGCTATCGCGGGAAGCACCCACGCCACAAAGACAATTGCGGCTTGTCTTAGCTCGCAGCCAGGCCAAAAGTCTGAGCGTTTGAAGTGGCATGTGTGATGCCGCACCCAGGTCCGGATACTATTCAACAGCGCCCGAAAAACGGGCATGGTGGTCGTTCTGTGCATCGGAAAGATGAACTAGTGAATGATGGCTTGAGGGCGATGCAATACCTTTACCCATACCGATTACCTGATGTGGGAGGCCTACGGCTTAATTAGTCAACAAGCCTTCCGCCCCCTTGACTCAAGGGAACGCGATAGTAGTCGGGAGTGAGGACACACGCCGAGCGACGAACTCAGTTAAATTCTCTTGCAGCCAACTGGCGAGCCGGCTCGGAACGTCACGGGTTGCTTTCAGTATGGCCGTTTCGTCGCTATAAATGAAGTCTTTATGGTTGCGGACCAAGCGACCAGCGCAGATGACATCCACAAGGAACATGTCCCCCAAGTAGCAGCTCCGTAGGTGCTCTCTTTGCACCTGATATACATCGATGTACGTCTTTTTTTGCGTCTCGATCTCGTAAATCTCCGCCGCCAGGAAGAGTAAGAAGAGTCCGTCACGGCACTTCCGGTTGTAGTGGTCAACTGATTCCGGACACTGCGTTAAGTTTTTCTTCCGCGACAGCCGGCGCCAGTCCGTCATTGAACTGATGCGGCCGTATCCAGTTGTACCTATGCATCAGGTAGTGACTGA
>Ga0153988_1000085_pt1 | contig 20365 bp, 6 predicted proteins | sample TSNC072MetaG_FD_104742 | JGI IMG/M metagenome (GOLD analysis project Ga0153988, IMG submission 104742) | Attine ant fungus gardens microbial communities from North Carolina, USA - TSNC072 MetaG | ecosystem: Host-associated > Fungi > Mycelium > Unclassified | place: USA: North Carolina, Jones Lake...
ACCCTTCTTATTTCTGTTTTTTATTATTATCTTTTTTTAGCTTATTTTTTATTAAATTTGTGGCCCTTTTTATTTTTTATTGGGTTATTTTAAGAGATTTATTTTTGCAATTTTAGTTTTTTTTCCAATAAATATTAAAATTTGGACAATTAATAAATTAATCAATTAAGGAAGGAAGCACAGATATGGGTTTTATAAGGTGCTAACTACAAGAAATTTTGTATTTTGTATTATTTTATTTACTTTTTAGTTTAAATTTTTATGGATTTACTATTGAGATAGGTATATTTATATACTTGTTACTTATTTTTGTTATTTTGTAATTTTTTTACCTTTTTGATAGGTAAATTTTTAAGTAATCCAGCTTTTGGAACTATTTTTAGAATTTTAGTGATTTTGTTATATTTTTGCTATATTTTAGTTTATTAGCTTTTATCTCTTACTTTGTAGGATTTGTTATATTTTAACGTTATTTTTGTAAATTTTGGAGTTTGTTGTTTTATACTCCGATTTATTCCTGCTTTTATAATCAAATTATTTAATTAATATTTTCTTTTATTTTTTTATTTAGAATTTTTATTCTTAAACATTACGAGATAAAGAGATATTTATATATTAATTTTGTTTATAATATTTTTTAGTGTTTACTTATTTTTTTCTTTGTTTATTGCTTAGAAATTACTAGGAAATTATTCAAATTTATATTTTTATTTATTTTAAAATTTTTATATTTTGTTCAATTAGACCAATATCTATTAGAGTATTATAAATAATACAATACCTGTTACAGGTACTAGTACATTAAATCAAGTAAAATAAAAAGGTGTAGCTGCTGCACCAATTGTACCACTTCAACATGTTGACTACAAATAAACATTAGAATAAAGAAATTTACTACAAACATAAATCGATTTAGTGCTCGGAATTTATTTTATCGAATTCGAGTTGTTTAAAGATTTGGCATTAGTTGTAGAACTAGTACTCCCTTTTTTTTTAGTGAACGGTCCAAAACCATAAAATGGAAGTAGAACTATAATTCAGATACACTTAATTTTTTAAATTTTTAGTATGTAATTAAATATTTCTTATTATTACTAATAACTCTTGACTATGTCATCATATTTTTAAAATATAAATGTAAGATTAACGTGAAAAGATTATTATTATTATTATAATTAAATAATTATTATTATTCACTTTCTACTCGTTTAACCATTGAAAATGGGTGCAAATTATATTCATAAATATTTAATAATATTTCTTTGCATTTTATCTTATTTTATATTTAAGATAGCGATTATTATAAATAATTGAATAAAATCTTATTTTTTCTTGTTGTATAATTAGTTGATTTTTAGCACTATATATAGATAAAGAATTGCTGAACTAAGCTTTAGTAGATTAAGTTAGAATAGAAAAATAACTAGGTTTAATAGAAAGACTTTTAGGTAGAGTAGCTACATATCCTGTAAATTCTCCTTTAGTAGGTTTAAAAATTATTTCTAATAAAAGGAATAAATGTCAGATTTTCATAAATAGTAATAATATGATTAATATAAAAATCTTTATTAACTTCACGTTTTGAATTATTAAAAACATATTCAAATATAAAAATTTCTAGTTCTTTTCAATAATCATCACGATATTAGAGTTATATTTATTTAAGATATTAATAATTTGCTTTGTTTGCTCAGTTTCTAGGAGCCTTTTCTTTATTTAATTTTTTTAGTATCAATATCCAAATTACTCTATTAGTACAGTAGGCGGATACTTGTTTTTATTATTAAATATTTAATTATCAAATTAATTTATACTTGGAGTTAAAGGTAGCGGAGTACTAGTTTACTTTTTATATTAAAAATACTTTATTTCTTAATTAATGGACGAACAGTGGAGAAGTGTTTACTAATTTAGTTTAAAATTATTTAGCTTATTTTATAAGCAATGAATCGCGGATCTAGTTACATTAAAAATGTATTTATTTTATTATCAAATAATTTATTACTCGGTTATGTTTTTTTTTATAAAAAGCTGACACAGAATATTAGTTAATTATGTTTTGATTATTTAATTTAGTTTTCAAGGTGAGATGCGCTATTTACAAAAGGTTAATAAAATTAATATATAAATAAAAATATAATTATTACAGCAGTCTAGTTTATTCCCAAGAGTATGTAATTAATCCTTTAATAAAATTATTAAATAAAAACTAAATTTAGGTATTCACTTTATCTCAAAATAGCTCTAGTCAGTATAAAATTACCAGTGTCTTTTTTAAATTAAATAAATTATATAAAATATAAGTAAATCTATTCTAAGTACTTAAGTACTAATTACCATTTTTACAAGCTTAAATAACACAGATTAACTAAAGCAAGCTAAGAAAAATTAGTCATATAAAATAATAAAGTAAGCAAGAGAAAGATGCAGCAAAAAAGATTACATTAAGTGTTTAAAACGAATAGATTACGCAAGTAAAAAAGAATCGTTATATTCTAATTAAACTTTAGAGGGAACAGCTAATTACTTAATTTTCCAAACAGATAACGAGGATGCATTAACTGATGCTAGATACCTTATTTCATAAATAGAAAGTAAAAGTTCAGATCATTGTTAGATGATTTAATAAGACTAGGATATTTATTCATTTTTAAATCCATTTAAACTATCACTAATACAGATTATATTGAATATAAATAATAAATATAATAACAATAATGTTTTTTTTTTAAGATTGTATAAATTATATTACATTGTAAAAGGTCATAGATTGACTGTGAGTTATGTATTAAACAATATTTTAATTGGACCTAGTAAATGTTTTATTACTTTAGGTAAAGTTTATAAATTATTATCATGTAATAATCAGAGATACTAAGTTATTAGGTAATAAGACAAAGATTAAGAAGTATTGGAACATTATATGATTATGTAAAATTAGTTTTAACTGAATATGAAATAAGTACTCTTGATAAATTGTTAGCAATCGTTGAGATTAAAAAATAATTAAATTAATAAAGAATAAAATTCTTACAGTTTTCACCTAAAACATAATTAAAATTTAATTAAATAGTAAGTAACTAAAGATAGTAAAATAGCAATATAGTCAATATTAATTTAATATACATAATGGTATATAAATGATGTTAAGTTTGAATAAAGAAAACAAAGTGCTATAAACACCGGAATATATTTATTAAAATACTACACTAATTAAAACACAGTATATTTGGTATTAAGATATAACAAAAGGTCACATTGTTATAAATATCAAGTTTATACAGATATTAAATGATAGTTAATTTATGGGTAACAATATTCTGCATTTATTTGGAAGAATACATATCATTTAATTAATAATAAGTTAATCACAAATTATTTAAGTTAATTAGAAGTAATAATAATAATATATTTTATATATAAATAATATAACTCAAAATCACTACACATACCCTACAATTTCTGTTTATTTTATTACAAATAAATTTTACAATCTAATTACAATTAAAAATTAGGATAATAAATATCCCTTAATTAATTAACATCATATTCTCAATTCTATATATAGCTCATGATCTTACTTATTATAATAAGTTATCTATATAAACATAAGGTATAAAAATTTTAAGTTAAAAGTCTATTATTTTTTAAAGTAAATAAAATGTTATAAAGTCTACCCTAGATTTAGTAAAATACTATTCAACCTAATATTAAATATATTTATTACCATTTAACCAATTTACCACCTAACCACTTAATATTAAAACCTATAATAAATAACAATTTTATACAAATAAACTTTCACTGTTTGCCTATAATGTAAAACTCAATTAAAAATAATCCCAAATCTATAATTATATATAGCTAACTTTCTCTATACTAATTTAATTAAATAGTAAAATAAAATCCCTTATCATAATTAAATATCAAATCATATAATAATATAAAAATTAAATAAAAATATTAACTGTTTTTAGCTTGGGGTATACCCTCTCTTTTAGACATATGAGATAGATAGCTAAATTGGGATAAATAGGTACCTCACTTCGATATAGACTAATTGAGTATTTTCCTTTTTGCATCACTCAAATCCCCCCTAATAATGGCAATTACTCTGTGTGGATATCGCTAAAGTATTATTTGGGACAATATATTAAATATAAGCATGGGAAACTCAATTTTTAATTTGCCCGACTTAGCATAGTATTTAACCTTCATATATCAGTACCGCATTGTAGTGCTTTAGAATAAGGGTACTAGGTTTGCCTTGTAACGAAGTGATGCGTGAGGAGGCCTATATATAATTATAAGGTAGGTCTCAATACGGGTGAGCGGTGTTAAATTGTTCAAGGTTAATCCATCATAAGTTCCTTTGTGGATCTTTCACTGGCAACTTTGACAGACTGGTATCTGTTTAGCTCTTACATTACTTGTGTGAATCCAAAGATTTTATTACCGGCCTTTCTAATTTTTCTAACTTGATGGTTTTCTTTATGTGCTCCCGCACATTCTACATTTATGTAAAATTTTTTAATTGGGTCCTTAGTTATCAATTAAGTGCCTCGGACGGTGCGTTTAAGATAAGATAGGTTCCATTCTTCAAATCGGAATTAACTTGAAATACGGGTTTGAATATAACTTCAACATAGGGTTAGTTTATGTTTAGGTTTCCAACTCTTTCCAAAAATTTGCAAATACTTTAGCTCTTGATGTAAGGTTTAATTATCTTGTCAAGGTTTACGCACATGAGTGTCTCATTATGAAGTTCACTATTGTATGTAGTACATATCTATTATTTAATTATTGCGAATAGTTGATTAGTCCCCAGGTTAATAATTTTATCTAATTAGGATACCGTGATGTTCCATAAAGATTAAAGCGTGCTAGGTAAGGGAACGTAGCTACCTTTAGCACTATTCTCTTCAATTCTCATGAACCCTTCTTTAGGAATAACTAGTTTTCCAATAATTTGGTGGTTGTTGGTAGGATTGGATTGTAATCACATTATGAGCCACTTTCAACTTACTACTGTCCCTTTTATAATGACGAGTTTTCGATTATTTTCCTTTGGTTTATTTTTTGTTTTAATTATAGAAATTGGGCCTTGTCATGATGTAGATCTGTTATCTTTTGTTTTCTCCACACTCAGTTCTAACTTAAGTTCCTCGCGCAGGAAAATAGATACTTCATACCTGATCTTAATCTCAAACTCTTCTGGTCCATATATTACAAAGACTCAGTCGTCTGCGTATCTTACATATTTGTATATATTCCCACTTGATGCTGTAGCAGGGATTATTATTAGGAGTTTATCGTTTACCTTAATTGTTTAAAAATAATTTAGTTATTGGAATAAATTTACAACCTATAATTTGATTTATAAAAACCTTTTTAATTTTTATATTTGTTTTAATTAGACCCCCTAGATATGATCCAATAATAAAACTTTTTTAAAAAATTCTTCCTATTTTAATCTCTCTTCCTCTTAATTATAAATCAGCAGGATACAACCTTGATATAGACTATATGTAAATTATAGCTTAAGGATTTATATAAAAATTTTTTTAAAAATGAAATTTATTTCAAAAACATAAACAAGAATTGTGGATAAATGAGAGTTTTGATACTAAATACAAATATTATCAATTCTATATTAAAAATAAAAAGCAATAATACAATACAACTCGATACAAATTAAATTTTGTATAATTATTTTCTAAAAATAGAATTAAAAGGTAATTACCACTATTTACAATAAATAAATACATATGATATATTTTATTATTATTCATTTAGATAATAACCTCTACTATTTTAATAAATTAATATAAATAAACTAATTTAAATAAATCAAAGAATAGTATATGGTGTGGTGTTAATAGTAGTAATAAATATAAAATAGAAAAATATAAAAATAATGGAAAGGTATTATGTATTATGTATTTGTATTTAGAATACTTTTTTAATTTTAAAATTTTTATGAACATTTAATCGTATTCAACCTAGTTAATTTAATCATTTTTTATAAATTTATTAATAAGATTCAACTCTGAATAAAAAGTTAAGCTTTCAATTTAACTGAAATTTATAAGGGGTAATAGTAATAGTAGAATTTTTAATTGACATTTAATTTAAGAGATGAGATGATTAGATTGATTACATTTTTATAACTATTTTAACCAATATTTTGGTTATTGATGATTTTAAATTAAGGTGGTTATAAGCATATCAAAATATACATAAGGTATAAAATTAGTAGTTATTATAAAGTATTTGACTTTTATTAAAAATTTAATATTTTAGTAAATTAAAAGGGACTTAACTTAATTTAATTTAATTTAACTTAACTTTAATTTTTAATCTTATAATTGCAAATTTATTTTTAATTGGCGAGTATTACCGTAATAAATAATAAAAGTTTAATAAAACAAAAATTATTTAAATAAATATAATAATCTGAGTTAGTTTCTACTTTAATACTATAACTTTAACTTCTTTTTTTTTATAACTTCTTTTTATTTGAGAGTTCTAATTTAATTTTAAATCCCCAATTAACCAACAATAAAACTACTTATTTAATAAAGTATTAAATTAAACAGTTAATTTACAAATGTTATTTAAATAAATTCTTTATAATTAAAAATAATAAATGCTATACAATTAATTGTAGATTAAAGGGAGTAATAGGTAACGTTTTTTTTTAATAAAGAGCGGATGAAGCAATTTAAAATACGAAACCGATAGTTATATCTAGACATAAAATTAGAATAATCCATAAACCATAATTTTGTGCATGATAAATAGATGTAGCAAAAGAAAAAAAAAATAAAGAATGTAAATATCAAAAACTAGGTAGATAATACCAATTAGATAAAAAGAAAATATTAAATTTGTCGTGTTTGAGCATAAATACCTTGGAAAGCACAATCAAAACTATAAACTTTTTTCAGCATCGGGTATATCTACAGCAAATATAATCTTAGCAAATAGTAGAATAAAAAGAATTGGAATTACAAAAAATAAATTAGAATAGTAGTCCTAATTTACAAATTAAACTAAAATTAATGGAGATCTTCTATTATTTAGAAAAAATAATTTTATACAAATTTTTATTACATTTTTATAAAAAACATACATCCAACTTATTTACTTTTTATATAAAATATATTTACATTTTTGTATTACTAATAATTATCTCCTCCTTGAATACATAGAAAATAATAGAGATAAATATATAATGAAATATATAATAAACTAAATTTATAAAAATTTTTTAAGATTAATACAAATACATAATATATTATTAATAAATTTAATACTTAATACAATAATAACGATATTTAGCAGCAAGATTATAATAGAAGATTAATATTTTATATATAAATTATAAATAGAGTGTTGAAGCTATAATAGAAAAAATATTTAGTATGATTGATTTAATCAAAATAAAGAATAGAATAATTAGTGTATTAATACTAATAAATAGAATTTGAATATTACTAATTAGTATTTTATACTTTATATAATAAAAAGAGAATATTTTCCCAATAGTTATATATTAAAAACACATTAATAAAATTAAGATAATAAGAGGCACTAATCACACTTGTAATAATAGCAATAAATGAAACAGTATAAATACTCCTTGAAGATCTTTATTTTAAATAATATCACTATTATTATTATTATTTTCATTATTAATAAGATTCTTACCATTATTATTATTATTTTTAATGTTAAAATTTTTACCATAAATAATTAATAGTATTAAAAAGATTAACAATTGTGAATATATGTTGGAACAGATAAAAAGAAAAAGATTATATAGAAAGATATGTATTTATACTTAGAGCAAGAAGTAGGAAACCAACATGAGTAATACTACTATAAGCTAGAAGTTTTTTAATTTCTTTTTTAAAAATTCCAAGTACAGTACCAAAATTAGACTACCTATAGAACCAATAATAAGTATATTATCTATTATATATATACTAATATTATATTGATTATCAGGTGTAATAAAAGAAATATTTATATTAATAATTTTAACTATAAAAATAAATACACTAAATTTAGGTATAATTATTAGTCAAGTTGTTACTTTAGTAGGTACACTATTATATACATCAGGTGCTCAATTATAGAATGGAAAAGAAGCAAATATTCAAAGAAACTCCTTAGAATAAGTACGAGTCCAAATTTTTATATATTTATATTAGAACAATTACTTATATTAATTATTATAGTATTTTCAAAATTAAGTGAACCTGTATAACTATAAATAATACCACAACCAAGTAGATTAATACATGATGAGAGTCCACCCAGTAAAATTTATTTAACAGTAGCATCAATACTATTTTTATAAAAACGATAGCTTATAATAATATAAATAGAAAAACTTTTAAGTTCTAGACTAATATATATAGTAATAAGATCATTAGTTGAAATAAGTAGAAGTGAACCTATAATATTTAGTACAATAATTATATGAAAAATATAAGTTTTTTAAAAAAAAATAGCAGAATGATCTTTATCTTTATCTTTATCTTTATCTTTATAATCTATATTTAGATAAATAGCAATTATTATTACAAAATTTAACTAAAACAAGTAAATGTTTTAAACATTAAATAGACTATTATAAAGACTTACTCCAGATCAAAGAGATTAAATAAAAAATACATTAAATGAAAGTAGTACATAATAAAATAGAACTACTGCTGTAATTTCACTAAGATAATTCTTAATTCGATATGAGGAGAAAAATTGAATGGCAAGAAAAACTACAAAGCGCTATAAATAGCAAATTTAAATTAAAAAATTTTTTAAATAAAGTAATGTAAAGTCAGATAAGGTAAGGTAAATAAAAATAACACTATCTTAATATATTTTTATTAATAGTTTGAAAAGTAGTTAAATATTTGTATTTATACAGGTTATTTTCTAGAATAAAATTATATAAATAAATAATAATTAAGTTATAAAATAATGGTATAATCAATAAATAACTTTTCTTTATTAAATTTTTTATTTATTTTTTAATTATAACCCCTCTAATTTAAATTTATACCTTGCCTAAAAAGTTACAAATAAATTTGTTTTATTTTGCTAATGTAAGGTTTATAAGTCCCCAAAACATTATATTTTATATAAAAGAGGTAGAATTAGTTTAATAGGTAAAATCACGTTTTGTGGCAACGCTGTTAAGAGTTCGAGTCTCTTATTTTACCCTAAAAAAATACATTACCTTTGAATATAAATATATATAAGTATATATAATATATAGTTAATAAATTATGTTTAAGGATATGGTTTACTTTTTAAATTAAGATAAAAAAGACTTAAAATATAAAAATCAGTTCAAAACATCATAATAAAAGAGCAAAAACAAATAATAAGCGAAGTAGTGTAACGGTAGCACAACAGTCTCATGATCTGTTAGATTGGGTTCAAATCCTAACTTCGCTAAACTAATCAATATTTACTTATATGTATAAAAATTTATTAATTAAGGTCCTTTAGTATAGTGGTTCGTACAACTCCCCTTCAAGGAGTCAGGATCAGTTCAATTCTGGTAAGGATCAAAATTTAGGAATAATTGTCATAGGTAAGACTAAGCAATTGCTAATTGTTAGGGTTAATAGCTCTTGGACGTTCGACTCGTCCTTATTCCGTAAAAAAAAAAAACATTCTTTATTTTTGTTCAAACTTCAATTAGATTTGTATAATATAATAATAATTAAACCAAATTTGAATCAATCGAGGCTGCTTATGAATGTTATCACGATTTAATACTACCTGGCTTCGAATAAAAATCTAAAACAGATATATAAAAGCTACGATTATATCCTAGTATTATAAAATCATTACAAAAATAAAAAGCTGAAAGAGAAGTGGAAAACATAAGCATTAAGAAAAGGCAGAGTGTCGATGTTATTAAACTACATATTTTTAGTCTGGGTTTACGCCTCATAATCTTAAGAGTGTAACTTTCTCCTTAAAATCTAGAAAAGCAACAATGTTTAAGGCGATCCCAGACATCAATTAGCTACCAAAAATAGGTATAATACAATTAGCCGATCACTTAGATAAAAACCGAATAATATATAAACCCTGAGTCGTATAATTTTATACCTGCTTTAAACCAAAAATTTGGGGTTAATAATATAATTATTATACTTGTTAACAAACGGAAAATTTAACATAGATGAAATAATAAAAAATTTGTAAAGATACAAGTACTTTTAATAAACTTGGTTTATGATGTAAAATATTCGCTCATAATCCAATACACAACAATCAAGGTTACTGGAAAGATGTAAAGCTAGATATCTTTAATAGTTTTTCATTTGCAGGAAAAAGCTTACTTATGTTCTTACGACATATGTTTTGATTGCTCCAGTAGTAGGCTTTCAAGTTACGACATAAGCCTGTCCCTCACTACAGCTCATTGTCAAAAAGGCCTTCTTTACATTTTTTTATTTATGTTATCTATATCTAAATTTGTCATTTTATATGAAATGATTTACTCATTGTTTAAACAGAAACAGATTGTCCTGATAATATTAATATGAAACTATCTTAATTTAGGGAGATTTTATTCTGTATTCTTAATTAAATCTTGTATTTTACTTGATAATGTTTAATTTAAAACTAAATGCAAAGATAAGAAAATTCTTTAAATAACTTTATATAATAAATTAACAAATTTTAGAATTAAATTATTAGATTCATTGCAAATTATGTCGAGGTAGTATAGATGTATTATTTAAATCATTTAATTGTAAATTGAATAAAGGTTATTTTACATACCTTTGTGAAGATAAATAGATTATATAGTGAAACTTTTTATAAAATATATTTGAATAAAATTCCTATTATATTTAATATTTATATTAAGAAAAATGATTGGAATATGAAAGAAGAATGATTAAATTAATTATCCAAGGATGTAGTAAGATTATTAGAAGTTAAAAAAGTTTAGTGAAAAAATTTATAATAAATACTCATTAAATGTGACTAAATTTGTAACAGCACCTAAATTAGCTGATGCTATTTAAACTAGCAATGACTATACTAAGTCTTATGTAATTAAATTTAAGATGATGAGAGGTAAAGTTGATAAGAGATTAGAGCTGCATATTTTTATGCTAATATTAATCCGGGGTTATTCTTACGATATGATTTAGATTTATCCAATTTTTATGCTTAATTATATGCCTGTATCTAAACCTACTTTAACTAAAGTTAAAAACTAGATAATTACTTTGGATTAGTTTAAGTATAAATTACACACCTGATGATGACAGATGAAGAGTTCCATTTATTAAAATGAAAGATTATAAAAAAAAACAGGAGAGGTAAATATCCAAACAACCATTTTTATAAAAAAATTAAAGAAGCATATAAGGAAAGATACAGTATTAAAGTTGAAACTAAATTTGACAGAGGTAAATAATTAATCAAAAATTCTTTCTTAAGTTTATACACTATTAAAAAGACTACTCCTATTGAAAAACAATTAAGTAAGTTAATGCTATATTCAATATATGGAATATTTGGTAATAAAGCTTCATTGAAAATTGTTTACTTTAAAGAAAGTATAAAAATAACTAAAAACTATTATTATTCACTATTTGCAGAATTAGATAATAATTTAATATTAATTAAATATTGTAGTATAATAAAGGAATCTTACTTTCGTGTTTATCACTATGTCTTCGGCATAAGAAGAACCAAGTAGCACTTGATCAACAACCCACTAAGCCATTAAAATCTTTAAGAGCTGTTATAGATTATTCAATGATGTTATCCCGTTTACAGTGCTATGGTTTTAATGCCTTTTTGTTTTGTGTTTTATTTTTCAAGTTTAAAACTAAAAAAAAAGATTAACAGATTAATAGATTAATAGATTAACTAAAAACTTTAAAACAGAATTACAGACTAACAGAACTACACTACTTAAAGACTAAATTAAAAGCCTACTAAGCAAAATATCTCTCATAGAAAATCAAAATAATTATTTATTCTAATTTTAATTATTATTATCTTTTCTGTTAATTTTAACTTTATACCTATCGGTCGTTGATATTGAATTAACAATTAATATTATGCATTATTCCATTAGCCTTTACTTAAAACCCAAACAGTGAAAAAGGATTTAGTAACACAACAATATTTTTTTTTAAATTGATAGTAATAAGCTTAATTATTATATATCGCTTTTCGTTAGTAGTATTGCTAAAAAGACTGAAAAGAAGTTAATAAAATATGTTATTAAAGTTTAAATATATTAAACCCAATTTATTTATTATTAAATATACAAATTAACTTTCTCAATAGTTTGGTTAAGGACAATCAAAATAAGAACATCGAGGTAATAGATGTACAAAGTAATAGAGAGACTATTTGTATTTACTTTTTAAAGAATTAAAAACTGATATTAACAAAACTATCGCCAATTAAACCTTAGAAATAAGATTAAAAATAAGGATTGAAAAATACCTTGATATCCTAAAAAGATTATTTGATGAATTAAATGTAATATTAGACAGTGGTTATTTGAATATAAATGGATGTATAATATAATTCTATTATCAGTGTATAGATCTATATTAGAATATGATTTGGATTTAGAAAAAAAGTTTAGATATCAAAGAATTTGAAAACGAAGTATTTTTTTGTAATCTTTACTTGAATATTATGAGGAAGGTAGTACTTATAAAATTAGATCCGAGTATAAGAAAATCCTTAAAAAGAAAGGTATTAGTTTGGTACAAAATTTAAACAACAGCTTCTGATTCAGATTATGTTAATGAGAATATCAAATATAATAAAGTACTTTCAATTCTCTTAAAAATTTTTTGTTGAAAATACCCTGTATAAATTTAGCAAAATAAATCCTTTAACAGATGAACAATATGAGGTTAAACAATAAAAGCTTTTGATTATTCATTGTTGGAGATAATATTTTCAATAGTAACTTTTACTATTATTTTTTGGGGGATTTAGATGAAAAGCGAATAAAATTAAAATTTAATGGAGGCTTCGAAGATTCTGAAAACTTAATCGTGAGATTTAAAGAAGGACAAGAGAAAAAACCTTAATAAAGATTTTAGATGAAAATGGTTATACTTTAAAGGAATTGTTAAATGATGCTAATACCTTAGCAAAAGATGATATAGTATATAGTAGAAAAAGATAAAGGATAAACTAAAAAAGTTGATGGATAATTTAAAATCTGAAGAAAAGTTAAATTAACTCGAGATAGAAAAAGTATCGAGTATGAGGATTTAATTAAATCTGGTAAAATATTAAAAGGCAGTATAAGTTTTATATAAAAATATATTTTAATAGCTCAGAACACCTCTGCAGATTTGAGTTTAGTGATTGACTTTGAATTTTTTAAAAATGAAATAAATATAGTTAATAAAGCTTGCTAAACCTTAGGATAACAAAATTAAAAAATTATTAAAATTAAAAATAAGTTATCCGCGCAGATCTTTATCTTAAAATAAATAATATTAAATAAAAATAAATATAAAAACTTAAATTAAAATGGAATAGTTTTATGTAATTAAATTTTATAATAGGTAAACATTAGGTTGTAGTAAAATGTATTACAATGAAATGAAATTGTATACATAATTTACCAAAGTTTTTTTTTAATAAAATTACTTATTGAATTGATATTCAAAGTAAAAAAAGTTTAGCTAAAAAATATTAGAAGTTTTAGTTCTAATAACAATTAAGTATCCGAGGTTTTTAATGTAAAATTAAGGTATTTTCTAGTTTATGTATTAAAACTTATATACTGATTTTCAAAAGCTCCAATTTTGGAACAAATTTACAAAGTATTAGATCCTAGTAGTTTTTTAAAAATGGTACTTTTCTTTAGAAGATCATAAATTATTAATTAAATTGATATAAACTAATTAAATTAGAAGAATTCACTATTAAAATTAATAAAAGATCTAAAATAGATTACTAAAGTTTATTTGAACAATATTTGATCAGTATTAACGCAAAATGAATTAAGTTTAAATTCTAATAAGGAAAATCTGTTATTAGATAGTCAACCTTTGAAAAGAAAGTATAACTTTCAGACACAATAGCTTCAAATTAAGAGTAACAGAATAAATTAAAATAACTTTTATGAGTATCGATAAGAAAAATTCTAAAGATGTTTCAATTATAAAACTTAAAATAAGTAAAACAAGGTCTCTCTAAATATAGACAGGTCAATTTAACAAAATTTAATTATATAAGTTAAATAAGTTCATTATTTGTTATATTATAGTGTTTAGTATTAACTGATTACTTGAATTAACAGTGGGTATAGAACAGCGGATTATAAAAAGCTTATTAATTATACAATATGGAATTATAAACATTTAAGTCATTCCATTAACTATTATTCACTTAGAATTTTAAGTCAAATTTTAGATTATACAACTTCCCCTCATTAAATGAATTTGTTATTTGTTTTGTGACTTTTATTAATTTTGCAGGTTTTGGAAATTAGAAACTTTTCCCTGTATAATTTATAGTTGAATTCACAACAAATGAAGTTTTATAAATAAATTTTAAATAATGACCAACTTGCGTTAAATTTTGGTAGATTTTATAATTAAATTAACTTTAAGGATCGACCTGCAACTATTTTTGTTACTTATATTTTTAATAATTTTGTGTTTTATTTTTTTTTTATTTTTTATTTTTAATAATCCAATTGTTCTATTGGAAAACTTTTAAGTTGCGCAAAACATCTACTAAGAATCTTTTTTAGAAATTTCTTATTTAAGAAACAAGGTTACTTGGTATAGACGAATAATAATGGAAATCGAAAGAGTCGGAGTTTCGTATTAAATTATTACTTTCCCAAAGATCAGGTCTCCATTATTAAGCCCACCATATTTCCCTCCATGCCACTATCGACCCCTACGGCTCTTAAGTATTATAGATAAGTTGAGATGTGAATATAGGCTTTCAACATGTTAGAGATTTCTACCTCAGTTGTTGGCCATTTGTTATCTGTAAGACTTTTCTCAATACTAGGAACTAAAGATAGTTCCAGCTCTCTCTGCAATTTTTCTAGATTTCTCTAGTAGATCTCCGTTTTATACAAGCTATGTCAAGTTTGACCTTAGAGTCAGATGGTTGTTGAGATGTGTGTAAACCTCTTGTGTATCCGAATTGCGTTAATACCTTGGTAGTATTAATAACATAGATCTTTCCAAGTGGAAACATGCACCCTCTCCCTCTAATCTGCTTAAATTCCGTTATATTATTGTTCTATATGCCTTCGTCCCCGTTTCTAAGAAGCAGTGAGATAAGATAAAAAAAGAAGACTAAATTTTAGTTTTTAAACTACTATACTAAATAGTTAACTTACAGTTTTTTAACTTGATATAATCTGGACTTTTTAGCTTTATTTATCTTAATTTACTTTATTAACATTGATGTTAAAGTAACATCTAATAAAAAAAGTATAAACAGAATTAGGAAGCAGTGTTAAATATAACATTATGATAATAGAAGGTGTATATTAATATTTATGTTTATTGGGATACTTTCCTTATTTGTATAATTTTATTTTACAGATAAAACTGTTAATTTAACAGTCATATTTGACTTAACCAATATGGGATTTTAGTTATCTTAATATATTTATTATTATTTTTATATATTGGAGTGTTTACATACTAATAATTTTTTACTTAAATTTTTTGATACAGGCGGTAGCTAACTAACTTTAAAATTAATTGAAACTTAACTAGAGTCCTTAATTAATTAATTTAGTTTTTTATTTAAAATTTAGTTTTATAAAGAAGTATCTTTACATATCTTATGTTAATTAAGTTTAGTGTATTACATACTGGTTTGGAAACTCTATCTTTTTAGGTAAATTACAAAACTTACCTTTTCTTAATAAAGATATTTAGATATATTTTTATATTCAAGAATGAAAACAGAAACAAGTTACTCTAAAAACTTTTTAAAGAAATCTAATTATAGATACATATTCATCAATTTACTATTAATTAGTATGATTAATCATATTATCACCATTACACAGAAATTACAAGAGTTGATACAATAGTTGTAGAAAATAATAAGTTTAGTTTAATAATAATAAATATTTTTGTACCTTTGATAAAAAGGGTATTAATTTAATTTTTAATTATATTCTAATATTCAAGACTGGATAAGATAGTTAAATATCTTGAAAAAGAAAAGTGTATTGTAAAAATACAAGATAATCATAGAAAGAAATCATTTAAGTAAACTTATTTAGTTATCTAATTAAAGCATCTTGTTATTCAGCAGAGTTTTTTTTTCTAAAAAGAGTAATCAAAGAAAAGAGATTTAAAAAGTAAATAGATTATCAAATAGATAACCAGATCTATAATAATAGAGTAAACAATTTTTACTACAGTTTAAATAAACTTTGTTACTTAAATAAGTAAACCAGCATTGTTTAATGAAACATATTTTGTAACTTAATTAATCAGATCTAATTAAAACAAATTTAGTAAACTAATTTTAGTTAAATCAACATATGTAAAAAAAGTTAAAATAACTAGAGTAAAATATTTAAACCAGGTTTTAATTTACCATATATTTTATATACTAAATCAATTTTAGAATAATTAAGCAGAGGTGTAAATACACATGTAGTATAGTATATAGATATGCATATGTTATTTTGATATAAATATTTTTATTATTTTCTAGATTAAATCTAAAGCAGTCTAATATTGCTCAACATGTCTTAGATAAAAAAATAAAGTGATCAAAAAGATCAGCAGAGGTTAAAATTTAACAAATTAATAAAAAAGTAACTTTAAACAAAAGATGAAAGTAAACATCAGATCTTTAAGAGATAAATTAAACATAATCAATGAAAGTAATCAAAGATTTTTCTTAAAAAGAGAGTAACTTAATATATTAAGATATATTTAAACAGTTATTGAATAAAATTATTTACAAGCTTTCTAATTGAAAACATTTATAAATTAATAAAGTTATATAAAATAATAAAGTAATTAGCAGATCTTATAGATAAAATTAAATTAACAAATAAGTAATAAATACTCATTCAGCTGATGAAATAATCAAAGAAATAATCTTTATAGTTATCATTACAACTTATCTTTATATGATACTATTTTACTTTTTATTTTTGATATCTTTATATCTTTCCTGTTTAATTTAGGTTCCCCCGATTATTCTCCCCTCTACTTTAAATTTTCCCAACTAGAAAGAAAACCTAAACATAAATCCAGTAAGCATATCTAAACATAAAAATTAAATCAATAATAAAATAAACTAATAAATCAGCATATCTTTATATACATATTTTTAAAATAATTAAACATTAAGCATATATTTATTATAAAGAAATAAAGTAAATCAATAAGCAGATCTTAAACATATAAAGTTTTTAAATAAACAAATAGATCACAAGAGGTTAAATAACCATATCATAAAGATACACATAAAGTAAATAAATAGATCAACAGAACTTATAGTTCCATATATAGTTAATAAAATATTTATCTATCTAAAGTAAATCAACAGAGTTTTAATTAGAGCTTATCGAATACCTACATACTTTCCATATTTATTATAGTTTAAATAAACCCAGTGAAAGAAATCAATAACAAGAGCTAAAAACAAAGAAAGTAAATACAAACTCCCTGTAGTAATAAAATTAAGAAAATAAGAAGCTCCTCCTTTCAGATAAGAAAAATTAAAGTATGAGCAAAAGTAATAGATAACTATAGTGTGATAGACGAGCTAAAGTTTCTTTAATAAGAATTTTATTTAATTTTCTTCTAACTTAACTATAATTTATTTAATTAATATTAATGTATATAGTTTAATAACATATTAAGATTGAATATAAAGTAGTAATAAAATTAAACAGTAGCAATACAAGTAGTTAGGCACAACATTCATGTTCAACACTTTGTTTTATATAATTTATATAATTTATCTATTTATATAGTAATATATGGGGGAAATAACAATTTAATACTATTACTAATATGAAAATATAATTAAGTAATAAATCAATATAGCAAAAGTATCAAGTGAAATATCAAATGCTATAACATGATATGCTAATATATCAGCTTTAAGGAGCAAATTTATAAATTAAATATATCAACAAATAGTACAACTAGTCCAATACCATCTGCAATAAGTAATTGATCAGAGTAGCTTATGCAATATATTTAGCAAGCATTCAAAAATATAAAATAAATAAAAAACTAATTTAAACAAGAACAATAGGAGTTGAACCTATATAATCAACTTTGAAGGTTGACGTATTAACCATTATACAATATTCTTAAAAATATTATGCAAGTAACCAACTTATACAGTAAATAACTACTGAAATATATTAAAATAATATAAATAACTAATTAAATATATTAATAAAAAATGGGTAAATATTACGATTTTAATCGAAACTAGCATCAACAACAAAAAAAGGTAGTTTACCATTAAGCTATAGTTACCATAATAAATTATTAATTAATACTTCAAAATCCTACTTCTTTTATTATTACTAATTTTAATCAGATGATTTTACGTTGAGATTAAATTTAAATTAAACCTATATTTAACAAAGGAATCACATAGTTAATTCTTATTATAAATACAAATATATATAAATAAATAAATATATAAATATACTGATTATAATCAATAATCTAAAATAGAAAATTAAAAAATAAACTTAATAATTAAATTAATACTCTTATATAACCAGGAAAAAAACATATATTTACACAAAATATTAAATTAAATTAAATTTATAAAAAATATACAAACTTATTTACAACAACAAGGCTAATAACTAATATAATAATATATATCCATTAAATAATATAAAATATACTACTAAAGTATTAGTTTCAATATTACTGCTGCTGCTGCTATTAATAATTTAATAAATCTTTTTAAACTTTCAATTTTATTTACAAATATTAGTAACATATATAAAATACATATCAAATAATAATAAAATATATATAGTTATATAAAATATTTATAATAAAATATTAAACAGTTATATTTCAATAAATAAGGGGTGAAAATAAAAATAAAAAATATAAAGGTGTGTGTTAAATAGAAAAGGTACAAAAATAAATATTAATGTTACTATACTAATAGCAAAATAAAGAGCAATATAAAAATACCTGTCTCAAAATGAGATAGTTTATGACCTATTTAAAAAGTATCTTGTGTTATAGCTTATGTAGCTAAAAGTTAAATAACACCTCGTACAATATAATTATATCTAAAATGAATAGCTTTATTAATAACATAATAATTATTAAGAACATCAAAATAATATTTAGCAAAATAATATCTAAATTAGATTTCCTAGTTTAAATTTATTTTTAATCTTAATTAGCATTTGAGGTTTATATTGATAAACATATACTAATAGATAACCAGCTATAATACTTATAATATTCGAAAACAGTTTGTACTGAGTAGAAATATTTTCAGCTTCAACTAGATAAGTATGATTAAGATGAATAAAAATACTACGTAAGTCACTACCAAGAGCCATATAAATATATATTCAAAGAAAAACTAATATTATATATGATTAGTATTTGAACAATATTGGATGCTCCATGTACATTTTCATATATTTTATATAAAACCATTAATATCAGTTAGGAATGTTTTAGTGATTAGTCGAAAATAATAAAATGGTGTTAGAAAAGCACTTATTGTACCAAATCAATCAATTACTGCAGTTGATACTGTATATTGAGAATAATAAAGTTCTAGTACAATTTCTTTAAAAAAAACCTGTTAGGAAAGGTAGAGCTATTAGACTTATTGAACAAATAATAATTGCAGTATAAGTAAAAGGTAGGAAATCTAGTCGTCACCTAGACATCGTTCATCTTGTTGGTAATATGCTGCATGAAGAACAGCAGAAGCTGCTAGAAATATAAGAGTTTTACATAAAGCATGGTTTACTATATGGAATAGTGCATTATCGTATTGACTGATAGCAACAGCTCTAAATAAATACCCTATTTTACTACAAGTAGAATAAGCAATAATACTTTTCATATCAATTTTATAATTCCAGTACTAGGTGCAAAAGCTGTAATGGCACAATTCAAGTAATTACAAATATAGTTGTTGTACCAAATTCAAATAGAGGTGAATATCGAATTAGTAGATAAACTCCTGTAGTTATTCATTTCCTTTCCAAGTTTATGTTGCTAAACTTTTAATAGAAATCTAGGCCATTCCAAGTTATATGTAATTATTAAATAAAATAAATAGATAATTATTAAAGTATCGCAAATAAACCCAA